>ERZ827469.2656-NODE-2656-length-12994-cov-3.709560_pt1 | contig 12994 bp, 10 predicted proteins | sample MGYA00519917_ERZ827469 | MGnify/ENA primary metagenome ERZ827469 (study PRJEB31778, sample SAMEA3449314) | human gut metagenome | biome: human gut; feature: human-associated habitat; material: faeces | place: United Kingdom | collected 2010/2012 ... | reverse complement strand
TCGACAGGGGCGAGCAGAAGGCCCTCGATGCAGCCGTTCTCCTTCTCGACGGCAAACGACCGGTTGAGGCCGAGCAGCGAGGTGAACACGACAAGCGCCCACAGAAGGCCCCCGCTCACCTCGAGAAACTCCTCCCTCGGCCGAGCGAAGCTGAGCGCGATGCCGAACACGACGATGACGAGCACCGCGTAAACGCCCATCGAAACGAGCAGCTCCCGACGAAGATCCTTCACGAGCAGGATGCGGTACTGGGCGAACGAGGACGCGCGGGTCACCCGCCGCTCGCAGCTCGCTTTCGACGACGGCGATCGACGCATCACGCCACACCCCCTCCGATCGTCTCCCGATAAACTGCGGAAAGCTCGGGGATGTCATCGTCCTCGACGCGTCCGAAACGCACGACGCGTCCCTTCGCCATGACGAGGACGTGGTCGGCTAACGCGATGCCGTGCGCGAGGTCGTGGCTGACCATGATGAAGGTGCGCTCGGCGCGCATGTCAGCTATGATCCCGTCGAATATCTCGACCGCGCGAGGATCGAGGCCGGCGCAGGGCTCGTCGAGCAAAACAACCGCGGGATCGTTGACGAGAGCGCGGGCGATGGCGATGCGCTGAGTCATGCCGCGGGAGAACGTGCGCACGCGATCGAGCCTGCGCGATTTCAACCCCACGGCATCGAGCAGGTCGAGAGCACGCCCTCGAGGATCATCCATCCCGTAGAGCCGCGCGTAGAGCACGAGGTTCTCCTCCGCCGTGAGATCCGGGTAGAGCATGGGGTCGTGCGAGATGAGACCGATCGACGAACGCACCGCATCGGGATCTTCGCGCACGTCGAACCCTGCCACCTCCACCGCGCCCGCGCTCGGACGTGCGAGCGTTGCCAGCATGCGCAAAAGCGTGGTCTTGCCCGCGCCATTCGGACCGAACACGGTGAGAAACGCCCCCTGCGGGAGCGTAAACGACACCCCGTCGACCGCCTTGCGGGAGCCGAACTGCTTGGTCAGGTTCTCCACCTTGACGGCAGGTCCGTTCATCTTCCCCCCTCGCGCTCGGCGCCCGACGGCGCTTCCCCGTTCGCCGAGAGCGCCGATGCCGACGTCTCCCGAGCCCCTTCGCCGCACCCGCCGGCGGACGTGCCCGCAGCGCCCGGACCGCGATCGGCGAACAGCGACAGCAGCGAGCCCACCATGAGCAGCGCGAACCCGACCCAGACGAAACCGATCAGGGGGTTCACGCGCACGTCAAGGGAGAACGCCCCTTCGGCGTTCACGCCCCGATAGACCACGAACAGGTCCTCGGCGGGGAAGCTGATGACGTCGGCCACGAGCTTTTGCTGCTGCGTCGACTGCACCACCTGCACGGCAGGCTCCACCGACCCCGCATGCGAGCCGTCCTTGAGAACGTCGAAAGCGAGCGCGTACGTGACGTCATCGGCGTTTTCGGAGCGTTCTATGGAGCTGCCCGTGTAGACCAACTCGAAGTCCTGAACGGTAAACGACGTGGGCACGGTATCGGTTTCTTCATCGTGGGGAAGATACCCCGTGACCTCGGTGACGTACATCGACGACCCGATGAGCCCGACCAAGATGACGCCCACGGCCGCATGCGCGATGCCGCCGCCGAAGGCGGGCAGGCGCCGGCGCCACGGGGACCCCGCGCGACGCGCCGCGCGCACGACCATGAACGCCGCGTTGAAAACCAAGAGGGACGCCACCGCGAACCCCGCGACGGCGAGCCCGTTGTAATACCAGCTCGGCCCCTGCTCGAGCAGACCCTCCGCCGCGCTTCCTCCCGTCGCGACGATCGCGTTGTAGCTCGGCAGCAGGTACAAGAGGAAATACGCCATCAGCACGGCGAACGTCACGACGGCGCACACGCCCGGCAAAAGCGCGCGACGGCGGAAAGCCGCGCCGTCGGTCTTGCGCCAACCGAGCAGCGGGCACACCGCGATGAGGGCGCAGTACGCGATGCCGAGGGGCCGCGCGATGGCGTTGTAGGTTCCCGCGGACAGCGCCTTGCCCCCGAAGGGAAGAAAACCAGGAAGGGCGCTCGACACGGTCATGTACGCGAGCAGCACGGCGAACGTCACCATGATGAGATTGTTCACGTAATACGCCGCGTCCTTCGAAACCAGGGAGTCGATGTCGTCGTCGGAGGCGTTTTGCGCCCCGAAGCTTCGACGGCGCACGGCAAGACCCACCGAGCCCGCGAGAAGCGAAGCGACGATCAGCGCAAGGAACAGCACAAGAGACACCGAGTCGCCGTCGAAGGCGTGAACCGATTCCACGATGCCCGAGCGCGTGATGAACGTGCCCAAGATGACGAAGGCGAACGCAAGACAGGCGCACATGACGCTCCAACGCTTGAAGGTTCCACGCCGACGGTAAACGGTGAACGAGTGGAGGAGCGCCACGCCGACAAGCCATGGCAGAAGGCTCGCGTTCTCAACCGGGTCCCAGCCCCAATAGCCGCCCCAGCCGAGAACCACGTAAGCCCACACGGCGCCAAGGCCGATGTCCGCCCCGAGCAAAAGCCACGAAAACATGAGATACGGCGTCGCGCGATTCACCCACGTCACACCATCGTCGTCGACGACCAGCGCGGCGACGGCGTAGGCGAACGGGAAGGCGAGCCCGGCGTAGCCGACGAACAACGTCGGCGGATGGACGGCCATGGCCCAGTGCTCGAGCAGCGCGTTCATACCCCAAAGGGACGCAGCCCCCACCAGGTTGCCCTCGGCGTCGAAGTAGCGCGGGTCAAGCGAGACGAAGGGCGTGTTGTCAGACGAGAACAGCAGCACGCCCAGGAAAGCCAAAAGCACCATGCCCGACACGGAAAGCGCCCCGTTGTCGAGAGGCCGCACGTCTTTACGCGTAGAGAGCACCAGGAAAACGTTGAACGCCGAAATCAGCCACGCCCAGAACAGCAAGCTGCCTGCACGCCCCGCCCACAAACCCGACAGCTTGAACAGCCATGCGAGGTCGCCCGTCGCGTCGGAGCGGTTCTTCACCACGTACTCGAGGGACGTATCCCCCGTCATGAAGCACCAGACGAGCACCGCGCAGCACACGGTGAGCGCCACTGCGGTGAGAACCGCCGAGAGACGCCCGCCCCAAGCAAACGCATCGGAGCGTTCGATGCGACCCGCATGATGAAAAACGTGGGCAATACCGAGGCACGCAAGCGAGATGGCGCATCCCGCGAAAGCGGCGAGCAGGCAAAACGTTCCAACAGCAGACATGCGCGCCTACCCCTCGAGAGAGACGTCGGCAGCGGCGAACCTGCCGTCGGCGTCGAGCGATCCAGTTAGAACGACCCGCGCGCCGGCGCATACGCCCTCGGACAGCGCGCCGTCATAGGCAACCGCGACGCTTTCCGCACCGTCGGCGCCGACGAGGAGGAAGCGATCGCCCTGACCGGCGGCGACAACCGAGCCTTCGCCGACCACGCCCGCCACCTTCACCGGCTTGCCGACGATGCCATCGCCGTACTCGATCAGGCGCGAAACCGACAGCGCGGTTTCCGAGCTTTCGTATTTCGAGGGACACTTCGTCACGAGCTCCGAGCACTTGAGCACGCCGTCGGAGCCGACCCTGCCGGTGCAGATGGCGGTCACGTCGTTGCCGAACGTAGACGCCGCCGCCCCGTCGTAGCGCACGGAGAGAACGGCCCCGTCGGCTGCATCGGGGTCGTATATCTGAAACGACAAGACGTCGTCTTCGGTCTTGAAGGAATCCGGCACCACGTTGCCCGACACCTGCACCTTTCGGCCCTCGTCCCCCAGCTGAGCAGCCTCGGCAACGGAAACGGTCTGCGCAGCGGTGTTTCCGCCGACGAAGGCCAGAACAGCGATGAGCACGATGACGATGACGCCGGAAACGGCGAAGAGCCTCTTTTTCATCCTCGCGTTCACAAGACGCCCCCTTCTTTTCCATGCGACCCGGTGCGACGCGCGCGCTTCGACTTCTCAGCCGACGCAGAGCAAGCAGGCCGACCCCGCCGTGCGACGATCCAAGTCCGTTCGCGGAGAAATTCAAACCGTTGACGTTCAAATCAGGCTCATTGTAACGAACTCGCAAGGGTATTGAAATTGACAAACAACCTGTTTACGTCAACAAGATAATAGCCTCATTGACACCATGTCATCCCAGATAAACGCACGTTTGAGGATAAACCGCACAATCTCGGCGCACGTTACGGCGAAAGCTTCAGGCGCACCGCCGGGAAACGTAAAACGACCGGGCGGAAAACCACGAGTCGCCCCTCTCGACGCGCCGTCAACGCGGCAAGCTGCAGTTGACGGCGCGAAGGCTCGCGAGCGCTATACTGTGCCCATGAGCACCCACGCCGAACATCACGAGCAAGACCCCATCGAACGCGAGGAGTTCTTCGAGATCGAGCAACCCGACGACGGGTTTGCACGAGCGCGCCTTTTCGCGTTCAACACCTTCGTCGCCCTCGACGTCTACGGCGACAACGTCGTCTGCCGCGACGCGCTGAGCGCCGCGCGCGATGCCTGCCGCGCATACGAGCGGCTCTTCTCACGCACGCTTCCCCACTCCGACATAGCCCGCGTCAACAACGCGCGCGGAGAAGCGACCGAGGTCGACCCGCGCACGTTCGACCTGCTCGAGCGCGCGCTGCACTACTGCTCGGAAAGCGAGGGCGTCTTCGACGTGACCATCGGCCCGCTCGTGCGCCTGTGGGACTTCAAGCGCGGCGTCGTGGCGGACGAGAACGCGCTTGCCGAGGCGGCGCCCCACGTCGACTGGCGCTGCGTCGAGCTGTTCCGAGAAGGCGGATCCTGCTTCGTCCGCATGCGCGACCCGCTCGCCGCGCTCGACGCGGGCGGTATCGCGAAGGGCTGGATAGCCGACGAGCTGTCCGACCTTCTTGCCGATTGCGGGCTCGGCGGCTCTATCGTCAACCTCGGCGGCAACGTCATGGTCCGCGGGAAGAAGCCGACGGGCGAGGCGTGGCGCGTCGGCATCCGCGACCCGAAAAACCCCGGCAACCTGCTCGGCGCCGTCTCGCTGCGCGAGGGAAGCGCGGTCACGAGCGGCACCTACGAGCGCAGCTTCCGGAAAGACGGCGCGCTCTACCACCATGTGCTCGACCCGCGCACCGGCATGCCGGTCGACACCGACGTCGCGGGCGTCACCGTCGTCGCGAGACGATCCATCGACGCCGAAGGGTTCTCCACCACCCTGCTCGCCTTAGGGATGGAGCGAGGGCCCGCCTTCGCACGCGAGCATGACGAGATCATCCAGGCGTTCTTCGTCGACGCCGACGGCGCCATCACCTGCGCCCGCTAAGCGCAGGCGCAGCCTTAGCGAACCTGCGAGGTCGATCGGGAGGGGCAAAAGCGCTCGAGGGCGCAATGAGCGCGAAGGGGAAACGGAGGACGCGGCGCGGCGCGCAGGAGCGCCCGGACGCAGACGCGGCGCCCGGCTCGACACCGCCGCGATGCCTCCGCCCTCGACGCGCAGACGATCGGACGCGGATTTTCGAAACTCGAAAAAATACCCGTTGACAAACAGACCTCGAACCTTCAAAATACTCACTTGCGCGTCGTGCTGATGCACAGCGCTTATCACGTGGGGATGTAGCTCAGCTGGGAGAGCATCACGTTCGCAACGTGGGGGTCGTGGGTTCGAATCCCATCATCTCCACCACGTACTTCCAAACGCCGCTCGATCGAGCGGCGTTTTTGCTTTCACAGCGCAGTTCAGAGGACAAACACGCCCGAACCCGGGGCTGCAGGACAGAATATGCGGGCCGTAAGACAGAATGCGCGTCCGCTCCGACTATTCACCGCCGGTATTCGGCCGGCATGCGAAACGCGCTCGAAGCCGCAGCCCGAACCAGGATCTAAGTTGAAACCCCGCCTTTTCCTGCGAAGCTTTCCGTAGATTTCATCACCGCCTTGCCGTTTCCCTGGAACTTAGAGGAACTTAGAGGTAAGCCACATGCCCGTCTTCGAAAACCCTTTCACGCCAAGCTTTGGAGAAATCCCCGCGCACCTCGCGGGTCGAAAGCAACTGATAGCCGACATCGAAAGAGCGCTCAACAGCCCCCGACGAAGACCGGAGCTCACCACGTTGCTCTCGGGCGCACGCGGAACCGGGAAGACAACCCTTTTGTCCCTCCTCTCGAACAAAGCGGAAGAACTCGGATGGATCGCCGTAGGCGTCACCGCGATGCCGGGCATGCTCGACGATATAGAAATCCAGCTGCGCAGGCACGCAAGGCACCTCATCGAGGCGGAAAGACGAACCACCATATCGAGCATCGACATCGCTTCTCTCGGAGGGCTTTCCTTCGAAGTAGATCATCGTACTCCGGAAAACTGGAGATCACGCATGGAGGTGATTATCGAGCAGCTCAACGAACGCGATATCGGCCTGCTTATAACCGTTGACGAGATCGACCCCGATCTTGATGAGATGGTCGAGCTTTCCGCCGTCTACCAGCACTTCATTCGAGAAGGACGCAAGGTGGCTCTTTTCATGGCGGGGCTGCCGAGCAACGTGTCGACGCTCATAAACAACAAGACCGTGTCCTTCCTCCGGCGCGCTCAAACCGAAAGGCTGGGTCGCATCGCCGATTACGACATCGAGGACGCGTTTCGCAAGACCGTGCAGGAAAACGGAAGAATACCCGATGAAGCGGGACTGAAATGCGCGGTAGAGAAAATCGCAGGCTTCCCCTTCCTCATGCAGCTCGTGGGGTATCGAGCCTGGGACGCCTCGCCCGAAAGCCAGACCATCTCCTTCTCCGATTTCGCGCAAGGTATCGAGATAGCGCACAGGGAAATGCGAGATCGCATCCTTGATGCAACGTATCGCGAACTCTCACCTGGCGACGTGAGATTCGTCCGAGCCATGCTTGCGGACGAGGGCGACAGCCGTATCGCCGATCTCGTCGCGCGCCTCGATCGGTCGTCCGCGCAAGTCGCGCAGTACCGAAAGCGCCTCATAGAGGCAGGCGTCATAGGCGAGAGGGGTCGTGGCGTGGTGGGCTTCGACCTCCCCTATTTCAGGGAGTACCTTATCGAGCAACAATAGCTCCATTGTCGGGCACTCCGCGCAACCCCGACGGCACGCGGGCGCCTCCATCCGAGAATGAAAGCGAGAGCTTGCAACGTATCGCGAGCTCTCGCTCACCATAGCAAGACCTCCCGCCTCTTTAAGCCAAGAGACGGGAGGGCTTTCACGTCCGCAGACGATTTCCGCGGTATTTCGCATGTTGCCCTAGGAAAGGACGCGCTCCTCCTGCACGGACCCGGTCGCGTCGAGGCCTTCTTCGATGAACGGGGCGAACAGCGGCTCGCCGTTCTGGGAAAGCTCGACCATGCCCGTCAGCACATCGACGTACTGGTACGACTGGCGAGCCGTGCGACCGCGTTTGCGGTCGATCTCGAGGATGAACAGCTGCGGGTGAACCTGCGTCAGAACACCTTCGCTCTCGACGATTTTAGAACGACCCATGTTCGCGCGCACCTTGAGTCGTTGACCGACAAAATCGTTGAGGGTATCATGAATGGAATCAACGATTTTTGCCTGTTTAGCCAAATCCATGCTTAAACGTCCTATCGTGGGTTGCAGATACAAATGACAGCTGCACATCTTACCACGTCTGTCAAGAAAATGTTAGACATACACTAACTCTTCGCGTTTCGGCGAACTCCGCCCCGCATCCTGCACCCAGCGCCAATCACGACGTCGCGCGAGCAGCTCGTTGCGTTGGTCACTACGCACACCGGGTCCCGGGACGAGCGGAGGGGCCGCGTATGCTTTCGGCCAGGAGGTCACGGCATCCGCGAACAAAGCCGCCGCTTGCCGTCCATCCGAGCTTCTTCCCCATCAAATGGGGGATCGCGGTATAACCCATCGACCCGTTTCTTACAATCCGAATGGATTCCATATAATCCCATCGAACGCGCATCGGTCGCGTAACGCCTTCCGGGCGAGCGTTCCATCATAAAAGGAGGATCTCATGGGTTTTCTGAAAGGTAAGACCGCCATCATCACGGGCGCCGGCTTCGCCGCGCTCAAGGACGGCTCCGCGGGCTCCATCGGCTACGGCATCGCCCGCGCCTACGCCAAAGAGGGCGCCAACCTCGTGATCACCGGCCGCAACGTCAAGAAGCTCGACGAGGCCAAGCGCCGCCTGGAGGAGGAGTTCGGCGTCGAGGTGCTCACCGTGCAGGCCGACGTGAACGCGGGCGCCGACAACGCCGCCGTCGTGCAGAACGTCGTCGACCGAACCGTGGAGAAGTTCGGGCGCATCGACGTGCTGGTGAACAACGCCCAGGCGTCGGCCTCCGGCGTCACGCTCGCCGACCACACCGTCGAGCAGTTCGACCTGGCCGTCTACTCGGGCCTCTACGCAGCCTTCCACTATATGCAGGCGTGCTACCCGCACCTCAAGAAGACCAAGGGCTCGGTGGTCAACTTCGCCTCCGGCGCCGGCCTGTTCGGCAACTACGGCCAGTGCGCCTACGCGGCCGCCAAGGAGGGCATCCGCGGCATGAGCCGCGTGGCCGCCACCGAGTGGGGCCCCGACGGCATCAACGTCAACGTGGTGTGCCCGCTGGCCTGGACCGCGGCGCTCGAGGGCTTCAAGGACGCCTACCCCGAGGCGTTCGAGGCCAACGTGAAGATGCCGCCGATGGGCCACTACGGCGACGTCGAGGCGGAGATCGGCCGCGTGGTGGTGCAGCTGGCCAGCCCCGACTTCAAGTTCATGAGCGGCGAGACCATCACGCTCGAGGGCGGCATGGGCCTGCGCCCGTAAGGCGACGAGCCGATGGCGTGATGCCACGAGGCAAACAGCGCTAGCGCGCACGCGCGCAAGCGAGCCTCCATGCAAGCGATAGCATCATGAGAAGCCGGGAAACCCCCGGCTTCTTCTTTTATCGCGCCTCGCGGAGACGCGCCTGGAATCCGACGCGACGCGGAACACCGCACGCAACCGACGGCACCCCGAACATAGCGCGCAACCAACAAGATGCGATTCGCCGCGCGCAATCGGGCGAACCCGCACGCAGCCGACGATGCATCGTGCCTCGCGCGCAATCGGGCGAACCCACGCCGTGCGCCTCGCGGGCGCAATGCAATGCGCTTTCGTTGACTTCTTGCGTCAAACGTCGACCATTCGTGAATTCCCCTCGAACGCGCCGTGCCGAACATGCTCAAGAGATAGAATATTCTTACATAAATGAATTATCAAAAGGATCCCATGACGCACGCAAACGAAAAAGATCTCGAACTCGACTCCGCATACTTCATCGCATTCGACATGGCGCGCAACGCCCTGAAGAAAGGACTCGCGGAATCGAGCGACCTCAACGTCACTCAATACCGCACGCTCATGAAGATACTCGGCGCGAAGGGGGAGCCCTTGAGCCAGGCAAGACTCAAGGAGGCGCTTCGCCTGGCGGCGAACGTAGTCACCGGCGCGCTGTCCGTCCTCGAGGAGCACGGATACGTGATGCGGGAGTCGGGCAGGGACGCGAGAACGCGCTACATCAGCATCACCCCTGCGGGGATCTCGCACATCGACGAGGTGAACGAGGCGGTCGTGCGAAGGCTCTACGAGGACTTTCCCACGAAAAACCCGACGTTTCGAACGATCCTCGAGGCGGCCATCGCCGCGGGCGCGCGGATCGATCCGCCCCTCAACCCATCGGCGATCGTCCGCCATCCGGCCTCGCGCGCTCTCGTGGCGATCGAGTTCATCCAGCAGGAAACCGAACGGGCGCTGAAAACCACGTGCGGTGCTTCGTTCAACGAATGCCGCATCGTGCAGTTCCTCGGCGAGAAGAGCGCGCCCGTGCGCATCGGGGTCATCGCCGATGAGCTCGGGCTATCCCCCGTCAACGTGGCGCGTGCCGCAGATCGCCTCGTCCAGCGCAGATGGGCGCAACGCCTCGGGTCGCCGTCCGACCGGAAGGCGGTGTACGTCAAACTCACCGCCGAGGGCGAGTACCAAAGCAGGCTCATCGCCAGCACCATCAACGAACTCGCGAGCACGCAGCTGTGGATCAACCTGACCCCTAAGCAGCGGGAGGCCATCGAGAAGGTGGGGCATGTGGTCATCGCGGATCTGAACAAGCAGCGGGAGGCCGCGCGGCGCGCCGAGATGGAGGCGCTCGAACCTCTCGGGTGACGCCGTCGGGAAGATCGACCGCGCGAGCACGACGCGCGACGAATCCCGTTCAACGTGCGCGCGTTCAAGCGCGTGTAAAGCCCGAGCGCGCGCAAGACCCGCTCGGAGCAAGCGCGCAAGAAACTCCGTCAGCTGCGGGTGCGCACGAGTCCGCGCTCGAGTGCGACCGTAAAGCCGAAGAGGCCGCGCGCCTCAGCGGCGCACGACCCCTCCCTCAGCTTACGCAGCGCCGGGCGGCGCGGGGAAAGACCCGGCGCCCGCACGTCAACCCTGATGCCGCCTACGCAGCCGCGCTTTCCGAGCAAGAGCCCTTCCCGCAAGCCCCGATCTTCATCGCGCCCATCATGATGGCGATGTTGACCAACGCATCGACGATAAACCACACGCCCAGCGCGCCCAGGTCGATCGCGACCTGGTTGAGCGCGGAAAACGTTCCCACCGTGAGGATCATCACGATGATTCCGCACACCGCCGTCGCCACGATGAGGCGCACGCCGAGCTTTCCCGACTTGCGGGCGCATGCAATGCACGCGCAGACCACCTGCGACGCCGCGCCGAGAAGCGTCCCCAGAAACGCGGCGAACACGATGACGCCGGCGATCAAGGCGAACACGCCCGGCAGCTTCGAGCTCATCGAGCCCACCTGCACCGCCGAGAGGATCCCGCTCGCCACGACGACCAAGCAAACAATGGCCGCAAGCGCCGTCGCCCAGCCCCACAGAAACGCTGTGAGCGGTTTTCCCGTACCCGGCGTATCACGCCAGTACAGAAAGCCGTAGAGCACCGACCCTGCGGTTGAAAGAGACAACGCCAACCCCGCCGCGAACAAAAACGCGACGAAGGCGGACCCCGTCAGGATCGAGCAGATCACATCGAGCATCGCCACGCCCGATGCCGAAATGTAGTCGTAAGCCAAAGCGCCGCTCGCGCTCATGACGCCCAAGCCGACACGCCCGATGACGGCGATGATCAGCGCGATGGCGAACAGAACGCCGAAAGGACGCGCCATGCCCTTCATGTTTTCCATCTGAACCCCTCTTTCGCGCCTAAGCCTCGTTCTCAACCGCCGAGGTACCGCACAGGTACCCGCCGCAGAACGCCAATCCCACATCGCCCATGAGCGAGCCCAGGATAGGATCGCCGATGTAGCTGTTCTCGCCGCACGCGCCGCCCGCGGTGTGCCAGCCCGCGTACAGGCCCGGAATCACACGACCGTCGCAGCCGATAACCTGCATCTGGTCGTTGATGAGCAGGCCCGCCTTCGTGCCGTAAAGGTTTCCGCCGATACGGCAACCGTAAAACGGCGGCTTGACGATGGGATGCAGCCACTCGTCGGGCATGGGGTACATGAAGTCGTCGTGGCCGCTCTCGCACGTGGCGTTCCAGTCCGCCACCGCCTGCGTGAGCACGCCCTCCGCCAGACCCAGATCACGCTCGAGCTCCTCCAGGCTGTCGCGCTTCTTCAGCACGTCGGCGTCGATGGCGTCCTGCACGCCGTGGTGCCAGTCGCGGTAATGCTCGGGCACCTTGTCGATCTGCTCGAGATCGGGCGTGATGAGCTTGCGGCAATGCTCCTGCGCGAAGCCCGCCAGATGATCCTCGTAGTCCGCGTCGAAGATGATGTAGGAACGATGCCCCGGGGGCGTCATCTGAATGGTGGCCAAATCGCCGAGCGCGTAGATGGCGTTCGCGCCGTCCTCGCCCACGCGCGAGTCCATATAGCGCAGGCGGTTGCCGCAGCGATCGATGGTCAGCCACGGCTGACGGGAGAGCTGGGTCATGCCGTCGTAGAGGAAGCGCGCCCACTGCCCGCCTTCGGCCTGCCAGTCCACGCCGCCGTCGAAGCTCGCCGAGCTGTTGAATCCCGACACGTCGGCGCCGACGCCGAGACCCATGCGGAAGCACTCGCCGGTTTCGCCGCCTACCAGATAACTCGACGCACAGCCCATGGCAGCCGTGGGAATGTAGCGCTCGAGCAGGGCCTTGTTGTTGCAGAAGCCGCCCGCTGTGAGGATGACGGCCTTGCGCGCGTGGATGTAGACCTCGTGGTCGAACTCCTCGTTGGCCACAAGGCCCACGATGCGCCCCGTGTCGTCTTGCACGAGCGCGACGGCGGGACACTGGAAGTGATAGCGCACGCCTTTGCGCTGCCCGTACACGAACATGGCGTCGGTGGCGTCTTTCATCTTCAACACGTGATGATCGAGCGTGGCGTTTTTCGGCGCAACGTACACCGGAACCTCGCCGAGGCGCCACTGCACACCGCAGTCCGCCATCCAGTCGAGGCTCTTGCCGCCCTCGGAGGCGATCTTGTAGATCAGCTTCGGGTCGGCCGCGTAGTGGTACTCGTCCATTGCCCAGTCGGTGAGCGCCTGCGCGTCGAAGGGGTAGCTCGGGAACGCGAACTTCTTCTTCTCCTGCATGGACATGCCGCCCAGGATGCCGCACATGCCCGCCGACTGCGCGTTGCCGCCGTGAAGCCCGAGCGCCTCGACGCAGATGACGTCGGCGCCGAGCTCGGCCGCACGCGCTGCGGCGTTCAGGCCGCCGCCGCCCGCGCCCACGACCACCATGTCGCACTCCCAGTCCCACTTCTCGGGGACAGCTCGCGGCGGAATGGGGGTGGCGTCATCGGCGGGGAACGCGGCCGCGTTATGCTCGCGGTACATGCCGCCTCCCGCCGTGGCGTTGGTCACCGAGCTCGGCGGCACGGCCACCGCTGCGGAGCCGTCGGCCGCCCAGTTGCCGATCTTCTCGTCGGCGTACGCCGCACCTGCGGTCACGCTCGTCACGCCCGCGCTCGCGGCGGCGGTGCCTCCCAT
>ERZ827469.2650-NODE-2650-length-13022-cov-45.063392_pt1 | contig 13022 bp, 9 predicted proteins | sample MGYA00519917_ERZ827469 | MGnify/ENA primary metagenome ERZ827469 (study PRJEB31778, sample SAMEA3449314) | human gut metagenome | biome: human gut; feature: human-associated habitat; material: faeces | place: United Kingdom | collected 2010/2012 ... | reverse complement strand
GCTCTGTAAATAGCGCTTTGGGTATGCGGTAAAAAGAGAACTGCTCGGCTTGAGCTCCGTAAAAATATTTGTATTGCATCTCACTTCTCCTGCCTAAAAATGGGTGCAGCTAAGAAGGCCCACAAAACTACATTTCGTAAGCTATTACATATTGTACTTTTTATTTATCTTTCCAGTTCGTCCTCACGCTGTGGGCGCTGGCGGCTGGAGCGCTTGTGCTCCCAATTCCGCAGCAGCGAAATGATGACATTCTGCATCTGCTGCGGTGTATAGTTGGATGGGAAGTACTGCTGCACATCAGACTGATTCAGAAAGAACTTTTGCCGTTGGTTCGGCTTTTCTTCTGTCAGTAGGGTATGCAGGTAATTCTCCGTCAGCGTTCCATTTCGGCTCATGTCTTTTAGTGTTCGAGACTGAACCAAAGACGGTGTAGCATCACACATCTCCATTTCTTCTTTGAGCCATGTCTGATGTTCCCCTGTCATATAGGAGATTTCGACCGCTGGGTTGAATGCAATGCGACCGTCATCGACCATTTGCAAAATAGATGGAATCAGATAGGTCAATCGAATATAGCGTTGTACTTGCTTGTAGCTTTCCCCTACTTCTTCGCCAATTACCGCTTCCGACCTATTGTACTTTAACTTTGGGACAACTTGTCCCAAAGTTGCTCGTCCTTGATGTTTCAACGCTTCCATGCGCATTTTATAAGCAAACGCCTTCTCACTTGGCAGCACATGCTCACGCTGGATATTGCTGTTGACCATCAGAATCGTGGCTTCGTCATCGTCTATGTATTCCACTCTGGCAGGGATACTTTCGATGCCGAGTTCTTTACAAGCCTCCCACCTGCGATGTCCGCTTATCACTTCATAGCCGACACCAACCTTTGGTCTGACGATGATGGGCGTAATGATGCCGCTCTCTGAAATACTGTCTACCAATTCACTGAATTCCAGATCATGTCGGATATGGAACGGATGATTGGAGAATGGATGCAACTTATTTATTGGAATAGTTTCCTCTTTGCTTGCTCTGTAAGCAGGCGATGTTTTCTTTGTCATGCTGCGTACTCCTGCGGTTTTTTGATAGCTCTTAAGTACCCCGATTTGACCCCAAAAATGTACCCAAAAATCGTATACTTTTTGCCGAAAATGTACCCAAAGGGCATTTTTGCATAAAAAAAGCCCCTAATCACTGTAGTACAGCGATTAGGGGCTTGCTATGATTTATAGAACGACCTTAACTGTCAGGTCTTTCCATTGCTTCGGCCAAAGCACGCAGCCACGCGAATTTCGATAAGAACGAGCCATATCGTAATCCACATTTAATTGTAAAAATCTACGTGATTCAAGAACGTGGATTTTTAATTGCTGCCTGAGCAGCGGCCAGACGTGCGATGGGAACGCGGTACGGAGAGCAGGAAACGTAATCCAGGCCAACGTTGTGGCAGAACTCAACGCTGGAGGGGTCGCCGCCGTGCTCGCCGCAGATGCCCAGACCCAAGTTGGGGTTGGTTGCGCGGCCGTCATGGGCAGCCATCTTAACCAGCTTGCCAACGCCGATCTGGTCCAGATGCTGGAACGGATCGCTCTCGTAGATTTTGGTATCATAGTAAGCGGTCAGGAACTTAGCAGCATCGTCACGGCTGAAGCCGAAGGTCATCTGGGTCAGGTCGTTGGTACCGAAGCTGAAGAAGTCAGCTTCCTTAGCGATCTCACCAGCGGTCAGGGCGGCACGCGGGATCTCGATCATGGTGCCAACTTGGTACTTCATGTCAACGCCAGCGTCAGCGATCAGCTTGTCAGCAGTCTTGACGATGACGTCCTTGACGTACTTCAGCTCCTTCACTTCGCCAACCAGGGGCACCATGATGTGCGGGGTGATCATCTTGCCGGTCTCAGCAGAAACCTTGATGGCAGCCTTGATCACAGCATTGGTCTGCATCTCGGCAATTTCCGGATAGGTAACGGCCAGACGGCAGCCGCGATGGCCCATCATGGGGTTGAACTCATGCAGGCTGACAACAACGTTGTTCAGCTCTTCGGTGGTCATGCCCATATCCTTTGCCAGGGCTTCGATATCCTCAGCCTTGGTGGGCAGGAACTCATGCAGAGGCGGGTCCAGATAACGGATGGTCATCGGACGATCGCCCATGATGCGATACATAGCGGTAAAGTCAGCTTCCTGGAACGGCTCAACCTTAGCCAAGGCAACCTTGCGCTCTTCAACGGTACGTGCGCAGATCATCTCACGTACAGCAGCAATACGATCCTCAGCGAAGAACATATGCTCGGTACGGCACAGGCCAATGCCTTCAGCGCCCATATCGACAGCGTTCTGTGCATCGCGCGGGTTATCGGCGTTGGTCATAACCTTCATCTGGCGTGCTTCGTCAGCCCAGCTCATAAAGCGCTTGAAGTTAGCGTTCTCGGTGGAAGCGACGGTAGCGATCTGGCCTTCGTAGATGTTGCCGGTAGAGCCATCAATGCTCATCCAGTCACCCTCATGGAAGGTGTGGCCGTTAATGGTGATAACCTTTGCATCGTAATCGATAGCAACATCGTTATCATTGCCGCAGCCGGAAACACAGCAGGTACCCATGCCACGTGCAACAACAGCTGCGTGGCTGGTCATGCCGCCGCGAACGGTCAGGATGCCCTGAGAAACCTGCATGCCGACGATATCTTCGGGGCTGGTTTCCAGACGGACCAGAACGACCTTCTTCCAAGCTTCGTCCTTGACCTTCTCTTCAGCATCTTCAGCGCTGAAGACAACGCGACCGCAGGCAGATCCCGGAGAAGCGGCCAGGCCCTTGCCGATTGCTTCAGCAGCCTTCAGGGCAGCAGCGTCAAACTGCGGGTGCAGCAGGGTATCCAGCTGCTTGGGCTCAACGCGCAGTACAGCGGTGCGCTGATCGATAACGCCCTCATCAACGAGGTCGCAGGCGATCTGCAGAGCAGCCTGTGCGGTGCGCTTGCCGTTACGGGTCTGCAGCATAAAGAGCTTGCCATCTTCGATGGTGAACTCCATGTCCTGCATATCCTTGTAGTAGTTTTCCAGGCGGGTTGCGATCTCAACGAACTGATCGTAAACCTCAGGCATTTCCTCGTGCAGCTTGCTGATTGGGGAAGGAGTACGGATGCCGGCAACGACATCTTCGCCCTGAGCATTGATCAGGTACTCGCCCATCAGCTTCTTTTCGCCGGTAGCGGGGTTACGGGTGAAAGCAACACCGGTGCCGGAACGCATGCCGGAGTTACCGAAAGCCATCTGCTGAACGTTGACAGCAGTGCCCCACTCGTAGGGGATTTCGTTCATCTTGCGGTAAACGTTGGCGCGCGGGTTATCCCAAGAACGGAAGACGGCCTTGACAGCGCCGATCAGCTGTTCTTTCGGATCCTGCGGGAACTCTTCGCCCTGCTTCTCCAGGTAGATGGCCTTGAACTCTTTGACGAGTTCCTTCAGGTCCTCAGCGTCCAGCTCGATATCCTGCTTAACGCCCTTGCGCTCCTTCATAGCGTCGATACGCTCTTCAAAGAAGCTCTTGCCCAGCTCCATGACGACGTCAGAGTACATCTGGATGAAGCGGCGGTAGCAGTCATATGCAAAACGGGGGTTAGAAGTCTTCTTTGCCAGACCTTCAACAGCCTGGTCGTTCAGGCCCAGGTTCAGGATGGTATCCATCATGCCGGGCATAGACTGACGTGCACCGGAACGAACGGAAACCAGCAGCGGGTTCTCGATATCGCCGAACTTCTTGCCAGTCTGCTCTTCCAGGATACCCATATACTTGAAGATGTCAGCCTTGATCTCATCGTTGATCTCACGGTTGTCAGCATAGTACTGGGTGCAGGCTTCGGTGGTGATGGTGAAGCCCTGAGGAACCGGCATGCCGGCATGGGTCATTTCTGCCAGACCAGCGCCCTTGCCGCCCAGAATGTTCTTCATGGTCGTCTGGTCGCCGCCAAATGCGTCATGGCCCTCTTTGAACAAATACAAAAACTTCTTGCTCATAGGTTACCTCCAACAAAATTACGGTTTCTTCCCGGTGTGCCGCGCACACCCGCAAAATAAGAATTTTCTCTCTTGCAAAGTCCATTATAACAGACTCAGCCCGGAATTTCCAGTACATTGTTAAATAAATGGCGAATATTTTCGCCGAAAATCTTACAAAGTTTTGGGGTCAGGCTCTTGCAATTTGACCAAAAATGCGGTAAATTATAATGGGTGAGAAGTTGGGAAATATTATTTTATTACATCCTGCAACACTTTTTTCAATTCATCCCGCCCCGGCAGGCTTCAGCCCTGTTCCGGGGCTTTTTTGTAGGGCCGTATACTCTTTTGGCCCAAAACAGAAAGGGGTATTTTTATGTCCGAAGCGAAAGCCAAATACCTTGCCGCCAAAGCGGCCTTTGAAGAAACTTTTGAAAAGCACCTGCAGAACGGTGTGGAGTTCATCAGCGACCAGGTTTTTATTGACCCCGAAGTTGAGATTGCACCCGGCGCAGTGATCCTGCCGGGCTGCATCCTGCGCGGCAAAACCGTCATCGGGGCAAACTGTGTCATCGGCCCCAATACCTTATTGGAGAACACCATTGTTGAGGCCGGTTCCACCGTGAACGCCAGCCAGTGTTATGACAGCCATCTGGGCCCCAACAACAAGATTGGCCCCTTTACCCATGTGCGCACCGGCACCGTGACGGATGAGGGCGTGCACCTGGGCGCTTATGTGGAAACCAAGAACGCCAACTTTGCCGAGGGCAACACTGTCAGCCACCTGACTTACATTGGCGATGCCGATGTGGGCAAGTACTGCAACTTTGGCTGCGGCACCGTAACCTGCAACTATGACGGCGAGGGCAAGTACCGCACCACCATCGGCGATTATGCGTTCATCGGCTGCAACACCAACCTGGTGGCGCCGGTCAAGGTGGGCAGCCGCGCCTTTACCGCTGCCGGTTCCACCATCGGCCACGATGTGCCGGACGGTGCCCTGGGCATTGAGCGCGCCAAGCAGGCCGAAGTTGCCGCCTGGGGCGCCAAGAAGTTGGAAAAATACGTTGCCAAAAAACAGAAGCTGGAAGCCGAAAAGAAAAACGACTGATGCCCCCTGACCTGCTGCAAGGAGGATTGCTGCCATGGCCATTTTGGAACGCACCCTGACCGGGGATTTTACCACCATCCTGACCGAGCTGGACGCTGTTGTAAAACAAAGTATTTCGGCCACGCTGGAAGGTTCCAGTGATTTCAACTTCAGCACCGGCCGCTGTGCCGTGCGGGTATACGAACGCTACAGTGCCATTGGCAATGGCCGTGTTACCATGAGCCTGACCCTGCTGGAAGCTGACGGGCAGATCCGGCTTTCCGCCATCACATCCGGCGGCAGCCAGGCTGTGTTTTTCAAGGTCAACACCTTAGGTGCAGAATCCTTCCTGGATACCATCCGGGACACAGTGGAACGCTTTGCCCCTGGTGCACACTAAAATTACAAAATTACTATAAGGATTTTTACTATGGGACTATTTGGAGGTGGTTCCGGGGCAGACTGGCTGATTGCCGGTCTGGGCAACCCGGAGCCGAAATATGACGGCACCCGCCACAACACCGGTTTTGCCGCGCTGGATGCGTTGGCCGAAGCCTGGGGGTGCGAGATCAACAAAAGCAAATGGCAGGGCCTTTACGGCATTGCCCAGGTGGACGGTCGCAAAGTGATGCTGCTAAAGCCGCTGACCTACATGAACCTGAGCGGCCAGAGCATCGCCCCCGCCGCGGCATTTTACAAGATCCCGCGCAACCACATTATTGTGTTGTGCGATGACATTGCACAGGAGCCGGGGCACATCCGCATCCGGCCCTCCGGTTCTGCTGGCGGGCACAACGGGCTAAAGAGCATTATCGCTTCCACCGGCGGCGAGGATTTTTACCGCATCCGCATTGGCGTTGGCGCCAAGCCGCGCCCGGATTATGATCTGGCTGACTGGGTGCTGGGCAAGTTCCCGCCCGATGACGCCAAGCTTGTGACCGGCCGCCACACCGACGTGGAAGCCGCCTGCCGCCTGTTGATGGCCGGCAAGCTGGGCGAAGCGCAGAATAAATTCAACCACTGAGCGCGGATAGGCGTTCCGCAGGGGCGCACAGTGTGCGCCCCTTCCTGTTTTCTGTGTAAGATGCCCGCAAAGGAAGTGTTCTCACTTCAAATTTGCAATCCATCATTACACGGGATGTGGTTTAATGGAACACCTGCAGGGGTGTGCGCACTGTGGAAAACTTTGCCGATGGTGATAAACGCTGCAAATGATTTGTAGGGGACGATGCTCGTCATCGTCCCGCATGACGGGTTTTGCCACATATTCCGCCCTGCATACGGCCAACGTCCGCGGGCGAACAATGTTCGTCCTCACATTCTCTACAAGATAAGAGCACAGCTTTTCCAATCATACAAACGCCAAAGCGGGCGGCCCATCTGGGCCGCCCGCCATTTGTCGTTCCATGCAACGCTTCTCTCAAAATTCACTTTGCCGTTTTGCTGCAAATATAGTACAATGGTTACGCAAAGCGCTGCTCATACCGGCGCACAAAAAGCGTATACAGCGCATAGCACACCATCAGGCAGACGGCATATACCCCGGCGAAGCACAGCCACGCGGCTGCGCCGCCCATCGCGGTGTTGGGCAACAGCTCCAGCACCAGCGGGTGGGCCAGGTACAGCCAAAAGCTGCCCGCCCCCACAAATTCCACGGCCTGGGCGAACTTCTGATTTTCCGCCAGGCCAACGCCCTGCGGGTTCTGCACGGCCAATAGAACAAGCACCGTAAACACGCACTCGAACCCCGCCCGCTGGAAGTTGGTGAGCACTGCCAGCAGAATGCAGAACGCCCCGTATAAAAACTGCTTGTTCTCCCGCACTGCCGCAAACGCCGCCATGCCAAAGATAAAGCAGTACAGCGTCATGACCGGCGTTTTTGCGCTGAACTCGCTGATGTTGGCTTCTGCCGGGAAAGCCGCCAGACTGCTTTCAATTAAGCCGCCGATCCTGCCCTTCACCGCAAGGCAGACCACCAGCAACGCCAGCGCACCCCAAAAGCGTTTGCACAGCCGGTACAGCCACGGGGCCAGCAGATAAAAGAACGCAAAGGCGCTCATCGTCCACAGCACGTTGCGGTTGTTCCACAGCATCCAGTTATCACTGGGCAGCCACATCTGCAAAAATACAAAGTACCGCAGGTAACCCGGCCCGCACGGCCCGCCGGGGCCAAACAGCTGGGCTGCACTGGCGCCCGCCGCCAGATAGCGTACCGCATCGAACAGCCAGCGCAGCACCAGCACCAGCCAGTACAGCGGCAGGATCCGCCGGATGCGGCGCTGGTAATACGGCAGCGGCTCCGGGTGGCGGCTCAGGCTGGCCGCGGCCAGGTACCCGCTGAGCACAAAAAACAGTTGCACCCCCTGCGCGCCAACCGCGGCGGCATCCCCCAGGCCAACTTTCTGCCCGGTATGCACGCCCAGCACCATCAGCGCCGCCAGAATACGCAGCTCATCCAGCGCTACATTTTTATGTTTTGTCATCTTTCTATATTCTGCTCCTTATTGCAGCATTATTTGATTTCTTTATTCTGCCGAACTTTTTCGATTCCTTCTTTTCAAAGAAGGGGCAAAAACTCTCGTATTACTCGTATCCTCAAAATTATACATCACCCGCCCTATCATGCGCAAGCGCAGGAGGCACCATGTTTGACGCATTGTTTACCACCACAACCGAATACAAAAAACTGAGCCACGCGCTTTCCGGCAAAGGTGCATGCGCCCTGTTTGGGCTGCCCGCATCCGGCCGCGCACAGGTGTATGCCGCGCTGTGCCGCCAGTTGGATAAGCCGCTATGCATCGTGACCCCCGGCGAGGCCGAAGCCACCCGCTTTGCTGCTGACCTGAACACGCTGGGCATTCCCGCCGCCGTGTTCCCGGCGCGGGACTATGTGCTGCGCCCCATTGAGGGCACCGCCCGCGAATACGAGTACCGCCGCCTGGCTGTGCTGGGCGAGCTGGTAGGCGGACGGCTGCGCGCCGTGGCTGTGCCCGCGGAAGCATTAACCCAGTTCACCACCCCAAAAGAGGATTTCTGCGCCAACACCCGCACCCTCCATGCGGGGGATACTCTGCTGCGGGATGACCTGCTGGCCGCTTTGTTTGGTGCCGGCTACACCCGCCGGGCCCAGGTGGATGGCCCCGGCCAGTTCTCTGTGCGCGGCGATATTGTGGATATTTTTGCTCCCGACCAGAAAATGCCGGTTCGTATGGAATTTTGGGGTGATGAGATCGATACCCTGCACACCTTTGACCTGACCACCCAGCGCCGCGAGGATGCCATTGATAAGTTTTACCTGAGCCCCGCGCGGGAAGTTCTGTTCGGCAAGCCTGCCGATGCCGCCGAGCAGCTTCGGGCCTTTTTGGCCAAGCAGCGCGGCAAAAAGAAAACCGCCATGGCAGACTGTATGGCCGCCGATCTGGACCTGCTGGATGGCGGTGCCGTGCCGGTCAACATGGACAAATACCTGGCCGTGCGCTACCCCCATCCCGCCACCGTGCTGGATTATTTTGACGACCCGATCCTTGTGCCCGAAGAGCCTGCTTCCATCCGGGAAGCCGACCGCGCGACCGCCTACCGCCGGGGCGAGGAACTGAAATCCCTGATCCTGGACGGCGTCCTCTGCGCCGGGCTGGATAACCTGTACGCGGACCCAAGCTACCTGTGGTCCAAAACCGGACACTACCGCACCATCTGTGCCGAGAACTTTGCCCGCAGCATGCCGGATCAGCCGCTGAAAGATATCATCAACGCCCCGGCTCACACCCTGCCTGCCTGGAATGGCGAAGTCGCCGGGCTGCTGGAGGATTTGAAACCGCTGTGCGATGCCGGTTATACCGTTACCCTGCTGGCCGGCACCGACCGTGCCGCAGCCGGTCTGGCACGCGACCTGCGCGATAAAGGCATTCTGGTTACCACCGATGCTGCAGCAGCCCCCGCTGCCGGGCTGGTGCAGGTTCTGGCGGGGCACCTTTCCACTGGGTGCGAATTTCCGTTTGCCAAGTATGCTTTGCTGACAGGCCGTGCCTTTGGCGAAACCAGCTCCCAGAAGAAAAAGCGTAAAAAGGCCAAGGATGCCCTGAACAGCCTGACCGAGATCACGCCGGGCGATCTGGTGGTGCACCAGAACCACGGCATTGGCCGGTATGCGGGCATCCAGCGCATGGCGGTTCAGGGCGTTACCAAAGACTACCTGCGCATTGAGTACGATAAAAAAGATGTGCTGTATGTTCCCGTCACCCAGCTGGACCTGCTTTCCCGCTACACCGCGCCGGGGGATTCGGAGAATGTCAAGCTCAGCCGCCTGGGCGGGGCCGAGTGGACCAAGACCCGCAAGAAGGTGCGCGCCGCTACCGAGCAGATGGCCAAGGAGCTGATTGAGCTGTACGCCCGCCGCAAAAGGGCGCACGGTCATGCCTTCCCACCAGATGATACCTGGCAGGGAGATTTTGAGCAGCGCTTTGCCTATGATGAAACGCCGGACCAGCTTTCCAGCGCGGCGGAGATCAAACATGATATGGAGCAGCCCTGGCCGATGGACCGCCTGCTGTGCGGCGATGTCGGCGTGGGCAAGACTGAGGTTGCCCTGCGCGCCGCGTTCAAATGCGTGATGGGCGGCAAGCAGTGCGCCATCCTGGCCCCCACCACCATTCTGGCGTGGCAGCATTTCAACACGGCCATCGCCCGCATGGAGGCCTTTCCCATCCGCATCGGGCTGCTCAGCCGTTACCGCAGCGCCAAAGAGCAGAAAGAAACCATCCGCGGCCTGAAAGACGGCACAGTGGACATTGTGGTGGGCACCCACCGCCTGCTTTCGGACGATGTAAAGTTCAAAGACCTGGGCCTTGTCATCATTGACGAGGAGCAGCGCTTTGGCGTAAAACACAAGGAAAAGCTGAAAGAGAACTTTATCGGGGTGGACATGCTGACCCTTTCGGCCACGCCAATCCCCCGCACGCTGAACATGGCACTGTCCGGCATCCGGGACATGAGCACCATTGAACAGCCGCCCTTTGAGCGCCAGCCCATTGAGACCTATGTGCTGGAATATGACGATGCCATTATTGCCGAAGCCATCCGGCGTGAGCTGGCCCGCGGCGGGCAGGTGTATTACCTGTACAATCGAGTCGAAACCATTGAGCAGTGCGCCGCCAAGGTGCAAAAGCTGGTGCCGGGTGCGCGGGTCGGCATCGCCCACGGCAAAATGACGGAGGAGCAGATTTCCTCGGTTTGGCAGCAGCTGTTGGACAACGAGATCGACGTGCTGGTCTGCACCACCCTGATTGAAACCGGCGTGGATGTGCGCAACTGCAACACCCTGATTATTGAGAATGCGGACCGCATGGGGCTTTCACAGCTGTACCAGATTCGCGGCCGTGTGGGGCGCTCCAACCGCAAGGCGTATGCCTATTTCACCTTCCAGCGCGACAAAGTGTTGACGGAAATTGCCTCCAAGCGGCTTTCAGCCATCCGGGAGTTTACCTCTTTTGGTTCCGGGTTCCGCATTGCGATGCGCGATTTACAGATCCGCGGCGCGGGCAACCTGCTGGGCCACAGCCAGCACGGCCACATGGAAGCGGTTGGTTACGAGCTGTATGTAAAAATGCTGAACCAGGCCATTGCAGCCGCCCGCGGCGAGCCTGCTGCGCCGGACAAGAGTGATTGCCTTGTTGACATTACGGTGGATGCCTATCTGCCGGAAAGCTACATTCCCGATGCCGCCGGGCGGATCGAAGCCTACAAGAAGATTGCGGCCATCACCACCCGTGACGATGCCACGGATGTACTGGATGAGTTGATTGACCGTTACGGCGACCCGCCGCGCAGTGTGCAGGGGTTGGTGGACATCAGCCTGGTGCGCGTGACAGCCGCCCGCGCAGGCATTGTGGAGATCGTGCAGCGCAACGACAATCTGATTTTGTACACCGATGTTGTGACCCCGGCGCAGATGGGGGCCATGATGGATGCCATGCCGCACCGCGTGATCTACAACGCCGTAGGCCGCCCCTACATCAGCCTGCATGTCCTGCGCGGCGAGGACCCTCTCACCATCCTGCGCGATGCCGTTGCCCTGCTGCCGGGTGCGTGAGTGTTTTACGGGAGTTTTTGTTCCTTCTTTGAAAAGAAAGAACCGAAGAAACTTTATAATATATAATTATAATATAAAAAATAAAAACAACAGGCAGCGGCCCTATTTTGTGGGCTGCTGCCTGTTGTCATGTGTTGCTTTCTATGTATTTTTGCTCTGTAGGGAACGGTCTTGACCGTTCCGGGTGTTTTCCTTATTTCCCTTTTGTTGAAATATTGTCCATGGGTTTCGGAACGGTCAAGACCGTTCCCTACAAATCGTTTTAAATCGCGTTACAAACCTGTAAACTCTCGGTAGGGCGGGGTCACCCGACGCCCCGGACGGGCATAAATCTTAGGCAACACCGCACAATTCCCGCCTGACGGCTTAAGCACCGCTCCGGCGGCTGCGGCACGGCATCTGCGTTGCCAAAATGCTCGATAATGTCGGGTTGCGGTACCCGCATCGTGCTTCGGGGGCAAAAGCCCCTCGCACTCTGCGACCGCTGCCCCTGCTTCGGTTCGCTGTTTCCGCCACTGGCGGCGCTCACCTTTGCAGCATCCAGTATTATCTGCGCTTTTGGCTTAGCATCTGCCGCACCTCCCTCGCCGTATCGGCACTTAGAATTATGCGGTATTGCCCTTATTGTACGGATCGTGCGGCAAGGAAGCGAACAACAGATCTCTTCAAGCACTTCCGGTCTGGGGCCAATCACACCCCCACCACGCTCCAATGCTTATCCACATGGTTCAGCACTTCGCAGCCGGTTTCGGTCACGATGACAAGGTCCTCCACGCGCACGCCAAACTTGCCCGGCAGGTATACGCCCGGCTCAATGGAGAAGATCATGCCCGGCTTTACGGTATCGGTGTTGGCGGCGCTCACATCGCCCTTTTCGTGATCGGTCTGACCGATAAAGTGGCCCAGGCGGTGGTTGAAGTACTCGCCATAGCCCGCTTTGGTGATCAGGTCACGGGCGGCGGCGTCAATATCGCACAGGCGCACGCCGGGGTGGATCATCGCCTCGGCGGCTTCGTTGGCCTGGCGCACCAGGTCATGGATGGCGGCATACTCCGGCTTCGGCTCCCCGCAGAAGAATGTGCGGGTCATATCGGAGCAGTAACGGTTCTTGCAGCAGCCCATATCGATCAGCACACACTCGCCTTTTTCCAGCACAGTATCGTCCGGCTCGTGGTGGGGGTCAGCGGCGTTTGCACCAAAGGATACGATGGTGGTAAATGCCACACTCTCGCAGCCGGCTTTCTTGTACTCGTTGTCAATGTACTCGGCAACCTGCTTTTCGGTCATGCCGGGCTTGACGTAGTCGCGCGCTTTCAGGATGGTTTCATCGTTGATGCGGGATGCTTCCTTCATCAGCATCTGTTCTTCGGCATCCTTCACGGCGCGGCAGGCATCCACGCAGTCGGAAGCCAGCACTACCGGCATACCGGGGCACAGCTCCATCAAAGGGATCAGGAACTTGGCAGGCCATTCCTTGTCGATGCCCAGAGTCTTGGTCTTGTCCACCACTTCGGCGATCTGCTCCACCGGCTTGTCCGAGTCCGTGTGCCACACTTCGCGGCAGGGGGCCTGCGGCACAAAGAACAGCTTGTTCAAAAAGATGACCGGCTCGCCCTGCACCGGCAGGTACAGCGCCATCAGGCGCTCATACGGCTCCACACTGGCACCAGTCAGGTACCAGATGCTTTTGGAGTCGCTGATGATCATTTGGGTCAGGCCGTGCGCCTGCATTTCGGCGCGCACGCGCGCTACACGCTGTTCGTTCATATTATAATCCTCACCTTTCAGGTAAATTTAAGGCAACACCGCACAATTCCCGCCTTACGGCTTAAGCACCGCTCCGGCGGC
>ERZ827469.2647-NODE-2647-length-13033-cov-3.145939_pt1 | contig 13033 bp, 11 predicted proteins | sample MGYA00519917_ERZ827469 | MGnify/ENA primary metagenome ERZ827469 (study PRJEB31778, sample SAMEA3449314) | human gut metagenome | biome: human gut; feature: human-associated habitat; material: faeces | place: United Kingdom | collected 2010/2012 ... | reverse complement strand
AAGCGCGCCGTTTCATGTCGGAGCAAACGGTACCACCCATGGTCCGCAGCGTTTCCATCCGACCTCTGTGAGGGTGCCATACAGGTCTTTAAGTGATCGGCTGATCGGGGCATTGCATGCGATGCCCGCGCATTGCGCGTACGCTGGGATCGAAAGAGCGTTTGAGCGGCAGGTATGGTTGCACTACGAAAAGAAGGAAACGAAACAATGAACATCATTCGCGCTATCGAACAGCAGCAGATCAAGCAGGATCTTCCCGAGTTCAACGTTGGTGACAACGTGAAGGTTCACTACCGCATCACCGAGGGTAACCGTGAGCGTATTCAGGTTTTCCAGGGCGATGTCATCCGTCGTCAGGGCGCTTCGAGCCGTGAGACTTTCACCGTCCGCAAGATCAGCTTCTCCATCGGCGTCGAGCGTACCTTCCCGGTTCACTCTCCGAAGATCGAGAAAATCGAGGTCACGCGCCGCGGTGATGTTCGCCGCGCTAAGCTGTACTACCTCCGCGACAAGGTTGGCAAGGCCACCAAGATCAAGGAGAAGAGCTTCCGCTAGGAATTCTCTCGCGTTATGTGCTGAAGGCCCCCGAGAGGGGGCCTTCTTGCATGCGGGGGATAAGGGCGAAGACACGCGCGCAATGTGTTTCACTGCGTTTATGCGCTTGAAATGCCGCGGTAAACGGTCGGCTGAGGATGTTCGGGGTCGCTTCATCTCTGCGCAGTCAAGTCCTCAACCGACGCGAGCCCGTTTTTCGCAAAGGTCTCGCTGTCGAGTATCGTCGCGCCGATGAAGCGCATATCCTCAATATTGGCTTCCTGCACCTGCTCGCTGCGCGAGGAGGTGGCGTCCTCGATGACGACGACGTTGTAATTGAGGGAAAGCGCGTCGTAGCAGGTGCTTCGGATGCAGTTCGGCGTGGTCGTGCCGATGAGCACGACGGTGTCGACGCCCCGGTCTTTCAGCTTCCGATCGAGCGACGTTCCGAAAAAGGCGGAGAACCGGGGCTTCACGATCGTCAGCTCCCCGGGGATCGGGGAGAGCGCTTCGGGTTCGCGAAGACTTTCGGGCCAGGCATCCGATAACGGCTTGCCGCCCTCAATCCAAATGCTCCTCCTCACGGGTTCGACGTCGCTTCCGTCGGTCGCATACCGACGAACGACGTGAACGACGTGCATCCCGCGCTTCCTCGCCTCATCGAGCGTGAGCGCGCATGCGGGTATCGAGGACTTCGCCCCTGCGATGTGCAGAGAGGAGTTTTCCTCGATGAATCCACCTTGCATGTCGATGATGATCAAGGCGGAGCGTTGAGCGTCTAACACGGTTTCATCCTTCCTGGCTTACGAGGCCCTGTGCACGCTTGCGCATGCGACGAGTCTCGGCTCCTTTGCGATTGCGATACAATTATCCGTCGAAAACTTGACTGCGAGACGGGAGAAGAAAGGGGAGCGGCGTGCTTGATTTGACGGTTGCCGAGATAAGGGAGCAGTTGCGCAAGGCCGACGCCAAGGCTTTCAAGGTTCTGGAGCGCTCGCTTGTCGCCGACGCTCGCAAAGGGGTTCGCAGCGCCGTTGAAGTCGCGCGCCGTCGTTTGGAGGCGGAGTCCGCCGAGCGTGAGCGTTTGAGCCGGCTGTATTCATTCGAGGCGGAGATTGCCGCCGAACGCAATGCGAAGGTTGTGATCGACCTTGACGAGGTGGGGCGTGGTCCGCTGGCGGGTCCGCTTGCCGTCGGCGCCGTCGTCTTAGACGGCGATAGCGTGATCGAGGGATTGAACGACTCCAAGCAAGTAAAGCCCGAGGATCGCGTTCTCATTGCTGAACAGGTGAAACAACATGCTCGTGCTTGGACGGTGCGCTATATCGAGCCTGCGGATATCGATGCCCGCGGTATGACTTCGTCGTTGAAAAGCGCGTTCAGGCAGGCGATTTCCGACGTAGAGCAGCAGGGTGTCACGGTCGATTTAGTGCTGCTCGACGGCAACCCTCTTCACATTGACGATCGCGAGGTGAACGTCGTCAAGGGGGATGGACGCTGCGCCTCCATTGCCGCCGCTTCCATTATCGCAAAGGTGGAGCGTGACGCTTTGATGGTGAAGCTTGACGGGCTGTACCCCGGGTATGGGTTTGCCGCGAACAAAGGCTACGCGAGCCCCGAGCACATCGAGGCGATCGAGAGGCACGGCCTGAGTCCCGTTCACCGAGCTTCGTTTTGCGCGTCGTTTACTCAGCCGACCTTGTTTTAACGTCGGGGGAGTTGGGTTACCCTCCTTGTCGTCGTGGTAATGAGGCGGTATCTGCTTGCTTGATTGCTCCGTGAGAGGATGGCGGTAATCTTTGCTTTAGCGATGCTTGATTTGCGTTTAGATCTTGGCTCTATTTCCGACTGGCTGATGCGTGAGATCGTCTCTTCTCCTGTCATGAAGGCGTGATCTTGGTGCGACGACGCCGTCATGTTCTTGTCGGATGGTAACTGTAGGCTGTCTCTATCGATGATAGGAGGCAGCTATGGATGAGGTTCGGAAACCGGAAGACGTCGCCTGTGGCGACAATCCTGCTAAGACGGAGAAGGCTTCTGAGAGCACGACGGGGAGGGGGCGGGGAAGGAGGAGTCGCGACCTCGGTCGTCGTGGAGAGGACGCGGCAGCTCGTTTCCTGTATCAACACGGCTATGACATTCTCGAGCGAAACTGGACGTGCGAGGCGGGGGAGGCCGATATTATCGCGCGTGATGAGGAGAGTCTCGTCTTCGTCGAGGTGAAGACTCGGTCCGATTGCGAGAAGGGGTTCCCCGCTGAAGCCGTCACGCCCGATAAGCGGGATCGCTACGAACGCATCGCGCTCAGCTATCTGAAGCATTGCGACATCGTTGACGTCCCTGTGCGCTTCGATGTGGTGTCGATCGTCGTCGTGTCCTCGGACCGGGCGCTCATCAGGCATCATATCAACGCGTTCTCGGCGGCTTGACATGAGGGGACAGTGCGCGGTTCTCAGCGCGACGATTCGCGGCGTCGAAGCTGTTCCGGTGTTCGTCGAGGTGACCGTGTCAAGCGGGCTGCCGGGTATGTCTATTGTCGGCATGCCCGACGCAGCTGTTCAGGAAGCGCGTGAGCGAGTGAGGGCATCCGTGCGTGCCTCGGGTTTTTCCATGCCGCAGGATCGTATCGTCGTCAATCTGGCGCCGAGCAGCTTGAGGAAAACGGGTTCGGGCTTCGATCTTCCCATCGCCGTCGGCATCCTTGTGTCTACGGGTCAGATCGACGCCGCCGTGCTTCAGCGCCGGCTGTTCGTGGGCGAGCTTTCCCTCGACGGGGGAGTCAGGCCCGTTGCGGGTATGTTGGCATACGGAGTGTGCGCCCGGTCTCATGGTTGCGGGCTTGTTTGCGCGTAGGACAGCGGGCTCGTGCCCCTTGCCGATCTCGAGCAGAAGGCGCTATCGCATCTGGGAAGGCTTCACGCAACGGAGCCTCTCGTTGATATGAGGTCAAATGCGAGACGGGTGGAAGCCATGCGCGGCGATGGTTTGGATTTCGCCGACGTGGCGGGGCATGACGTTGCGAAAAGAGCGTTTCAGATCGCGGCGACGGGTGATCACGGTTTGCTCATGTCGGGGCCGCCCGGCTCGGGAAAGACCATGCTCGCATCTCGCATGCCTTCGATCCTTCCGCCGCTCGATGAATCGGAGATGCTCGAAACCGCCGTCATTCACTCGGTGGCAGGCGAGGACATCGACGATATCCTTTGCGGCGTGCGTCCGTTTAGACATCCTCATCATTCGGCGACGATAGCGGGACTTGTCGGCGGAGGCAATCCCTTGAGGCCGGGTGAGATTTCCTTGGCGCATAACGGCGTTCTATTTCTCGATGAGTTGGCAGAGTTCAAGTCTTCTGTTCTTCAAAGCCTTCGACAACCGCTTGAATCGGGTCGTGTCGTCCTTACGCGCGCAGACGGGTCGGTTTCGTTTCCTTCGAGGTTCCTGCTCGTTTCTGCAACGAATCCCTGTCCTTGCGGGTATCTCGGGGATCCGGATAGGGAGTGCACGTGCACGTTTTCCCAGGTTCGTCAATATCAGGCCCGAATCGGCGGTCCGTTGGTTGATAGGATTTCAATTCAAATCGACGTGCGCCGCGTCGATCCGTCGAACGTCATCTCCTCAACTCGTGGAGTGAGTTCTTCGCAATTGCGCGATGGAGTGCTTCGGGGGCGTGCTTTCGGGCTGTGGCGTCGATCACGTTGCGACGGTGAAGGTTCGTGCCGATCGGTTGCGGGAAACGAAACATACATTTCGACGCACCCGTCCATTGCGGACGAATGCGGCCTCACCGACGAGGCTCGAACTTTTCTCGAGGCCGTGGCGCGCGCAAGCGCGTTGAGCGGAAGGGCGGTCGTCAGTTCCCTGCGCGTTGCTCGAACCATCGCCGATATCGAAGAAAGCGTGTCGGTGTCCGCGGATCATGTTGCCGAAGCCCTCGGGTATCGCTTGAGGACGGGAGGAGTGGATTGAGATGAGTGCTGATGTTCTTCTGAAAGGCGAACGATACGAGCTGGCCGCCGATGACTCCCTGTACCCGCAAGCGCTTGCGCTCATAGCTCGTCCGCCCCGCAAGCTTTTCGTTGTCGGAGATCCTCACGCGCTGCGAGAGGGCCTTGCCGTCATCGGGGCGAGGAAGGCGACGCCGTACGGAAGGGGATGCGCGCGAAGATTCGCGTCGATAGCCGCAGAGCGAGGAATTGTCATCATTTCAGGCGGGGCGCGCGGGTGCGATGCGGCGGCGCATGAGGCTGCGCTTGAAGTCGGTGGGAAGACGGTTGTGTTTCTCGGTGGGGGTTGCGACAGGGTCTATCCCTTCGAGCACAAAGGTCTGTTTCAGCGTGTGGTCGATGCGGGTGGGGCGGTGGTTTCGGAACAGCCGTGGGAATGCGACCCCCGTCCGTATATGTTCAGAGAGCGAAATCGTCTTATCGCGGGACTTGCGAGGGCGACGCTTATCGTCGAAGCCGGGCTTCCTTCGGGTACTTTTTCGACGGCTGACGAGGCTCTGGCGGCAAATCGTGATGTTTTGGTAGTTCCCGGATCCATCACATCGGTCTATTCCCGAGGAGCCAACCGTCTTATCTACCAAGGTGCGACTCCGGTGGTTGACGAGGAGACGTTCGGTGATCAGCTTTTCGATCTTTTCGGTTGCCTTCGCTATCCTCGGACCGAGAATCGCGAGGGTGATGAGGTGTGTAAGGGAGATGCCGATGTGAACGGCGCCTTACTTGAGTCGCTGCGCGCCGAGCCGCTCGGTGTCGAGGAGCTGGTGGGTGTTGCTCGTTTGGCGTTTGGCGAGGAGGATGTGCTCACCAAGGTGATGGTTTGGCTTGCGAAAGCGCAAAGCAGGGGTCTGATCGCTCAATATCCCGACGGACGATACGGACCTGCGATGTCGGGATCGCCTTCCCCTCTGCGGACGAGGTGAAAACGAGCCGTTCTCGCACGCCCGCTGCTCGTTTTTTCCGATTGTGGCAGTCGTTTTAGAATGCACTTTGAAAACGATATTATTCGAAACGGTCAGATCTGTTGAGACGCTGTTCGCTCATCATCGGGCGCGGTTCCCTGTTGTCACTTACGGCTTTTTCGGCGGGCGAACACGAGGTTTTGTCACACGCTCAATGTGCGCATCTACACCTTCGGCTGAATTTCGCTTTGATTAATGTAATTGCTTTAGTCCGATATAAGATTTAATCTAATAACTGCTTTACGGAGAGGAGAATTGTCGCCATGGGTCGAAACCGCAAGTGCGCGCTCGTGGTGCGAGCGAGCGCGCACTTGCGGCGTGCGTTCGCGACAACGAGGGTCGTGACGCGGTCGTCGAGGTTCCGGGATCGCGATGGATGTCTTACGGGAGCATGATCGGCAACATTGCCCTCGGCGTTACGGTGGGTCTGCTTATCTGGCAGTTCTTCGCGCTTCTCATGAACGCGGGAGGGGCTACGCTTGGGTTTCCTTACCCTCTCGAAACCTTCGAGCGCCTTGGAGAATACCTGTTCGAGGGGCGTTCGCTGTACGGGCATTCCGTCTTCGAGCACGTTCTCGCCAGTATAAAGCGTCTTCTCATCGCATTCGGCTTGGCGTCTACGATCGGTATCGGGCTGGGCATGGTGTTGGGGTATTTCGGGCGCATATACCAAATCGGCATGGTGCCTGTTTCCGTTTACCAGATAATCCCCGGTCTTGCGTGGCTTCCGATGGCGATTCTCGTCTTCGGTTTGGGTGACGCTTCGGCGATCTTCATCATCTTCGCGGTGTCCTCCATGGTTATCACCATAGGAGTGTCGAGCGGTATACGCATGGTTCCCGCCGTTATCGTCGATGCTGCGCGCATGATGGGCGCGTCGGGGGCTGCGGTGTTCTTCAAGGTGCTGGTTCCGCAGGCCGCTCCGAGCATCATCAACGCGCTTCGTCTCGGCATGTCCTCGGCGTGGCGAGTGCTTATAGCTGCTGAGATGGTAGTGGGCACCGGCCTCGGCATCGGCTACTCCATCGAGCTTACCCGCGATCTGCTTGACTACGTGGGCGCGTTCGCCTGCATTACGGTCATCTGCCTTGTCGGTTTGTTCGTCGATCGCGTCGTCTTGGCGAGCTTGGAGCGTTGGATGAGGCATCGTTTGGGAATCGAGGGGGCTTAAGATGGCGTACATCGAGCTTCGCGATGTGTCGAAGGCGTTTTACGCTGATCGTGCCAAGAGTCGGGCGCGCGTTGCGCTTGACCGCGTGTCGCTTGAGATCGAGCGGGGAGAGTTCGTGAGCCTCATCGGCCCTTCGGGATGCGGCAAGACCGTGACGCTGTCGATGATCGCGGGGTTTGCTCAACCGACGGTAGGGGAGGTTCTGTTCGAAGGCGAGGCCGTTTGCGGTCCTGATCCTCGTCGCGGAGTCGTTTTCCAGGAATACAGCCTGTTGCCTTGGCTGACGGTCGAGCAGAACGTCTCCTTCGCGGTGAAAAGCTCGACGCGAAGATTAGGGAACGTCATCGACTCGGCAGAGACGGCCGAACGCGCGCGTCTCGCGTTGTCCCAGGTCGGGCTTTCCGATGTCGCCGAAGCTCGCCCGAGCACGCTTTCGGGCGGGATGAAGCAGCGCGTCGCCATCGCTCGCTTGCTCGCCATGGGTTCTGAAGTGATGCTCATGGACGAGCCGTTTTCCGCACTCGACGAGCTTACGCGCTCGGCTCTTGACGAGAGCATGCGCAGACTTTGGAAAAAGGAGGGCAGAACCATTGCGTTCGTCACCCACAGCATTTCCGAAGCGGTCCTCGTGTCTTCCCTCATCGTGCTGTTCTCATCGTCGCCCGGTCGTATTTGTCGGGAGTGGTCCGTTGGCGATGACGTTCCCCGGGATGTCGATGCTCCTGAGTTTCGCGCTTTATGCGACGAGATCAGGTCATGCATGCCCGATACCGCTTGCTCGTTCTAAGGGTTTGCGGGCTCGTGTCGAAAGCTGCTCGGCACGGACATGAAAAAAGGTTAGAGAAAGGTGGTTGTCATGAGGAACGCAAGGGCTGTTGCCATCGCGTGCGTTGCCGCGCTCGCGCTCGGTCTCTTCGCTTTGGGGGGATGTGCTTCTGATGAGGGGACGGGCTCGGCGACGCAGGAGAGTCAGGGAGCGAGGGAGTACGCGCCTCTTTCGATCGCCTACCTGAACAAGGCGGGATATGAGGACATCATCGTTGGCGATAAGCAGGGGTATTTCGCCGAGGCTGGTCCCGAGGTGACGCTTCATGCCGTTACGGGTTCCGGACAGCAGTCGGTGGAGGCTCTTCTTGCGGGGTCGGTTGACATAGCGACGACCGGCCAAGGCCCCGTTGCCGACGCCATCAAGCAATACGGGGACGACATCGTGGTGCTCGCCTGCTCGAACTGTTATACCGGCGGTCAGGTGATCGTTGCGGGACCCGGTATGACCGGAGATGCTCAGATCGTCGCTTACGATAAGGCGAAGGACAACAAGGACGAGGTCAAGGCTTCTTTCGAATCCGCTGCGCTAGTTTTAGGAGGAACGGTTAAGATCGGCGTGCAGAAGGGGGCGACCACGGAGTCTGAGTTGAAAAGCTGGTTGAAAGCGATGGGGGTATCCTTCAACGACTTCGGCACCGAAGGCGATGGCGTTGTGACCCTCGTCGATGTGAAGGCGAACACGCTTCCCACCACGCTGGCAACCGGAACGGACGTCGACATGATGGCGGCGAGCCAGCCGTATCCTGACACGGCCGTGACGCAGGTCGCGGGTTCTTACCGCGTCGGCACGAACGCCGACATCGATTCGTACAGTTTGGCTTGTTTGATCATCACCAAGGAGGTCTTTGCGGAGAAGGAGGAATCCATCAAGGCGTTCTTCGAGGCCGAAGCGAAGACGTTGTCTTTCATGAACGAGAATTCCGATGAGGCAATCCGGATTTGCGCCGATAGCATTGGAGCCGACGTCGAGAGCGTCCGCGCCGCCTTCGATATCGCCGACTTCAAGCTCGGCATGACGTCGCAAATGCTCGATACGCTGCAGAAGACATGCGCGAAGAAGGGCGTCGGGGTCACGGTTGAGCAGCTGGAAGAGCAGGCCCCCCTTCTTACCTGGCTCGAGACGAGTCTCGCATAGCGCAGCATCTGCAGGCGGTCCGTTATTTTGAGGGGAGTCTCTGTTTGCGAGCGAGGGGGCGCGCGCGTTTGATATGCTGTTCGCATGATGAAAAATATTACGATTATCGGTGGCGGTCTCGCGGGCAGTGAGGCCGCCCTTACGTTGGCGGATTTAGGTTTCGCTGTTCGCCTCGTAGAGATGCGCCCTCATCGGGGCACCCCTGTTCACCATACGGGTTATTTAAGCGAGCTCGTCTGTTCCAATTCTCTGAAGAGCACGAAGCCCGACAGCGCTGCAGGGCTCATCAAGGCAGAGCTTGATGCGCTTGGATCTCATGTGTATGCTGCGGCGTTGCGTCATGAAGTCGCGGCGGGCGGTGCGCTTGCGGTCGACAGGGCTGAGTTCTCCGCCGATGTGACGGCGCTTGTCGAAGGGCATCCTCGCATTGACCTTCAGCGCTACGAGGCTGTGAGCGTGGCGGATGAGGCGTCGAACTGCGACGCTCTTGTTCTCGCGACGGGCCCTCTCACTTCCGATGCTCTCTCGGCTTCGTTGGCGGAGCTTACGGGTTCCGATGCCCTCGCCTTCTACGATGCCGCCGCGCCGGTTGTCATGGCGGATTCGCTTGACTACGAAAAGCTGTTCAGGCAGAGTCGCTATGAAAAAGCAGATGAGAACCCCGGGGATTACCTGAACGCGCCTTTCGACAGGGAAACCTACGACGATTTCCTCGAGGCGCTTTTGGGCGCCGAGCGCGTGATAGCGAAGTCTTTTGAGTCGAAGGATCTTTTCCAGGCATGCCAGCCGATTGAGGAGATCGCGCGTGCAGGTCATGACGCCCCTCGGTTCGGGGCGCTCAAGCCCGTTGGTCTGACCGACCCGCAAACAGGGAGAAGGCCTTGGGCGGCGTTGCAGCTGCGGGCTGAGGATGTGCATGGCTCGTGCTACAACCTGGTGGGTTTTCAAACCAACCTCACGTTCCCCGAGCAACGTCGCGTGTTTCGCATGATACCCGGGCTCGAAAATGCTGAGTTCGCGCGTTACGGCGTCATGCATCGAAACACGTTCGTCGACGCGCCCCGTCTTCTCGACGACCATCTTCGTTTGAGGACTGCGGCTTCCGAGGAACTCGGCACCCCCGTATATGTTGCGGGTCAACTGGCGGGCACGGAAGGGTATTGCGAGGCAATCCGCTCGGGGCTTCACGTCGCCTTCTCCGTTGCGGCTGATTTACGTGGTGCTTACCTTCCGTCAGTCCCGCGCGAAATGGTGTTCGGTTCGCTGCTCGCGTATGCGACCGACCCCAATACGGTTGATTATCAGCCGATGCATGTCAACTTCGGCATCCTGCCGCCCCTTGAGATTCGCATTCGAAACAAAAAAGAACGTTACCAGGCGTATGCGGATAGATCTCGGGCTGCTCTTGCGGTGTATCGCGCGCAGCTCGTCGGTGTCGGTCTGATAGTCGAAGAAGGCTGTCCTTGCGCAGGATTGCCAGGGTAGTGAAGTCGCACGTGAGCAAAGGGGGACATGATGCGGTTTCACGGGCGCGCGGGGTCGATTCGTCGGACATCGATCTCGAGGGTTGTGAAGAGCTCGAGCGTTACTGCCGTCATCTTGCTTTGGAGCGAGGTTTGTCTTCGCACACGGTTCGTGCGTATAGGGCGGATGTGCTTGACTATCTGAGGTGGTGCGAACGCGCGGAGCTGCAGCCCGAGGAGATCGATCATCGTGGATTGCGTGCTTATCTCGCCGAGCTTCATGAAGCGCGGTACGCGCGTTCTACGATCGGCAGGAGGCTGTCTTCCTTGCGCGGTTTCTTCGGATGGCTTTGCTCGCAGGATGTTATCGCCGACAATCCTGCAGCTTTGCTGCAGGGGCCTCGCAGTATGAGAACGTTGCCGAAGGTGATACGCCCTTCGGACATGGATCTCTTGCTCGCGGTTCATGAGGATTGCGGGGATCGAAAGTCTGCGTGCGCTCGATCTCCCGAGGAGTTGCGCGACGCCGCCCTTCTCGAGCTTCTTTACGCGAGCGGCCTTCGTGTTTCCGAAGCGGCCGGATTGCTTCTCGAAGGCGTGGACTATGCTCAACAGCTTGTGAGGGTTTTCGGAAAAGGCTCGAAGGAAAGGGTCGTTCCCGTTCATGAAATCGCTCTCGGGTTGATGCGAGATTACGAGCGGAGTGCGCGTCCCGTGCTGCTCGATGGCGTTGAAAGCCCTTTTTTCTTCATCGGACGTCGGGGAAAGCCGTTGAGCGCAGATGGAATTCGCAAGATTTTCAAGCGTGCCGTCCGTGAGGCGGGTCTTGATCCTTCCCTGTCTCCTCATGCGATGCGTCATTCGTTCGCGACGGATCTTCTTAACGGGGGAGCCGATTTGCGAAGCGTCCAGGAGATGCTCGGACATGCGAGTCTTTCCACTACGCAGATCTACACGCATGTCTCGCCCGATGTCCTCAAGCGCGAGCACGGGCGCGCTCATCCGCGCGGTTGACGTTAGGCGACGTGCCCGTGCATTGAGCGCGGCGTGGCGCAATCGGGGGGGCTTTGGTCGTGTGGGCGGACCTCATCATCCATGGCTTTCGAATTGGTATAGCGCGGTCTGTTGTTCGGGAAAGTGCAGAACGGCGCGTCTGTGCTGAATCCTTGAATAGCGAACAAAAGTTCCCCTTAACATATGGATGTTCGACGTTGCTGTACTAGAATATGGTTTGTGATGCGTAGGGCGCGCGGTCTGTCGGCGTCATCGATTAATCTGAAGCGAAAGCGAATCAAATGGGACAAAAAGAAATCGTCATAAAGGGAGCGCGCGAGCATAATCTGAAAAACGTCGACCTGACGATACCGCGCGATGAGCTGGTTGTTATCACGGGTTTATCCGGCTCGGGTAAATCGAGCTTGGCGTTCGATACCATGTACGCCGAGGGTCAGCGGCGCTATGTTGAGAGCCTTTCGAGTTACGCGCGCATGTTCTTAGGGCAGATGAACAAGCCCGATCTTGACTCCATCGATGGCTTATCGCCGGCGGTGTCGATTGATCAGAAAACCACGTCGCGCAATCCGCGATCAACGGTCGGTACGACAACGGAGATATACGATTACCTGCGCTTGCTTTACGCACGCGTCGGCGTACCGCATTGTCCCGAGTGCGGCCGTGAGATCAAGCGTCAGACGACGGACCAGGTAACTGACGACATCCTATCGCTTGCCGACGAGGGGGAAACCCCCAAAGCCGTTATAATGGCGCCGGTGGTCATGGGTCGAAAAGGCGAGTTCACGAAACTGTTCGCCGACGTGCAGAAGGAGGGTTTCACCAGAGTCCGCATTGACGGTGAAATCGTAAGGCTTGACGGGGAGCCGCTTACGCTCAACAAGAAGATCAAGCACTTCATCGACGTGGTCGTCGATCGCGTGACGCTTAAGCCTTCCTCCGTGAGTCGTGTCGCGGAGGCTGTCGAGCTGGCAACCAAGCTTGCCGACGGCAAGGTTCTCGTTCAGGTGCTCGGTGCGGACGGAAAGCCTCAAGGCGAGGCTTCGGGCGCCTCCTCTGGCGCGACGGGCGGTCTTGGCGAAGGGGAGCATCTTTACTCGCTTGCCTTGGCGTGCCCCGAGCACGGTCATTCGATGGACGAGCTTCAGCCTCGTGACTTCTCCTTTAACGCACCTTATGGCGCATGTCCTGATTGCCTGGGTATTGGAAGCCGCGATGAGGTGGACCCTTCTCTTCTCGTTCCCGACCCTTCTCTAAGCATTGCGGACGGAGCCGTCGCTCCGTTTAAGACGGGGAATTACTACCCTCAAGTTCTTCGCGCCGTCGCCATCCACATGGGGGCCGACGAAACCACTCCGTGGGAGGATTTGACTCCGCGTTGTCGCCGCGCTTTGCTGAACGGACTCGGCGACGAAAAGATACGCGTGGATTATCGAACCGTGGATGGGCGTGAAACGTACTGGTACATCGAGTGGGAGGGGATCGTCGAGGCTGTGAAGCGTCGTTACGCCGAAGCGCAAAGTGACGCCCAAAAGGATAAGCTCGGCGCATACTTCGCGACGGTGCCCTGCGAGACATGTGGTGGTAGGCGTTTGAAGCCGGAGATCCTCGCTGTCACGGTGGGAGGTAGGTCCATTCATGAGGTAACCGAGATGTCGGCGCGCGAATCGTTCGAGTTTTTCGAGGGGTTGTCCTTCACGGGGCAAGACGAGGTTATCGCCGCTCCTATTGTGAAGGAGATCAAGGCCCGATTGAAGTTTCTCGTCGACGTCGGCCTCGACTACCTGACGCTCGAACGTGCGACTGCCACCCTTTCGGGCGGTGAGGCCCAGCGTATTAGGCTGGCGACTCAGATCGGCGCGGGACTCATGGGCGTGCTTTATATTCTCGACGAGCCTTCCATCGGTCTGCACCAGCGCGACAACGAG
>ERZ827469.2640-NODE-2640-length-13081-cov-7.630201_pt1 | contig 13081 bp, 18 predicted proteins | sample MGYA00519917_ERZ827469 | MGnify/ENA primary metagenome ERZ827469 (study PRJEB31778, sample SAMEA3449314) | human gut metagenome | biome: human gut; feature: human-associated habitat; material: faeces | place: United Kingdom | collected 2010/2012 ... | reverse complement strand
TTGCACCTGCCGCTTTTATCAGCAGTTCGTCCACGCAGTCGGTATATCTGCCCTCTGCTATGAGCCTGTTCCTAAGCTCATTCAGACAGTAAATCACTAACCGCAGCTCGTTTTCATCAAGATACAAATGATATTTTTTCATCGTCTTTCCCTTTCCGCAGGGGGCAGGCTTGCTTTTTGCAAGGGTGCTTTAAGACCTTTGCTTTGAAAGTCCGTTCCCCTATGTAACCGCCGAAGCGGTAACAGATACGGATAGTCTGCAAGGCTTCTCCGTCTGTTTCCGTTCGGTCAAATACCTCGATACTCTCTATCAGAAGATTGAGGTTTTCGGCGGTCAATTCCTGTATGCCCGCATATTCAGCCATTAAATCTGCCCATTTCACAGCGTTTCTCTGATTGTCCTTGACCTCCTGCAAGGCGTTTTCAAATGCGTCTATCTGCCGTAAAAGTTCTTCCTGCTCACTCTGGTATTTCTCAATCAGACGGTTAAAATTATCGTTAGAAATACGCCCCGAAAGACTGTCCTCATACAGACGGTCAAACAGCCTTGTCACTTCGTCATAGCGTTTCTTTGTCTGCTTCAGCTTGCTTTCGTTGGTTTTGCCCTTGTTCCCGTCCGCCTTATCGTTCATCTTGACCGCCAGAGCCACCGCCTTATTCCTGTCCTCATAGGCAAGTCGGGCGTGGTACTGAATATCCGCAAGCACCGCCTTGTATAAATCTTCATAGTAAATGCGGTGGTCGGTGCAGGACTTTGTATTGTGGGCGTAGGTGGTGCAGATATAGACACGGTTTCTGTCCTTCCCCCAATACCGCAAGCCTAACGCCTTTCCGCAGGTGCCGCATTTCACAAGCCCCGCAAAGGGCGATACGAAATGCTCGGTATCTTCACGCCTGCGGCTTAAAATCTTTGCGTTCGCACCGTCAAATATCTCCTGCGATACAAGCGGCTCATGGGTATTTTCCACCCGTATCTGCTCGGCTTCGGGTACTTTTTTACTTTTTCCCACCTTGAAAATGCTCTCCGTCTTGCACATCACGGAATGTCCGAGATAGAGGGGATTGGAGATAATATTCCGAATGACTGTATGCGACCATTCATACTTGTTTTCAGGATTTTCAAACCGTTTGGAGTAGTCCTTTTCTCCCCTTGAATGAAGCCACCAAGACGGGCAGGGTACTTGCTCCCTGCGGAACTGCGTGGCGATTTTGTGCGCCCCCATTCCTGCGTTGGCAAGCTCGAAAATACGCTTCACAATCCAAGCAGTTTCTACATCGACAATCAGCTTATTGTGATTGTCGGGTGCTTTCAGATAGCCGATAGGGCTAAAGGAACAGCGGTACAAGCCTGCTTTTGCCCTTGCCCGAATGGAAGAACGGATTTTTCGGGAGTTATCCCTTGAATAAAACTCGTTCATCACATTTTTCAGAGCCGCTATATCGTTGTTCTTGTTGGCGGTATCCACACCGTCATTGACAGCGATATACCGCACATTCTTCATCGGAAAATAAATCTCCGTGAAGTGTCCGACTTTCAGATGGTCACGCCCCAGACGGGATAAATCCTTTGTGATAACCACATCAATCTTTCCTGCTTCGATATCATCAAGCATACGGTTAAAGCTCGGACGGTCAAAATTCAAACCGCTGAAACCATCGTCTACATATATCTCCACCACCAAAAAACCGTGTTCTTTCGCATACTGTGTGAGCATTGCCTTTTGTGTTTTGATACTCTCGCTGTCGCCCTGCACCATATCGTCTTTGGATAATCGGCAGTAGAGGGCTGTCCTTAAAACGCTCATCAGATTGCCTCCTTTCTTCCGTTTCTGTCCTCATTGTATTGCGTATCTTTCACAATCTCAAAGGTGCGGACAGAGTGTTTCCCGTTCCGCACCGCATTTACAAGCAGGGAAACAAACAATTCCTGCATATCAGCACCGCCCGAATAGACCGCCTGCACGGTTATTTTCGGGCGTATCACTGTTCTTGCCATAGGCAAAAATCCTCCCTTCAAAAAGGAAAAGAGAGCATAAAAACGCCCCCAATCCGCTAATCTCTATTCGTCTTTCAACTCATTTTTTAATGCTTTAAGGAGCATTTTCACTTCCTGCTCGGTCAGCGTAATACCCTTACCGCACTTTCCTCTGTCGGGTGAGAAGCTCCGAATATCATACTTCGGCTCGTTCCCGTTCCAAGAGATAAGGTTAATCTCTTTCGTGTAACCGCTGTCGCTTTTGGAAAGGACAGCGATTTCCTTTACAATCTCATATTGAATATCTTTCATTTTCTAACCTCAACTTTCTGTATTTACCTGCCGAAAAAGGAATGTTATCGGCTGTCACGGTTTCTTTTTCTCTGCAATTCACGCTCCAAAAGACGGATAATGAAGTCCTCCATCTGCTTCGGCGTCGTGTTTTTCGGAAAGTATTTTTTAATCCTGTCGGCACTGAATTTAATCGTTTCTTTCTGGTTTGCCTTTTCCTCCGTCATAATGGCAAAGATGGTATCCATATCGAGCCGCCCTTGCTGGCTTAACTTTTTCATACGCTGCGCCTGTGACAGAGAGGGCGTAGCGTCCTCGCTCTCCATTGTGATGAGCAGATTTTCCTGCTCGTCTTTCTTCAGAAAGGACAACTCCACCGCAGGCGTAAGGGCGATTTTTTCCTCGTCCACCATCTGTAAAATCGGCGGTATCAGTTCCGTCAGGCGGATAAACCGCTGTACGGTGGTCTTGCCTACGCCAAAGCCCTGCGCCACCGTTTCGTCTGTCCGCAACTTCGTCCCAAGTTGGGACGAAGTTAAATCCGTGCGGTAGCCCTGCCTTTTCATCGCCTCCAGCTTCATCTTGTAGGCAAAGGCACGCTCGCTCGGCAGGATATTTTCCCTCTGGATGTTGCTGTCCACAAGGGTAATGATCGCCCTGTCACGGTCTAAGGGCAAAACAAAAGCAGGGACGGTATCAATCCCTGCCAGTTCAGATGCACGGACACGCCGCTGTCCTGCGATAATCTCATAACCGTTCCCGTCCTCTTTCGGGCGGGTAATAATCGGCGTGACCATTCCAAACTCCTTAATGCTTTCCGCTAATTCCATCAGCATATCGTCCTCCACGACTCGAAAGGGATTATCGGGAAACGGGTGTAAATCTTCAATCTTCAATACCGTAAAATCCTGTTTTTTCATTGTCAAACCTTACCTTTCTCTTGATTTATTCCTGCCCGATTTCTGTATTTCCTCCAATATTTCGGGCGGGATTTTCTTTAATAAGCGTTCCATCTGGCTGTTGGTACGCTGCAATTCCAATATCTTTCTGTTGGCTTCCCGTACCTTTAATTCCTCCGCATACTTCCCGTCCCGCATACGCTCGGCATAGTCGGCTTCCTGCCCGATTTGTGCTTTCAGACTGTCGATATAGGCACTTTGTTTGTTGATTTCCTTTGAAAACTTCTCCACATCAGGCAGCCAAGCAGAGAGCAGTTCCAGAGCCTTGTCACGCTTTTTCCCTGCATTAAAGGCGTTTATATCGGACAGAGCCTTGACGATTTCATCATACTGTTTATCCAGTCTGCCGCCCAATTTAAAGAGCCAAGTCGGGATATGCTTACGCCCCGTAATCATCGAGGACTGCCCACGCTCCAATTCATTCCACCGTGCGGACATACGCTCGTGATAGGCGGTCTGCCATTCAGACAGGCTCTTTTGATTGCCTAAAAAGGCTTTCGCCGACAGCTTTCCCTCTGACGTAATCGGGCAAAAAGAAAGGTGCATATGGGGCGTTTTCTCGTCCATATGCACCACAGCGGATAGGATATTCTGCCTGCCGACACGCTCCGCAAGGAAGTCGAGAGCCATCATAAAATATGCTTTCTGTTCGGCAGGTGGTAAACTGTTCATAAACTCTGGTGAAGCGGTAATGAGGGTTTCCACCATCATCACGCTGTCACGCCGCACCTTGCAGCCTGCTTCACGCACCATACGGTTAATTTCCTTTTTGTAGGTGTATTTCGGCGGTGCGACAAGGTGGTAATTCAAGTTTGACCGTTGTATATCAATATCGGGATTGCTCTTGTAGGCTTCTTTTTTTCGTTCATTGTGGCGCTCACAGGCAGCCACAGAGCCAGCCTTGCGTTTCTGAAAACGCAGGATTGCATAGGGCATTTTTGTATTCCTCCATTCCTTTTTTGATGTGCGATACCGTATGCCTTGCCCGACGGGTTGACAGCGTTGACGGTGGTGACGGTTTTATCGGGATACCCCCGCCGCTGTCAGCCCTTACGGGAGAACACCCCAAAAACGCAGGTGCAGGCGTGGGATTTCCTCGCCCCCTTTCGGCTCGTCAATCCACCCCTGCGTTCCAAAAAATCTCCGATTTTTCCGAATGCGTTTTCAGGGTGTAACACACTACACCTTGCAAGCAAGGTGGTGTGCCAGATGTTCCCTCTGGACTCCCTTTTTACAAGGCTTCGCCTTGTGTTATCCTACGCCTTCCGCTTCGGATAAAAGGACGGTATCAGTGTTTACGGTGTCGGTGTCGGCAGCTTCCGCCTTTTGGGGGCATCCTAAAATAACCGTCACCGCTGTCAACGCCGTCACCCCTTGAAAGAACAATCCGTCTGCCTGCTTTCGTCCGTTTATAGTCGTAGCAGACATTATTCTCATTTAAGACAGTGGCACGATACTCATTGAGCAGCTTTGTGATAACATTCGGTTGTGTGTCATTCTCCTGCATTTGCGAGAGAAGTTCCGTTGCCGTACCCGACCACTTTTCTCTGCCCTGCATAAAGGACACCACCCGAAAAAGAACAGGCGGTATGCTTTCCTCGGCAAGCTGCCGCTGCCCTTTGCGTTCCACCATCTCCCAAGCACACTCACGGAAACGGAGGGTAAATTCCTGATATTCAATATCCCTGCCCACGCAGTAGAGCTTTGCAGTATCAGAAGCCCTCGTTTCCTTTTCCAATACAAAGGTGGTGTCCGCACTCCCCGTCAGTCCTGTTGTGCCAGACACCTTGTTGAACACATCATTGTCGCCCTGCTTGCGGATATGATGAACAACCACCACCGCAAGGGAATGTCTGTCGGCAAAGTCTTTGATAATGGATATATCCCCATAATCGTTGGCGTAGGCATTTTCCTTTGAAGATGTCCGTATCTTCTGCAAAGTGTCGATAACAATGAGCCTGCTTTTCGGATAGGCTTTCAGATAGTCCTCAAGCTGCCCCACAAGACCGTCCGTTAATTTGCAGCTTGCCACAGCGAAGTGCAGGCGTTCGCTTGCTTCATCGGTCAGCTTAAAGAGCCTGTTCTGAATACGGTAAAAGGTATCTTCCAGACAGAGATACAGCACATCGCTCTGCGTTGTAGGCATTTCCCAAAAGTGCGAGCCTTGCGACACGCAAAGGCAGAGCTTCAGCATAAGCCAACTCTTACCGATTTTCTGCGAGCCGCAGAACAGGGAAAGACCTGTGGGGATAAGACCGTCTACCACAAAGCAGGGCTTTTCAAGGGGCTGATAGAGCAGGGTATCTGCGTCCACCGTCTTTAACTTCTGCATAGCGGCACTCCTTTCTTTGGTTTGGTTGCATACTTGCACATAGGCAGTTCCTCCTTAAAACGCTCCCTTTGACCGAGTTCTCTCTGTCGGTGCTATGCACCCATTAAGCAAAGGGCAGGCTCATATCATGGCTCTTGCTATCCTTTGCGGCAGGTATCTCTCTGGCGGCTGCTATAAAATTTTCAAGGTGCAGCAATCTATTCCGTTTGTTTCGGGGAAATAAAAAAGGGCGGAGGTTTTGACCTCTCACCCGATAGCCCATAAGGGAAGTATATTTTAGACTTTGTGTTCTGATTTTTTGAAAAGATAAAAGCACCTGTCGCTTAACCGTTCCTTTTCGGTTAGTGACAAGTGCTTTGCAATGAGATTATTCAATTCTATGAAAAAGTTATCTGTTCGTGTTCTCTAAGACAATTTGACATCTGCGAAGCTGCCGCAGGTTTTCATAACGCCCACGACAAAGAACAGCACCAAAAGGGCAAGCCCGATAGCCTGCAACGCACCGTGGATATTTACGATGACATTCCAGATCGTGCCACCTTTAAAGTTCTCTGGGGATTGGGTAATGAGCTGCCATATTTCCGACAGCTTTTCATTCCAAGTATTCAGAGCGTTCTCTAAATTCTGTACGACCCAATTATCAGACACATATACCACCTCCTGTTTCATTAGGATTGCTGCCTAACTCAATGTCGCAGGGTACTTCATTGCCCCAGACATCCCATCCGTCCGTCTTTGTGCGGGCGAACAGCTCCACACGGGGCAGGTCACCCATAAGCGCAACAATTTTCTCCCTTGCTTCATCGGGTTTCTGGCTGTGCTGCCGCAGGGGGCTGATAATGAACTGATGGACGGAGTTAGAGTATCTATGCGGATTGCCCTTTGTCGCAAGTTACGGTAAAGACTTTCAGCTCCTTGCCAGAACGGAGCATACTGGTAAGCCTTGCCTTTCCTTTGGTTTTCTGTTCCTCTTTGAGAATGGAATACAGAAGCACGGCGATATTCTTCGCACCTGCGCCTGTCAGTTTTGCGGCAACCTCAAATCCCTCTAAGCTCATCCTCACGATCTGTTCCGCCGCATCGCCGCCTGTGTTCATTCTTCATCAGCTCCTTTCGTCTGGTTTCCTGTTCCTCTGCCCGTATCACGTTTAATTTCTCCTTGAGGGTGTCGCTACGGGCGGCGATCCCCTCAAGGAGTCTGACCTCCTTTCTGATTTCTCCAAGCCGTTTTGAAATGTGGGCAATCTGAGCCTTGACCGCTTCTTTTTCTTTGCCGCTTGCTTTACGGCTCTGGGAATAAAGCCCCTTACGCTGTTCGGTCAGCTCATTTTTTTCCGTTTCCAAAGAGCTTTGGTATGACAAAAGCTGCTCTGCAGTGTCAATGTGACAGCGGCAGAGCAGCCTTGTTTCTTTTGTGATAGCGTCCATCTTCATAAGGTCGTCCTTGAGAAGATAATGGAGCTTCGCATAATTTGGTTGTTTCCCTTTCGGCAGGATGCCGAGCTTGTAGCAGTAATGGAGATACAGCCCACGCAGACCGCCGATTTTTCTTGCTCCAGACAAAGAGCCTTTCAGCCGATAGACCTTGACTTCTCTTGTCGGCTCGGCAAATCGGGCGAACTTCACGGCATAAGAGTTTTCTCGGATACGCTCCAGTATCCTTTCGTTGGTATAATCCTCTCCGAGCTTATAGAGCCGCTTGGGTCTTTGCCATCCTTTCCCGATAATCGTCCAGTATTTGCGGTTGGGGTCAAAGCTGCATTTGTAACCCATTTCTGCCATCAGACGGTCAAAGTCTTTGAGCGTGAATGATTTTGAGATTGCTTCATCCACCGCCTGCCGTGCCACGTTATCCCTTGTAGGAAGCCCCTGCTTCTCCGCTTGGTAGAGAGCGTAGGGCTTTTTCCTGCCGCTTGGGTGTTCAATCACGGAAAGGTCGTACTCTCGGCAAAGCTCATCGGAACGCTGACGGAGTAGCCGCAGATTCGCATTGTTGTCGTGGTAGTGCTTTCCGTCCACAAAGGAAACGGAGTTGACGACAAAGTGATTGTGCAGGCACTCAGTATTTAGGTGGGTGGCGACAACCACTTGAAATCGGTCGCCCCACATTTTCTCGGCAAGTTTGACGCCCACCTCATGCGCCTGCTCTGGGGTAAGCTCCCCGTACTTAAAGCTCTGGAAACCGTGATAGCAGACAATCTCGCTTTCATCGTTCCATTGTGCTTTGGCAATCATCATTTCCTCTCTGGCGGTGGCGGTATCGCAGTTTACGCCCGTGACAAAAAACTGTTTCTCGGTCTTGTCGCCGTTGGTGGCGTACTTCATCACATCTCCGAGAGCCTGCAAGTCCGCTTCGGTGTATTTGGGATTGGCGGTCTTTTCTGGATTCTCTGCATAGTCGAGGGGGTGGTCGAGCCTGCCACGCACATCCCATATCTCGCAGACCGCCATTAGTCCGCCTGCCTTTTCGGGAGCAGATATTTTTTGCGGACAGCAATCTGAAACTCGTGCCACCTTCTCGCTTCCTCTTTCAGCATGGGAGCGTCCACAAAATCAAGGGCGTTGGCTTTTGCCGCAAGCTGATTGATACGGTTGCCGATGGCAGACAGCTCACGCATCATCTGATAGAACTCTGGGTCTGGCTTCTCGCAAAGACGGTAGCCCTTTACCATTTCCCTTAAGAACGCTTCTCTGGAACGACCAGAACGCTCCACAAGGATTTGGAGCTGTTCGGCTTCCTCGTCATTCAGTCGGAAAAGTATCTGCACATTTCGTTTTCGCATTTTTCACTACCTCTCTTTCGGAGAGCCTGTTAATCTGTAAAAGGCACATAATGACAACACCGATTACGCTGCCGAGCATTGTGCCGATGAGAAAGAATAAAAACTCACTCATACTTGATAGCTCCTTTCTTCTGTCTGCCGTGCTTTCCACGGCATAATGGGATACCCTTGCGGTATTTCTGCTATGGGGTATTAGGGGATTCCCCTAACAAGCGAATTTGAGTTCCATCGCCAGATGGATAATCAAATTCAGTGCTTGGTAAGACTTAATCTTCACACTCGTCCTCATACACACATTCTCCGCACACGGGGCAGAAGTACGGACAATCCGAACAATCCTCATACGAGGGGCAGGAGTCCTCATCCACATCGTCCTCGCAACCGTCCTCTAAAGGCTCGGTAATATCGGCTTCGCCGCAGACAAAATCCTCATCGGTAAAGTCGATAAGGTCGGTATCAAAGAGGACGATTTCGGTCTTTTTCTTGGCTTCCTCTGGGCTGTCCGCATAGACGGAAATGGTCTTTTCATAGTGTCCTCGCAGGACAACAGCATACTTTTTCATCAGGTAAATTCCTCGCTTTCATTCTTAAAATGGATTTGGTTTGTTGGCTTCGGGGCATAAAAATCAGCGGACAATCAACGGGCATCACTCCTTTCACGGCTCGGTTTTTTCTGTTCCAGACCTAAATAGGACAACAAAAAATCGTTGATGTCCTTGCCGACAGGCGGCGGTGCGTCAACGATTTTATAATCCTTATTCAGCAGTTCTTTGAGGGCGGCGGTACAGAGCCGACCTGTTTTGTCGTTATCCAAATGCAGGATAATGGTCTTGATATGCGGATTGGCTTTCAAAAAAGTGGTCAGGGCAATCGGCACTTTACTGTCCTTGATTTCTTTCTTGGGCTGATACACGCCCGAAAGTGAGAGCAGATTTTCCTTTCGGTAGTCCTTGCCCTCGCATTTCAGATAGGTGGCATAGGACAGCAAATCAATGGCGGCTTCAAATAAATGCACCGTATTTGTCGGCTCTCTTGCCAGAAGTCGGAACGAATACCGCTTGTCGCTGCCCGAAGCGTCGCCCTTAAAGGAGCTGCCAAGAGTGCTGCGGCAGGCGGCATACTTGGGCGTTCCGCTTTCGTCTTTGCCCACAAAAACAGCGTTGTGGTAGTCGGCACTCTCAAAAATCGTGCCGTCCGCAACGCAGTCCTGTATGAGCTGATAGTCAATGCCACGCCCGAAAAGATACTGTATCACTCTGTCGCAGTTCTTGTTTTTCTTTGGCAAAAGCAGCTCTTTTGGCTCGTCTTTTTTCGGGGCAGGGGGCGGTGGTATCCAGTCCGCCGTGATGCCCGTGAGGGCTTCAACAGCTTCCACAAAGGAATAATCCTTGACCTTGATGAGATAATCAAGGGCAGAAACACCGCCGAAACCTCTCGACCACCAGTACCATTTCCCATTAGAAATCTTCAAGCTGTCGTGTTCTTTCGTACAGTAAACATTCCCTGCCACACGCTTTAGATTGCTCGGCTCATAGTGCCGCAAGTAGGTCAGCAAGTCCATCTGCCGTGCCTGCTCGATCACGGCAGGGTCAAGCTGCACATAGGGTCTGTTCATTCTCATCTGATACCTCATCGCTCCAATCCAGATAAAATTTTTTCTGTCTTAACCATATAGTCCTTAAAATCCGCTATGGTCTGGCGTAATTCCTCCATTTGGGAATCTTCCCTCCCAAGCCATTCGTCATAGACTTCCTGCAACAGATTGGAAGATTTCAGCAGGGCTTTTGCCGCCTGCGGGGAATAATCCGTATTAGAGAAGCACTCTGCAATATCATTCTTTATGGCGATTTGATATGCGGCATCGTAAATCTCCTGCGGGGGCTTGCCCTGCATTTCCTCCCGAAAAGCAGAAAGCTCCTTTTGTACCTTATCGGTCAGCTTCTGATTAAGGGATTGCTTATACTCTTGATAGTTCACGTTTCCACCTCCTTGAAAATAAAATAAGCCGAGGGGCTTTCGTTAAGTGAAAACCTCTCGGCTATGTAATTTCTGTTATTCAATTTTAGATGTGCAGGTCAGCGACAAACTGGGATTTATTCATCTAATACTTTCTTTAAATCCATAACAAATCGTGATTGCTGTTTTCTTAAATATGATTTTACAAAGGGCTTCATAATTATTTTTTTAACTGTTACACATTCTGTAAAATCTATTTGAGTTTTATTTCCCTTGGAGGTAAAAATGCCCGTCCAATGTCCTTTAATATTACTGTTTTCCATATCAAACTCCCAACGCTTATACGGTTCTACAACAGTGATAGTAAAGGTAGTAGGAAAGCCATCTTTGGTATATTCAATAAATTGTTTTTCATTTATTACTTCTGTTTTGCTTAAATCACTTCGCCATTGACTATATTTTTCAACCGCTAAAACAGTTTCCCAAACCTTATGAATATCACTATCAATACTTTCTTTTATATTTGAAGTTGTCATTTTTACACTTCCTTTCAAATTTCAATTTGTAGCTATGATTATACCACTTGTTTATGAATTTTTCTACTCTATTGAGCTATTATATAACCGACAAACAGAAGTAAAACCTCCGTTCGGCTATGTAAAAGACGGCATCAGCTTCACGCCAACGCCGCCTTTTCTTCGGTCAGTCCGTTATAAAATCCCTGCTTTTTTCAGATACCCTACGCTGTCATAGCAGCCACGGAAATAGACGGACTGCATTTCCAAATCCGTGAGCTTGTTCTTCAGCTCCAACACTTCGATGAGAGCTACACATTCTTCCTCGGTCAGCTCCGCAGATTTCTCCGTATCAAACACGCCGAACACCTTTGGATATTTCTCATATAATCCCTCAATCTCGGCTTGCACGGAACGGTATTCCTCGTTTTCCTTTGAGAGCTTCGCTATGACAGAGCTGAGATACTCGTTAAAAATATTGCTGTGGACATCGACAAATGTTTCAAATCTGAACTCGCCAGACACCTTTACCACCTCCGCTGTTTATTCATCTGCACCTTATTATAATGCCCAGATTTCCACAATACAAATGTGCAAAGAGTGCTACCGTTCCATATCCCTGCTCTTTCTTTCGGGTAGTCCGTCGCCCTGATCTGGCTCGGTGTCAATTGCAGAGGGGCCTTTTTCGTCCAGATTCAGCTCGATGTTGAGAGCGTTCAGCCTGTCGGTTTTCTCTTTCAGCTCTTCCTCAAAAGCAAAGGGCTTTTGTACCTCCACCTTTGCGTTTTCAAGCTGTGAAATGGTTTCCGCCTTTTTGGTCTTTGCGGCTTCCAGTCGGGCGGGGAGCTTGGCAAGCTCATTCTCAATTCGGGTCAGATTGCCGAGAGCGTCCGAGCCTAACTCAACCCTGTGCTTTGCCTTTCCGCAGAGGTTTAGACAGTAGGTTGCATTGACCGTATCGTAATAGACCTCTAACTTGAAGCCACGGTAGCTGCCGATTTCAGACGGCTGTGACAGCGGATATTCCTTACAGATAGCAAGAAGCATTTGCCCTGCGTCGGCTTTTTCGGTGTAGGTTACGCCCTGCAAAGTCATCGGGCAGAACTTGTCATCGCCCTGCGGCTTGTGTTGTTCGGCAAGTAAGGTATCCGCTTCATAGCCTATAATGCGTTCCTCATACTCCTTAATCAGCTTCGGAAACTTCTGCAAAATCCTGTCCTCAAGGTCGTAATGCTCGGACAGATAGCTCTGCTTCAGCACTCGGAGCTTGGATACCTGTATATCTAAATCCATTTTTTCCTTGAAACGCTCATCGCCCGTGGCAAGCATTTTGACCTCCGCAAAGGAGAGGGCAACCTCGTCCACATCTTCAGCGGAACGGACGGGGCTTTTGCTTGTCATAATCTGGCTGATAAATTTCTGCTTGCTTTCCACGAGCTGATAGAGGTATGCGTCAAAAGTCTGTTCGGTCACATAGCGGTAAACCTCAACCTCTGGGAACATATTTCCCTGCCTTTCGATACGCCCCTGCCTTTGTTCAAGGTCAGAGGGTCGCCACGGACAGTCCAGATTGTGGATGGCAATGAGCCTGTCCTGCACATTCGTGCCTGCCCCCATTTTCGGGGTAGAGCCTAAAAGCACACGGACTTCGCCGCTTCGTACCTTTGCAAACAGCTCCTTTTTCTGTGCGTCGGTGGTGGCTTCGTGGATAAAGCGTATCTGTTCGGCAGGGATACCTTTCTCGGTGAGCTTCCCACGAATATCGTCATAGATGTTAAAGCTGCCGTCATTTTTCGGGGTGGAGAGGTCGCAGAAAATAAGCTGCGCCGCTTTCGTGTCAGCGTATTCCTCCCAGATACGGTAAACATTCTCCACGCAGGCGTTGACCTTGCTGTCTGGATCGTCGGGCAGCATGGGGTCAATCATTCTCTGGTCGAGGGCAAGTTTCCGCCCGTCATTCGTGATTTTGAGCATATTGTCGATGTTCGGCTCCACAAGCCTTGCACGGACTTTCTCGGCTCGCTTCGCAAGCTCCGCCACCATTTCGGTCTGTATCTGGCTCGGCTTGGTCTTGATATTGTGGTAATTGACCTTTGGCACGGGGAGCTTCAGCATATCGGAAGTCTGAATATCCGCCACCTCACGGAACATCTGCATAAGCTCTGGGAGATTGTAAAACTTGGCAAACCTCGTCTTGGCTCGGTAATTCGTTCCCTCGGGAACGAGTTTGTCAAGATGATTTTTGTAAGTTTTCTAAATTCAAATATTTA
>ERZ827469.2639-NODE-2639-length-13085-cov-7.361397_pt1 | contig 13085 bp, 10 predicted proteins | sample MGYA00519917_ERZ827469 | MGnify/ENA primary metagenome ERZ827469 (study PRJEB31778, sample SAMEA3449314) | human gut metagenome | biome: human gut; feature: human-associated habitat; material: faeces | place: United Kingdom | collected 2010/2012 ... | reverse complement strand
CGCGCTCGCCCCACATCAAGGTCTATGAGGAGGAGCGCGAGCTGACGATGATGCTGCTCGTGGACGTCTCCGCGTCGCGCATGTTCGGCACGACGGAGCGGCTCAAGAAAAACATCATCACCGAAATCGCCGCCGTGCTGGCCTTCTCGGCCGCGCAGAACAACGACAAGGTGGGGTGCATCTTCTTTTCGGACAAGGTCGAGAAGTTCATCCCCCCGAAGAAGGGGCGCAGCCACATCCTCATGATTATCCGCGAGCTCATCGGCTTCCGCCCCGAATCCGCGGGCACGAAGCTCTCCGAGCCGGTGCGCTTCCTGACCAACGTGAACAAGAAGCGCTGCACGACCTTCATCCTCTCGGACTTCATGGACTCCTCGCAGGACCGCTCGGCCCTCGACGACGCGCTGAAGATCGCCGGCGGACGGCACGACCTGGTGGGCATCCGCATTTACGACCCGCGCGAGACGGAGCTGCCCGACGTGGGCATCGTCGAGCTGCGCGACGCCGAGACGGGGCGCAAGGTCTGGGTGGACACCTCCTCGCGCGCCGTGCGCGAGCACTACGCCGAATCGTGGAGACGGCGCAGCGCCGGCATCGAGCAGACGCTCAAGCACAACCGTATCGACACGGCGACGATCTCCACCGACGGGGACTACGTGGCCGAACTGATGAAACTCTTCAAACAGCGATGAGACGACTCTTAGCAACGCTCCTCCTGCTGGCCGGCGTGCCGGCCGCGGCGCAGAACACGCCGACGGTCACGGCGCACGCCGAACCCGACAGCATTCTGATCGGCGACCGCTTCGATCTGGTGATCGACGTGGATAAGGACCTCGTGCAGGTGGTGGAGTTCCCGGAGTTCGAGGACCGGGACGGCAAGATCGAGGTGGTCGAGAGCCTGCCGGTCGATACGCTCGAACGCGACGGCCGCCGCCTGAAGCTGCGCAAGCGCTACCGCCTCGCGGCCTTCGACGAGGGCCGTTACAACCTCGGCACGGCGCGGGTGCTCTACGCCGACAAGAACATCCTCGACACGCTTTCGAGCCGCGACTCGGTCTATCTCGAGGTGACGACGTTCCAGATCGACTCCACGTCGCAGTCGATCTACGACCTGAAGGGACAGCGCACCCTGCCGTTCCGGTTCCGCGAGATCCGCGGCTACGTCCTTTGGGGCCTGCTGGCGCTCGCGCTGCTGGCCGCCGCGGCCTACGCCCTCCACCGCTGGCTCGCGGCCCGCGGCAAACGGCTCGGCGACCTGTTCAAACCCGCCCCGCCGCTGCCGCCGCACGTCGCGGCCATCCAGGCGCTCGAAGCGCTCCACAACCAGAAACTGTGGCAGAACAACCGCCACAAACAATACTATTCGGGGCTGACGGACATCCTGCGCACCTACATCGCGGCGCGCTGGGACATCGGAGCGATGGAGATGACCTCCGACGAGATCATCGACGCGATGCGCGCGGAGGAGCTTCCGGACAAGGCCCGCATGGACCTCACGGCGATCCTGCGCGACGCCGATCTGGTGAAATTCGCCAAGGCGACGCCGCCGGCCGAGGAGAACGAGGCCGACTATCTGAAAGCCTACTACTTCGTCGAGGAGACCAAACCCGTCGAGGAGGAGACCCCGGCCGGAGAGGCGGACCCGACGCAAAACTAAACCGCGACAACGATGCAGAAGTCACTCTATACGCTCCTGTTCCTGCTCACGGCCACCGCGGCCGGAGCGCAGCAGATGCCCGAACGTTCGCTGGTCCGCAAAGGCAACCGGCAGTACGCCAAGGGCAATTACGAGGAGTCGATCCGCCGTTACGAGCAGGCGCTCGAAGCCGTCCCGGGGCAGTTCGAGGCCACCTACGACCTCGGCAACGCCCTCTACAAGGCCGAACGCTTCGACCGCGCCGAACAGACCCTCCGGCAGGCCGCCGCCGACACGCTGCGTCCGGAGACGGAGCTGGCCGAAGCCTATTACAATCTGGGCAACGCGCAGTTCAAGCAGCAGAAGTACAAGGAGGCGCTCGAAAGCTACAAGCAATCGCTGCGGCTGAATCCGTCCGACATGGAGGCCAAGTACAACTACGCCTACACCAAGCGGCTGCTCGACCAGGACCAGAACGGCGGAGGCGGCAACGACCAGCAGAACCAGGATCAAAATCAGAATCGGAACCAGGATCGGAACCAGCAGGGGCAGCAGAATCCGCAGCAGGGACAGGGACGGCAGGACCCGCAGCAGGGGCAGCAGGACCGGAAGGATCCCGGGCAGGACGGAAACCCGCAGCAGCAGCCCCCGCAATCCGACAAGGGGGAGCAGGGCGACGCACAGGGTTCGCCGCAGCAGGCTCCGGGCATCTCGCCGCAGGAGCAGGAGCAGATTCTCGACGCCATCCAGGCCCAGGAGGACAAGACGCAGGAGAAACTCAAGGAGAAACGGGGCGTCGTGGTCCGCGGCAGGAAGAACTGGTAAAAAACGAAACGACCATGCAATTCGCATCACCCCATTATCTGTGGCTGCTCACGCTGCTCGCGCCGATGACCGCCTACTACGTCTGGCGCACGATGCAGGGCGGCGCCGCGATCCGGATCTCGACCGTGGCAGGCGTTCTGCACGCACCGAAGACCGTGCGCCACTACCTGCGCCACCTGCCCTTCGCGCTGCGTGCGGCGGCCTTCGCGCTGCTCGTCGTGGCGCTGGCGCGACCGCAGGACATCGAACAGAACGTCCGCACGAACACCGAGGGCATCGACATCGTGCTGGCCATCGACGTCTCGGCCTCGATGCTCGCCCGCGACTTCCGGCCCGACCGCATCACGGCCGCCAAGGAGGTGGCCGGCTCGTTCGTCGCCGACCGCTACGGCGACCGCATCGGACTGGTGGTCTTCGCCGCCGAAGCCTTCACGCAAAGCCCCCTGACCACGGACCAGAGCACGCTCCAGACGCTCCTGGCGCGCATCCGCAGCGGACTGATCGACGACAGCGGCACGGCCATCGGCAACGGACTGGCCACGGCGATCAACCGCCTGCGCGAGAGCGAGGCCAAGTCGAAGGTCATCATCCTGCTGACCGACGGCGTGAACAACCGCGGACAGATCGCTCCCATGACCGCCGCCGAAATCGCCCGGGCGCAGGGTATCCGCGTCTATACGATCGGTGTCGGAACCGAAGGCACGGCCCCCTACCCGGCGGTGGACATCTACGGACAGCCCACGGGCGACGTGGTGATGGCCAAGGTCGAGATCGACGAGAAGACGCTCGGCGCCATGGCCGACCTGACGGGAGGCAAATACTTCCGCGCCACGGACAACGCCAAGCTCAAAGCCATTTACGACGAAATCAACCAGTTGGAAAAGAGCAAGGTGGAGGTCACCGAGCGCATCTCCTACCACGAGCGGTTCCTCGTGTGGGCACTGGCGGCCCTCGGAGCCCTGCTGCTCGAATTCCTCCTCTCGAATCTCGTGCTGAAACGGATTCCGTAAAGAAAAGACCGCTATGTTCCGATTCGCAAATCCGCAATACCTCTGGCTGCTCGCAGCCGTCCCGGCGCTCGTCGCGCTCTTCTGGCTGGCGATGCGCAACCGCCGCAAGCGGCTCGCCCGCTTCGGCCGCCCGGAGACTCTCGGCGAACTGATGCCCGAGGTCTCCACCGGGCGCGTGAAATTCAGGTTCGTCCTCTTCTGCACCGCCGTGGCGCTGACGGCGCTGGCCGCGGCGCGGCCGCAGTTGGGCTCCAAACTCCGCGAGGAGAAGGCGCAGGGGATCGAGATGATGCTCGCGGTGGACGTCTCGAACTCGATGCTCGCCGAGGATTTCGAACCCAACCGCCTCGAACGGACCAAATACGCCATCGGCAAGCTCTTCGAAGGGCTGCGGCAGGACCGCGTGGGACTGATCGTCTTCGCCGGCGAGCCGAAGGTGCAGTTGCCGATCACCTCCGACTACCGCATGGCGCGGGCCTTCGCGCGGCGGATCGACCCGTCGCTCGTGCCGGTGCAGGGCACGGCCGTCGGCAAGGCCCTCGAACAGGCGCTGCTCGCCTTCTCGGGCGAGACGGAAGCGGGGCACGGCCGCGTCGTGGTGCTCATCACCGACGGCGAGAACCACGAGGACGACGCCCTGGCCGTGGCCGAACGCGCCGCCCGGCAGGGCATCCGCATCTACACCATCGGCATCGGCACGCCCGAAGGCGCGCCGATCCAGATCGACGGCGAATTCATCAAGGACGAGCAGGGCGAGATGGTCGTCTCGAAGCTCAACGAGGAGATGCTCTCGAAGATCGCCGAGACGACGGGCGGCGCCTACGTCCGCGCCACGAAGCAGGACATCGGCCTGGACGAGATCGTGCGGGAGATCAACGACATGGAGCGCTCCGAGCTTTCGACGGTCCGTTTCGAGGAGTTCAACGAACAGTACCAATACCTGCTCCTGGCGGCGCTCGTCCTGCTTCTGACGGAATTCCTGGTGCTCGACCGACGGAATCCGCTGCTGGCACACCTGAACATCTTCCGCGAACCGGAACGGAAAGAGCCCGGCCTATGACCCGGTTCAAGGACAAATGCGTGCCCGTCACCGGCGGCGGCTCCGGCATCGGGCCCATCACGGGACGGACGGCCCTCGGACGCGACCGCACGCCCCGCGGCATCCCGCGGGGATTCCATCCGCGCCGCTTCACGCAGGGCGTGCTCCCGTGTGCCTGTTCGGTCCTGTCATAGACCGCCGGGCCGGCATTTACCGCACGACGGACCGCTTCACCGGATAAAACGATCCCCACCGCCATGCCTCTGGAAAACACCTCCGCCGAACGCATCGCGGCGATCCACGCCGCACAACGGGACTATTTCCGCTCGGGAGCCACCCTCCCGGCCGACTTCCGCCGCATCATGCTCCGAAGGCTGGAGCAGGCGCTGCGGCAATGGGAGCGGCGGCTCTGCGACGCCCTGTGGCAGGACCTGCGCAAATCCCCCGAGGAGGCCTGCCTCACCGAGCTGAGCATCGTGCGGAGCGAGGTGAGGAACCACCTCCGCCACCTCGGCCGCTGGATGCGCCCCGAGCGGCGGCCCTCGCCGCTCAAGCTCTTTCCCTCGGCGAGCCGCATCCTCTCCGAGCCGCTCGGCACGGCGCTCATCGTCTCGCCGTGGAACTATCCCGTGCAACTGCTGCTCAACCCGCTCGTCGGAGCCATCTCGGCGGGCTGCACCGCCGTACTGAAACCCTCGCCCTACACGCCGCACGTCTCGGCGACGCTCCGCGCGATGATCGGCGAAATCTACGACGAGCGCTACGTCGCCGTCGTCGAGGGCAACCGCGACGTCAATACGCTGCTGCTGGACCGGCGCTGGGACCTCGTCTTCTTCACGGGCAGCCCCGCGCTGGGGCGGATCGTCATGGCCGCCGCGGCGCGGCACCTCACGCCCGTCATACTGGAGCTGGGCGGCAAAAGCCCCTGCATCGTGGACCGAGGCGCCGACGTGGAGACCGCCGCGCGCCGCATCGCATGGGGCAAGACCCTCAATGCGGGGCAGACCTGCATCGCCCCCGACTACCTGCTGCTCCACGAATCGCTCGCCGATGCGTTCCCCGCGGCCTACGCCCGGGCGCTGCGGCGCCTGCACGGCGACGACGCCCGGCAAAGCCCCCACTACGTCCGGCTGGTGAACGACCGGGCCTTCGACCGCGTGGCAAGCTACCTCGCGCAGGGTACGGTTCGCCTCGGAGGCCGCACCGACCGCGCGGAACGTTACATAGAACCCACGCTGCTCACGGAGGTCGATCCCCTCGCCCCGGTCATGCGGGAGGAGATCTTCGGCCCCGTGCTGCCGGTCGTCCCGTTCCGGACGACGGACGAGGCCGTGGCGTTCGTCACCGAACGCGAAAAACCGCTGGCGCTCTACTACTTCGGCCCCGAAAAGAGCGGCCGCGAAGTACTGCGGCGCACCTCTTCGGGCGGAGCCTGCCTCAACGACACGATCATGCACATCGCCAACGAGCACCTGCCCTTCGGCGGCGTGGGCAACTCGGGCATGGGCCGCTACCACGGCCGCGACAGCTTCGACGCCTTCTCGCACCGCCGTGCGGTGGTCGAGACGCCGACCTGGATCGACCCGCCGTTCCGCTACATGCCCTACAAACTCTTCCGCTACGTAAAGCGCATCCTCTGACCGCCGCACGGAGGCGGAAAACGACCGCCCGGGGCCCGGGCCGGAGCGGCCGTGCGGAGAGCCGACGGCCGCACGGAGGAAAAATGCGTCGCCGCCGCAGGTTTTTCCCGCCGAAATGCCTATCTTTGCCGCGCAGGTCCGCTCTGTCGCTGCCGGCCGCCGGCCGGGAGAGGAAAGTCCGGGCAACGCAGAGCGCCACGCAAGCTAATGACTTGACAGCCGTGAGGTTGTGGGAGCGTAACAGAGAACGACCGCCCGCAGGCGGGCATTCGCGGAACGGACGGAGCCTTCGGGGTTCCGGGCCGCACTCCGGAGAGTGTCCGGCGGGTAAGGGTGAAAAGGCGGGGTAAGAGCCCACCGCGGGGGCAGCGATGTCGCCCGGCAGTACGTCCCGTGGGTTGCAAGACCGTGTATACCGGCAATCAAGGGTTGCTCGCCCGATGTCGGGGGGTAGGTTGCTTGAGACGGCGGGAGACCGCCGCCGTAGATAAATGACAGAGACCCGGGGTCCGCCCCGGGGACAGAACCCGGCTTACAGGACCTGCACGTACGAAGGGGCGCCGCTTCCGAGCGGCGCCCCTTCCGTTCGCGTCCGGGCCACACGCCCTACATCAGCCCCATGCGCCGCCGAGCGAACGGCACGACCCACGCGGGGGACTGCTCGCGGGCGAGCAGGTCGCGCATGTAGTCCATGTAAGGCTCGGCATGGCGGAAATAGCGGAAAAGCCCCTCGCAGAGCGAATTCTTGCGGCAGCCGTCCGACCCGGTCTCGAACCGGTGCTTGGGACATTCGCCGCGGCAGGCGAAGTAGTACCGGCAGCGCAGGCATTCGGCCGGCAGCGCATTGCGTTTGGCCAGTCCGAAGTCGATCCGGCGGCGCGAGCGGTAGATCTCCGCGAGCGGCGTCTCGCGGATGTTCCCCAGCAAGTATTCGGGATAGACGAAATGGTCGCACGAATAGACGTCGCCGTTGTGCTCGACCACGAGCGCATCGCCGCACGTCTCGCCCATCGAGCAGACGCCCGGCTGCACGCCGCACCACTGGGCCAGCGTGGCGTCGAAGAGCTGCACGAAGCACTGCCCCACGTCGCTGACGACCCACTCGTCGAAAATGTCGCACAGAAACGTCCCGTAGCCCTCGGCCGTCACCGACCATTCGGCCGGCCGCGCCCCCTGCGTCTCCGGCGAAACGATCAGCGGACGGTGCAGCCCCGCGCGATCGACGACATGCTCCACGGCGGGCAGAAACTGCATGTAGCGGCTTCCGACCGTATCGCGGAAGAAGCGGTAGATCTCCGCGCCGCGCCCCTCGCAGGCCCGGTTCACGACGCTCAGCGTATTGTACTCCACGCCCGTCCGCCGGAACATCCCGACCGTCCGCATCACGCGCGCGAAGGTGGGGCGCCCGCCCTTCGTCCGGCGGAACGCGTCGTGAATGTCCTCCGGCCCGTCGAGCGACAGCCCCACCAGGAAGCCGTTTTCGGCGAAAAGCTCGCACCACGCCTCGTCCACCAGCGTCCCGTTGGTCTGCAACGTGTTCTCGATCCGCTTGCCCGCGGCGTATTTCCGCTGGAGCGCCACGGCCCGGCGGTAGAAGTCCCTGCCGAGCAGCAGCGGCTCGCCGCCGTGCCAGCAGAAGGTCACCACGGGAACCTCGTTGGCCTCGATGTACTGCCGGATGTAGAGCTCCAGCAGGTCGTCCGCCATCACCGCCTGCCGGCCGCCGTACTGTGCGGCCTTGTCGAGGTAGTAGCAATAGCCGCAATCGAGGTTGCAGGCAGAACCGGCCGGCTTGAGCATCGTCGAGAACGCTACGGGGCCCGCCTGTTTCTCCGCATCGCGGAAAGTGAAAATATCCTTGTTCTTCATCGTCCGGACGAGTTTACGGCCCAAAGATAGGAATAAAACCGCCGTCCTCCGCTCCGGACGGAGCAAAAGAGGCGGGCGGCCTCCGACGGCGACGCGCCGCATACGGATCGAAACGCGGAGGAATTACGGAACATTTCGTTTTATTTCGACATTTTACTATCTTTGTCCTTCACAGCGTTAATACCGAACCTTTCACATGAGAAAACTACCGTACCTGTTGAGCGCCCTGGGCGCCGCCCTCACGGCAGGCGCGGCGGAGACCGCCGCCCCGCAACGGATCATCGACATCCGGACCGACGACATTTCGCTCATCCTGAGCGCAGCCCCCGGAGAGGAGGTCCGCTTCCTCCACTTCGGAGGCCGCATCGACGACCCCGCCCCGCTGGCCGGATACCGAAGCTACCGCCACCCCGACCACAACACCGAGGACGTGGCCTACCCCGCCTTCGGCGGCCGCAACTACCACGAACCGGCCCTGCGCGTGACCCACGCCGACGGCGACCTGAACACCGAACTGCGCTACGTCTCGCACCGGACGCGACAACTGGCCGACGACAACGTGACCGAAACCGTCGTCCGCATGACCGACGCCGTGCAGCCGCTGGACGTCGAACTGGTCTATACGGCCTACGCCCGCGAAAACGTCATCACGACCCGCGCCGTCATCCGCAACCGCGAGAAGGGTCCCGTGACGCTGCACAGCTTCTACTCGTCGGCGATGCCTCTGCGGGCCGAGAAATACCTGCTGACCCACCTCCACGGCGCCTGGACGCGCGAAGCGCAGGTGGAGCACACGCTGCTGACCCACGGATCGAAGAGCATTGCCTCGACACGCGGCCTGCGCACGACCCACGCCGAAAACCCCTCCTTCATGCTGACGCTCGGCAACGACCGCTTCGACGAGAACTGCGGCGAGGTCGTCGCCGGCTCGCTGGCCTGGAGCGGAAATTTCCGCCTCAACTTCGAACTCGACGAGTGTCAGACGCTCACCGTGCTGGCGGGCGCCAACCCCGACGCCTCCGAATACCGGCTCCGCCCCGGAGAGTCGTTCACGACCCCCGAGATGATCTACACCCACTCGTTCCGCGGCGCGGGCGGCGCGAGCCGCAACCTCCACGACTGGGCCCGCAACTACGGCGTATGGCACGGCCACGTCCCCGCACCCACGCTGCTCAACAGTTGGGAAGGCGCGGCCTTCACGTTCGACGCGAAGACGCTGACCGACATGATCGACGACGCGGCGGCCATGGGGCTCGAAATGTTCGTGCTCGACGACGGCTGGTTCGGCAACAAATACCCGCGCAACAACGACAAGGCGGGGCTGGGCGACTGGGAGGTGAACCGCGAGAAGCTGCCCGAAGGCATCGACCACATCGCCTCCTACGCCCACGACAAGGGGCTGAAATTCGGCATCTGGATCGAACCCGAGATGGTCAGCCCCCGCAGCGAGCTGGCCGAGAAGCACCCCGAATGGATCGTCCGCACGCCCGGCCGCGAAGCGCCCCTGACGCGCAGCCAATGGCTGCTGGACCTCTCGAACCCCGAGGTGCAGGACTTCGTCTTCGGGGTATTCGACAACACGATGCGGCTCTCGGAACACATCGACTACATCAAGTGGGACGCCAACCGCTGCGCGAACAGCATCGGCTCCGCATTCCAGCGGCCCGACGAACAGTCGCACTTCTGGATCGAATACACGCAGGGACTCTACAAGGTGATGGAGCGCATCCGCGCCAAATACCCCGACGTGCTCATCCAGTCCTGCGCCTCGGGCGGAGGGCGCGTGGAGTACGGCGCGCTCCGGTACTTCGACGAGGTGTGGACGAGCGACAACACCGAAGCGCTCTCGCGCACCCGCATCCAGTACGGCACGAGCCTCTTCTTCCCCGCGCTCGTCATGGGTTCGCACGTCTCCGTGACGCCCAACCTCCAGACGGGCAACTCCACGCCGCTCAAGTTCCGGTTCGACATCGCGTGCGCCGGACGCCTCGGCATGGAGCTGCAGCCCAAGCACATGACCGAAGAGGAGCGCGCCGAGGCCCGCCGCGCCATCGCCGACTACAAGGAGTACCGCGACATCGTCATGCAGGGCGACCTCTACCGGATCGGTTCGCCCTACGACGAGGACGGCTGTTACGGACTGGCCTATGTCTCGAAAGACAAGCGCCGGGCCGTGGTGTTCACCTACTGCCTGCTCTACCAGAGCCGCACCGTCCCGCAGTTCCGCATCCGGGGACTCGATCCCGACACCCGGTACACCGTGCGCGAAATGAATACGGAGGAACCCCGCTTCTGGTTCGACGGCGGCACGTTCAGCGGCGAACTGCTCTCCCGCATGGGTCTCAACCCCAAACTCTCCAGGATCTACGACAGCGCCGTTTTCCTCCTTGAGGCGCGCTGACGCCCCGCTCTCCCCGAATTCCGATGCCCCGGGCCTTGCAGGCCCGGGGCATTCGATTTTCCCGCCGCCGCGCAATACGGCCGCCGGGGCCGGACACATCCCGCTCCGCCCCCGCCGGGACCGGACGCCGCCGAACGGCATCCTTCGACCCGTTTCGCCCGAAACCGCATCCGCGGAACTGCACGCGGAGAGCAGAAGACCGGCAGCCATCCCTGCCCGAACGGTTCCGGAAGAGCTTCCCGTCCCCTGAAAACACGGAAAAGGCGGAATCCCGAAAAAGCACGGCTCCGGAAAAATGCGGGGGGGGGTGGAGCGCGAGACCTGAGACAAAACCATATATAGATTGATTATATGATAGTTATCGTTTATAATACTATTATATAGCGATCTATATTTACGCTTGTAATATTAAGATTATTGGTGATTTATGTTATTTTGATAATCTGCGCCCCTTATGCCCCACTATTATTTCTTGAGTATAAAATTAATAAAATCTTGCCCGAATTGAGTAATACTCATAATTTCGAAAGATCTACATCCGATACTTCCTACGCCTGAATCTATTAAAAGAGCTTTTGAAGCCAATGATTGTTTATAATATAGAAACTCTGTCTCTGTAATATTGTAATGTTCTGCCGTTCTATATTTTTCTAATGATGAAAAATATTGTTCTAATTCTCGAAGTTGAGTTTCGAGTTTTTGTTTTTCGCTATTTACTGAGCTATAACGATTAGCGTGTCCACTCCGGTTATTCTTCCATTCTTGCTGAACTTCGAGAGTAGTTTTGTTTATCTGATCTTCTATATCTATTTTTCGTTGTTTCTCTTCTTCGAATTTATTGTTAAATACTCCATGCCCTGATAGTATTTCTATTGCTTTCTCGGATAATTCGCTAATGAGAGAAAGGTGTATCTCAGCGTTATCTATATTGTAATCTGGAACTTTGATCTTGTTAATTAGTATATCCTTAAAACGTTGTCTTTTAATTTCTGATTGCGTTTTAACGACCCGTGTAATGACGGATTCGAATAGATCGATAAAATCCTCGCTTCTAATATTATCGATATTTATATCCTCTTGATTTTCTGTTAAAAATTTGGCTAATTCCTCTAAAAAAGAATTGAGCCTTTGTTGCTTAATACGCCCTCCTATTTCGAAAATTTCGATAAAAACGGGTCCGCATGGTAGTGTTCCAAGAATAGTGCGGATAACTCCCTCTGTAACTTTTTGGGTTATAATTTTCGGATTCGATGTCATGTCTTATTAAAGATTAATTTATGTAAAGATATGAAAAATTTCGTAAAATGTTTTGATCACCGCTAACTTGTAACTAACTTAGTTCCTGCAAGTTAAATTGTATCCTAAAATAGAATGGCGGATTACTCGATCTGTAAATGTATCCGAAATGATAAGCCTTTGAAGCGAAACGGGAAATATCCCGTATACCTTCGGGTGCGGGTCGGCTCCCGGAATACGAAGATACCGACGGGGCTGGAGGTTTGGGACGGACGCTGGAACGCGAAACGGATGGAACCGAAGGACAAACCCCTTGCCATCCAGCTAAACCGGAAAATAATGGAGCTTGACCTCTATATTAACCGACTGTTGGCCGACGGAACGGAGTTGACGATGGACCTTGTAAAAGGCTTTTATGCCGGGAAGCGGAGATTAAAACCCGAAAACGGCTCCTTCTATGATTATTACCTCGACTTTGTTGAACGAAAGCGGAAAGAGGGCCTGAATCCCGAAACGATACGAGTCTATATGACGACCTTTCACGTCTTGAAGGAGTTTAAGCCCGAGTTCCGAATCTCGGATATTTCGCTGACCCTGATTGAAGATTTCGATAACTATATGCACGAAGTGAACGGAAACTCTCCCGGAGGCCGGAACCCGAAGCATAAGAACCTGCGAACCTGATTTTGGATATAATAAAGCGGAATATCCCCGTGGAGAACCCCTATAAATGGTTTAAGATGCCGAACTCCCCGGTTAAGGAGGTCTATTTGGAAAAAGAGGAACTATTGCGTCTTATCGACTATACCGAACGCTTGGCGAAAAATTCGAAAGAGTACCTGATCTTGAAGATGTATCAGTTCTCGTGTTTTTGCGGTCTGCGGTTTTCCGACGCGATGGACCTGCGTTGGCGGGATGTAGACTTCGAGAACGAGTTGATCCGGAAGAAACTAAATTCGAAGTGATAACGCCGCTGTTTCCGATGGCGCGGGATATTTTGATGAAAAAATCCGAAAAGAAATTTAGTAAAGAATCTTGGCGGAATCTCTCTATTGACGGTAAAATTTTAGTAGTATTCTGATTCTTTAGAAGTTAATCATTGAGAGAATCTGCGCCCTTATAGATAAAAGAGGGTTTCTTAATCGCTGTAAATTAGCTGATTAGAAATCTTCTTTGAGGTCTGAAGCGGACGCCATAAATTTGAATCGAATTTTACCGATTTTAATTTTATTTTATCTATATATCAATATTTTACAGCTGTTTTTCATCAACTGCGAGGTCTGGAAGTTTTCGAAAATTCGGCCGATGTATGACAAATGTATGACAAAAATGATTACATTTGCAGCAGACAAAACCTCCTGACCTATAGCTTCATTCTGCTACCGCATCCGCTCGACCCAGAAAAACAAACTGGTCAAAATCCAAATTC
>ERZ827469.2638-NODE-2638-length-13085-cov-8.064774_pt1 | contig 13085 bp, 8 predicted proteins | sample MGYA00519917_ERZ827469 | MGnify/ENA primary metagenome ERZ827469 (study PRJEB31778, sample SAMEA3449314) | human gut metagenome | biome: human gut; feature: human-associated habitat; material: faeces | place: United Kingdom | collected 2010/2012 ... | reverse complement strand
ACAAGCCTTCCAACTTCATTATAAACTAATACTCCTGATATAGGAAATATTGTCATTTCATAACCTTTAGGGATAGTAGCATTCATTCCAGTTAATGTTGCAATACTATTCAAAAGTTGACTGGATGAATTGTAAGTTGTAATGCTAAGATGGGCATCCAAAGAAAATATTCGATTTATTTCACTAGAGAGAGAGTCTCTAAATTTATCAATATTTTTTGGTGAACATCCAAAGTTTCCTTCTTTTATTTTTTCACACCACCAATTGGCGGCGGTTTCTGCGTAATTTTTTTTCATGATAATCCTCCTTATGTCTAAATAAAAAATTACATTTATATGTTTCAACAAAGAGTATTATAACACAGAATCGTTTTAAAATCAACCTTATGTCAAATAAAATGGAAAAATAAGGAAATACAACGTTGCTATTTACTGAGCGTGAAATGTAACAGATATTTTATACTGCTACGAAAAGAAAAATAAATCTAAAAAATTATTGGAAATAAAAAATATAAATGATATAATATGGATGTAAATAATCAAAACATAAAATTTGTAGGTTGAGAAAGAGAGGAAAAATTATGAAAAAAGAAAAAAAGGATCTGACGCAGAACAATGCAGCAGGAAAATCCGCAGACAAAAAGAGGATTTTTGTCATCGCAGGTGTTGTGGTGGCGTGTCTGGCAGTTATTTATGTCGGATTTGGAATCTTTTTCCAGAGCCATTTCTGCTTTGGTACGACCATCGATGGAATAAAAGCCGGTGGTAAGTCGGTAGAAAAGATGGAGCAGCTCATCACAGAGGAGATTGACAGCTATGTGCTGAATCTCGTGGAACGTGAGGAGGGACAGGAAAGCATTGCAGGAGATTCCATTCACATTGCACCGGTGTTTAATGGCGAAGTGGAAGAATTATTGAATGGACAGAATGGTTTCGCATGGGTGGTTACACTGTTTAAACATGAGAATCTGGAACTGGCTAAGGTTGTGACATTTGATGAGAATGCATTGGATAGCGAGCTTCAGGCGTTAAACTGTATGCAGGCTGGTGCACAGCGTGAACCCGTGGATGCAACGGTTTCAGCGTACACAGCAGATGGATATTCTTTAGTTCCGGCAGATTATGGTACGACCATTGATAAAAGTGCATTCAAAAAAGCGGTGGAGGATTCCATTTTAGTTCTCGCAGATGAACTTGATCTGGATGAGGCAGACTGTTATGTGAAGCCGAAGGTTGAAGACGATAATGAAAAACTGTTGGCAGTCATTGATGAGATGAACAGCTATGTGGGAACTACGATCACTTATGATTTTGACGTTGCAAAAGAAGTGCTGGATGGGGAGCGTATTTCCGAGTGGCTTTCCGTGGACGATGATTTAAATCTTGTGGTGGACGAGGAAGGTGTTCTTTCCTTTGTAAAGGAGCTTGCAAGTAAATATAATACCTGTTATAAACCGAAAGAGTTGAAAACATCTTATGGTTCCACTGTGACGATCTCCAATGGACCTTATGGATGGAAAATCAACAATTCCGAGGAAGTGGCACAGATTTTAGATGATCTGAAAGCCGGAAAAAAAGTGGAACGTGAACCGGTTTATTCCCAGACTGCGAACAGCCATGGCGAAAATGATTACGGTAATTCCTATGTGGAGATTAACCTTACTGCACAGCATTTGTTCCTTTATAAAGATGGTGTGCTTGTGACAGAGTCTGATTTTGTATCCGGAAACGTGGCAAAAGGGCACGCAACACCAGGCGGAGCATTTATGCTTACCTATAAAACATTGAATGCTGTTTTACGTGGACCGGATTATGAAACTCCTGTTACATATTGGATGCCATTTAACGGCGACATCGGAATGCATGACCTGACTTCCAGAAAAGCTTTTGGAGGAGATATTTATAAGACAAGAGGTTCTCATGGATGTATCAACCTTCCATATTCGGCAGCCAAGAAAATCTATGAGACAATCGACAAGGGATACTGCGTCCTTGTTTATAACCTTCCGGGAACGGAAAGCGACAGTGTGAAACAGAAAGAGGCAGCTGCGGTTGTAAATACGATCAACAGTATCGGAACTGTTACATTAGAAAGCGAACCTGTTATCGTGGCTGCAAGAACAGCATACGATGCGTTATCGGATACAGCAAAAAGTTATGTTACCAATTATCAGACACTTGTGGATGATGAGGCAGCGCTGGCAGCCTTAAAGAGTGGCGCTGCAGCGGCTGCACAGCAGCCTGCGGCAGACCAAACAGCCCCTGCAGATGGCTCAACAGTTGCTCCTGCAGATCCTGCAGCGCAGACGCCGGATGGAACTGTGGCACAGTAAGCGGAGTTTGGAGCATTTTGGCATATGCCGATTGTGATGTTATAGGATATCTATAAATTTTAAAATGAAATTTTCACAAAAAAGAGAAGCAAAAATCAGAGGAAAAATGATTTTTGCTTCTCTTTTTTGTGACAGAACAAATGTTCTTGATATTGTGGTACATTTATATTATAATAAGAAAATACATTTGGAGGTCACAAAATGAAGAACACAAGTTATAAAAATAAACAATTCGTACTTTTAGGAATGACTTTTTTAAGCGTGGCTGGCATTGCCGGATGTTCCAAGGTGGAACTCGCGCAGAGCACAGTGACACTGGAGCTTGGCGATGAGCTGTCGGAAAATGTTGCAGATTATCTGCAGGATCCGGATGAGAAAATCTTAAAGGGTGCAAGCCTTGATCTGTCAGCAGTAGATGAAACAAAAGTTGGTTCGTACAATGCTGCCATTGCATATGATGGGAAAAATTATCCATTTACGGTAGAAGTGAAGGATACGACTTCACCGCAATGCAAAGCAAAAGATTATATCTACATGCAGCCGGGAACTCTGATCGTGGATGATCTGGTAACGGAGATCAAAGATGCATCGGAAACTTCCAGTGGGATCGTTTCTTGTGAGAGGAAGGATGATCTTGCAGCCTGTGATTATGATGATATGCTGCAGAAAAAAGCGGTGGTAGATACTACTGATTCGTATGATGAAGCAGACTATCAAGAAAGTGTTCAGTTGGATGAAGAAGGCTGCTATGAAGTGACAGCCCAGGTAAAAGATAGTGAAGGCAATTTTACAGATATAACATTAAACGTTTACGTGGATGGCACAGCTCCGGAGCTGGCACAGAATGTGATCAATCTTGAGGTGGATGCATCAGGAATTAGCATTGATGACATCAACACGGATGATGCGGAAAAGATTGCAGCCATGCTGCATGAGCTTCCGGATTTTTCAAATGCGGAGTGGGCGGCAGCCAGTGATGCATTTTGCGGAGACAATGTGATCAGCTACGAATTTGAGCAGAAATCATTTAATCTGCAGAAAGAGAACCCTGTAGAAGTATTAAATGTACACTGCACAGTGCAGGATCAGGCTGGAAACGAAAACGAGGCAGATTACGAAGTGACGGTTACATACACTGGACTGGATGCAGAGGCTTTGTTGGAAAAGACAGGTTTGATCTTACAGACAAGTGATAATAATGAGAATGAAAAAAATTCTAGCAATAGTGATAGTAAATCTGGAACAATAAATAACCAGAAAGTTGCAAAAACTGGTGAAAATCAGGATGTAGATGATTTTGGAATGACAGATGATGAATGGGTAGCTATGTTTGAAGCAATGACACCAGATGAAAAAGATGCTTATTTACATTCGCTATGGAATTATGATCAAGATAATGGCACTAATCAATCAGGATATTATAATAGCGATTATGCTCAGCAGGTATTTGCAATGGTCAATCAGGAAAGAGCAGATAATGGTGTGGCTGCTTTAACATGGGATAGCAGTATGGCGTCATACTCTGATCGGAGGGCAATGGAAATCACTACGGATTTTAGCCATAATTCTGCAGGTGGAGAAATGAACGTAGGAGAGAACATTGCAAAAGGTGCAGTATCTCCGGAAATGGTAATGGATGGGTGGATGCGAAGTGATGGACATCGTGCCAATATTTTAAATGCAAGTTACACAAAAATCTCTGTTTCATGCTATTATGATGGCTCAACTTATTACTGGGTACAGAATTTTGCTTATTAAAAGCATTCCTTTAAAAATTTAATAAATTGCACTGATTTTATTGGTTTGGTATAATGAATGAGGTGCTACGAGAAAACGGTAGGCGGTTAAGCCCTCAACAGAGGGACTGGACCCTCTGATTACATAGAGATCTTCGAAAGAGGAAATTTGTTGACGGAGGGATGCAAGATGGTTACATATTCAGACTTGTTTGAATTTGTTATAATGCTGATTGCGTTTGCTACTTTTATTTATAAAATTAGCAAAAAAAAATAACCGCCAACCTGGGAATTGGCGATTATTTAAGATAATTAATCAATAACCGGGCTAACCGTCTATCGGTAGCACCTTTACTATTATAATAGCAACGAGACATCTAAAAGTCAAGTTGAGAAAAATAAAAACATATAATCATTAACAGTCCGGTTATTCGCATTTTTTAGTGCGATGCCGGATTCTTTTTTTATGTTCAAAATAAGAAAATGAGCATTTTTATACTTTAATTGGTTAAAATCCACAAAAATTTGGACGAGATTTCGGGATTTATTACGTATAGAATAATACAATATTTTAGAATACAATAGAAATGCGAAAAAAAACGAAAACATGTGAAGAGGGGGATTGTTATAGAATCACATGCAAGTAGGGGAGAAAAAGGAGAAGGAAGAATGAGAAAGTTAACGAAAAGCTTTCAAAAGAGGCAAAGCATTGCAAGCAGAGTACTGTGTTTTCTGCTAGTGCTTGCAATGGTAGTAACAATGGTTCCGGCGCTTGGCGGCGGAAACAGTACGGTTCAGGCAGCGGAGAAAGAAAAGAATCTGACGATCCACTTTATGATGCCGTCAAATTGGGGTTGGACAACGCCGGCAATACAGTTTTGGGGTGGAATAGCAACAGTGACGGGAAATACGAATACGGAAAGTGTGGACGGTACAGAGATACCGGGCTGGGATGGAGCCAAAGCCTTTTTCATGACACAGGCAGGTGATACAACAGAGTATACACTGAGTGTCAAAGGCACTTTTACAGGTTTTCAATTCCTGGATTTTGATAATACCAGAAATAATATAAATCCCGGATATAATTCAAAATTATCACAGTATACAGAAGATAAACCGACCGATGTTTATTATATTCAGAAAGATGGAGCATGGGCATATTATCTGGATGCAGATGGAACAACAGTAGTTCCGGATTTACCGAAGACGGAAACAACTTTTCTTTTAGTAGGAAATATTCCGGGAATGGCATGGGATCCAAGTGCAAAGCCAAATTTTGTGAAATCAATTGAAAATGAAAATGTTTATAGTATTACATTGAATGCTGTTCCAGCAGGAAAGTATCAATATAAAATTTTAGAGGATGCGGCAACCGAAGGATGGAATAAATATTGGGCGCAAAATGATGGCAATTTGAGTTTGAACCTTAATGCACCGGCAGATGTCACATTATCTTTGGATAAAACAGATAAGACAAAGGAAACTAAGGTAAATATCGCATATATAAAAGATCTTGTGGTAGAAGTACCTGCGCAGATTCAAAAAGGTGTTACGATGGAACTTCCGGTAACAGGAACTTATTATGGTGACGATGGAAATGTTCAGAATGGAGTGAGTGTTACATATACAGCAAAAACAGAGGGAATTACTTTAAATGGTAACGAAATTTCAGTTCCTATATCTTACGAGGGAACGGAAGTTACGATTGCAGCTACTTATAATGGAATTGAAAAAGAGATAACTATTCCAGTGGTAGAGGTAGTTTATCATTACACCATTTACTATTACGATTTCGATGAAACACATATGTCAGAAAATGCATCTGATTTATGGATCTGGCAGAAATCCGGTGCGGGTGCAACAGCCGGAACTCTTTTCACTGCAAAGGAAAAACTTTCCGATGGAAATGAGTGGCTGCGTGCAGATGTGACACTCCCATATACCGACGTCCAGATAATTCCAAGATCTAAAGACGAGTGGAAATGGCAGGGAGATACGGTTTTATACAATAACAGCGCAACAGCCGAAAACGTCACACTCTATATTGTATCCAACAGCAATCAGGCGTACACAACACTTCCGGAACTGGTTAAGCCAAAATCACGCAGCATCATGATCGAGTACGACAGACCGGCAAAGGATTATGAGGGCTGGAACATTTTTACATGGAACAGTGGATTCGGCTCTGATGTATCTGTAGCATTTGCAGACATCAATGGAAAAATGGTTGCCAAAATTCCGGTAAAAGATTCGCAGGCAGATCTGATGTTATCTTTCTGTATGAGACAAAGTACTACTGACAATGAGTGGGCAAACAAAGACGGCGGAGATCATTATGTGACGATTCCGGCAGGACAGTCATTGGTCAAAGCAGTGTTTACGCAGGGAGAGGGAATCACAGAGGTATTGCCATACAATGCAGGTTACGAGATGGATGGAGCTAATGATACGATCCATTTTTACTTCAGAAACGATGCACTGGCAGCAGAAAACAATCTTGCTTCTTTAGACGGCAAAGTCAGTGTTGTTGTCAACGGACAGACCTGCCAGATGACTTATGATGCAGCAAATGACCGCTTTGGATACGATTTCACTGGCGTTTCCACGGGTGATTACTATTACTACTATGTGGTAGACGGCACCGAGGAATTAGATGCGTTTAACAGTGAAAAAGCTGATTACAGCGGAAAAGAATGCAGCGTATGCCACTTCAAAAAAGCAAATGTGAGCGTAGAGGCTTCTTTATCACAGTATGCAATGGACTACAATGACAACAATGTGTTATCCGTAAAATTGACTGCAAAAGACGGAGAAGGTCTTGAAACATCTGAAATTGCTGCAATCACAGCCGATTTGAGTGAATTAGGATTAAACAGGGAATTTGCGATTGATCCGACACTCATGGAAGGAACAATCTCCTGCCTGAATACGGTAGCCGCAGGAGAAAAAACGATTCCTGTCACAGTGAAAGATATTTATGGAAATGTATATACAACAGCGACAAATGTTACCGTCACAGAGCGCAAAAAAAGTGCCGGAGATTTTGACTGGGATGAAGCAGTGATTTATTTTGCAGTGACAGACCGTTTCTTTGACGGAGATGCAGAAAATAATGACGCATATGGAGTGGGCGATTACAATATTGGCGAAAAAGGCGGTTCCAGCTATCACGGTGGAGATTTTGCCGGATTAAACCAGAAACTGGATTATTTAAAAGATCTGGGTGTGAACACAATCTGGATCACTCCAATCGTAGAAAATATCACAGAAGATCAGCATGATAATAAGACAGATACCGCTACCTATGGCTATCATGGTTACTGGGCAAGCGATTTCACAAAGTTAAACAAACATCTTGGAACAGAGCAGCAGTTCAAAGCATTACTGGATGCCGCTCACAGCAAGGGAATGAAAATCATGGTGGACGTTGTGTTAAACCATGCAGGTTACGGTACAGAAAAATACTTCAACAGTATTTTAACAGATGCAGATGGAAACAGTATTTCCATGATCCGTGACTCCAACAACACGATCAGCGGTGATGATAAATATGATTCATTGTCAGATCTGCCTGATTTTGTGACAGAAAACAAAGCAGTGACAGACCAGCTTGTTACATGGCAGACCGAGTGGATGTCAAAATACAGTATTGACTATTATCGTGTGGATACTGTAAAACATGTAGAGACAACGACATGGGAAGCTTTCAAAAACTCGCTGACCAAAGTAAATCCTGATTTTAAAATGATAGGAGAGTATTCCGGTGCAGGATATGCCAATAATGCGGGAGAACTTGGAACCGGAAGCATGGATGCACTGTTAGATTTTGATTTCAATGATTTTGCACAGAAATTCGTAACCGGAGATATTTCTGGTGTGGAAAGTTCTTTACAGAAACGAAATGGTGCGATCAATAACACTGCTACAATGGGAAGCTTTTTGAGCAGTCATGATGAGGACAGCCTTCAGTATAAGCTTGTAAATGAGAGTAAACTCAGCGAAGAAGAAGCTTACAACCTGATGAAAGTGGCAGCAACACTTCAGATTACCGCAAAAGGCCAGCCGGTGCTCTATTATGGAGAGGAGATCGGACAGGGTGGAGCCAACAACTGGCCGCTCCAGACAAACCGCCGAGACTTTGACTGGACAGAGTTGGAAAAACAGAAAGCAGACAGCAACAGTATTTACAACCATTACAAGACAATGCTTGCAATCCGTAATACATACACAGATGTATTTGCAAGAGGAAACAGAAGTACAGTGGCAGCTTCTGACGCAGAAGGTTACGAAGTGATCAGCAGAAGTTATGGAAACAGCACCTTATATGTAGGAATGAATGTGAAAGAGGCAGAGAAAGAAGTAGTGATCCCGGTAGCAGAGAGTGCCGGAACAGTTCTTAAAAACCTTTATGATGGAAAAACTTACACTGTTTCTGCTGACCGGAACGTTTCTGTTACCATTCCGGCAGCAAAAGATGGTGGAACAATTGTTTTGACTGCGGAGACAAAAACAGAACCGGCTCCGGATAATACAACAGATGATAAAAAGCCAGATGGAAAAACAACAGAGGATCATAACGGAAATCAGCAGACATCAGGAAACAATTCCAGTCAGGTCAATTCTGCAGTCCAGACAACTCCAAAACAGGAAGAACAGGCTGTAGCAGAAGTAACCGTGCAGGAGGAGAGTTTTGCAAATGTGATCGAGGCAGTGAATAAGGCAAAAACCGGAAGTAAAATCCGTGTAAACCTGTTAAAGACAACAAAGATTCCAGCAAATGTGTTCGAGAGTATCAAAGGAAAAGATATGAACGTAACCTTCAAGGTAAGTGATCAGGCCAGCTGGATCATCAATGGAAAAGATATCACCGGTAATGTGACAGCACCGATCGATCTTGGTCTGGTTGTGGGAACAAGTGATATTCCAAAACAGAAAGTGACAGCGCTGGCAGACGGAAATGAAACCATCCAGCTCTCCTTAAATTATGACGGAGTATTTGGTTTTGAGGGAATATTGAGACTTTCCGTTGGCACGGACCACAGTGGAAAAATAGCAAATCTTTATTACTATAATGAGACAACCGGTAAGTTTGAGTATTATCAGGCAGTACAGGTAAAAGAAGATGGTACTGTAGACTTTAAGTTCTCACATGCATCCGATTATGTCATCGTCTTAAATGACACAGATATGAGCCAGACAACAGGCAGTGTGATCGCAAGTCCGAAGACTTCGGATAACACACCGATCGCAGCAGCAGTGATATTATTACTGTTTGGCTGTGCGCTGATGGGAACCGCATACAGAAAAAATAAACACTTCTAAATGAAATTCATAAGATGGCACTAAAAAAAAATATGCCGCACGAAAAAATACCTTCTCGTGCGGCATATTTTGTGTATGTGAAGGAAAAATTAATTTTCTTCCACGATCACCACGCCCCATGGTTCCAGCGGAAGCGTTTCCTGTTCCATTATTTTTCTGCCGGACAATAATTCCGTGCCAGAGATCCCTTTGCAGATGGCGGTCTGTTTTTCACTGGAATAATTGAAGTAAAATCTTACCCGTTTTCCAAAATCATTGACACCTTCCCGGATGATCAATGGAAAGTGGCATTCCGGATGTGCTAAAAGTGTTTCCGGAAGCGAGGCAAAGTAATGGACCAGAACTTTTTCCAGAAGAGCACCGTCAAACATGCTGGAGAGATACAGTGCCGAACCTTTTCCAAACTGGTTGACTGTGGCAGCTGCATATTTTTTCCAGACCGGGTGATCGTAGAAAAAGAGCGGTGTGGCGGTATCGCAGGTCACAAGATCCATCCAGTGCAGACATTTGCTGCTGTTTGTGCAGGATTCATCGGAACATGACGAGCCGGCATCGGAAGCCGCATTTTCATGACCGGAGCAGGATGGATGAGTCATAAAATCAGGCAGTGTTACCGAAACATCTACAGGGTAGGTATATTGGTCATAGTGGATACCAAGACATTCCTGTAAAATGTGAGGCTGTGTGTCCGCATAAATTTTTAACTGTTCATCTGAAAAACCGGAACGGAACGTCGTGATCAGATGTCCGCCGTTTTTTACATAATCAGAAATTGCGGTGAGCAGATCTTCGGAAGCACTGTAAAGTGCAGGCACGATCAGGCACTCGTAGGAAGAAAAATCACGTTCCGCAGAGGAGATCATGTCGTACTCGATATTTAAATGGTACAGAGCATCGCCAAGCCAGCGGGCAACGGTGTTATAGCTGTAATTGCCGAGGTCTTTCAATGGGAAAAGACGCAGTCCGGTCAGGGAGTTATTGTCAAGCAGGATGGCAGCACGGTTTTTCTTTTGCAGGTTACTAAGGTGGGGGCCGATCCGCTTCCAGTCTGCGCCGATGGATGCAGCTTCCCGGTAAGTCTCATTTTCGGAAAAATCGTGTGACAGGATGCCCTTCCAATAGCTCTCAATCGCATTGTGGATCGAGTGCCAGTGCCAGTACATGACACTGTTGGAGCCGTTTGCAATGTGGCTGTAGGCCTGAAGCCTGAGCTGCCCCGGATATGGAAGCCATGCGATATTTCCCTGAGCCTGTGTCTCTAAAACAAGATAATTGTCTTTCTTTAAGCTGCGCGAGATGTTGCCGCAGAAGGTGATCTCCTCTCCGGTAAGAAGTGACTGGGAAGGATGATAAATGTCACATCCGGCAACGGTCATGCATCTGGCAGCTTCGTACTGGTTGACCTCTGGCTGATAGCCGATGGAATGGTCTGTCCAGTCGTAGTCAAAGTTCTGCGTGATGAACTGATCCGGGCGCTTGTATCCGGAAACGATCGCAGCCTGCCATGCTAAAAATCTGGTCACAAGCAGACGCTGGAATTTGGCAAATTCAGCGGCAAGGCTTTCATTGATCGTGCCACGGATATCCGGGAAATCTTCCCATGTGTTGACGCGGTTGCTCCAGTAGTCCAGCCCGAACTCGCGATTGAATTCATTGATATCCGGGTATTTTTCCTTTAAATAATCGACAAACATTGCCTGGACACGCGGACCGGCAGTGCCGTAGCTTTTGGTCTCATTGTCCAGCTGAAACCCGATGATATGCGGAACATCTTTGATATGTTCCATCATTGCGCGGATAACCCGCTCGCAGTGGAACAGATAGCCTGCGTGTGTGATATCCATATTCTGTCTTGCACCATAAATGTTCTGACCGTTATTGGTCAAAGCCAGAATATCCGGGTATTTTTTTGCCAGCCATGCCGGGATGGCGTAGGTCGGTGTCCCGACAATGACAGAAATATGGTGGCGTGCAGCCGCCTCAAGCATTTTATCGAGATGTGTGAAATCAAAGATACCGTCTTTTGGCTCGATGGTGCTCCAGGTCGATTCTGCGATACGGATCGTGTTCATGCCTGCTTTTTCCATCATTTCCATGTCTTTTTCCACGCGGTCATATGGAAGGTATTCCGAGTAATAAGCTGCCCCGAAAAGTAAATGGTCTGTTTTCATATTGTCCCCCAAAAAAATATTTTCATGTTGACAATCAGTGTGATCTTCTATATTATCATCTGATAACGCAACCGATTGCGCAAACATATTATAACATCAGGAAAAACAAATGTAAATCCGATGTTGATGTGAAATATAGAATTGTTACCGGAACAGGGCATAAGTGAACAGAAACAAAAAGATTGTTTGGAAAATATATAAAAATGTCATTGCTTTTTTTCGAAAATAGGATGATAATAATATTGTTGCGCAAAGGATGCGCAGCAACATCAGGGCAGGACAAAGTAACATTGTGGCAGGATCGCAAGCGATACAGGAAGCCACAGCACAATTCAGGGGAAGTAACTGCTTTGAGGAAAGAAGGGGTTTTATGGGGAATGAAGAGAAGAAAAATATAACGATCGCAGATGTGGCAGAAGCACTTGGTGTTTCAAAAACCACTGTCTCAAGAGCCATTTCAGGGAAGGGACGGATCGGGCAGGAGACGAGAGACCGTGTATTAAAATATATTGAGGAGCATGATTATAAGCCAAACGTTATCGCCAAAGGGCTGGCGCAGTCAAAAACATATAATCTTTGTGTGGTCATGCCGGGAGATTATGATGTTGTGGATCTCACATTCTTTCAGGAATGCTTATTTGGGATTCAGGAGATCGCCGGAATTATGGAGTATGATATCCTGCTTTCCATCTGTAAAAATAACGATATCTCCTCGTTAGAGCGCATTATCTCAAACCGTAAAGTAGATGGTGTGATCCTGATGAGGACGTTTGTGGAGGATCGGCAGATTGAGTATCTTCAGGAAAAAAAAGTACCGTTTGTGACGATCGGTTCCTCCAATTATACAGGTGTGATCCAGATCGACCACAATCACAAAAGTGCGTGTAAAGAACTTACATCCATTATTTTAATGAAGGGAATGAAGCGTATTGCACTGATCGGTGGAGATGAGAACCATGTGGTCACACAGAGCCGTCTGCGGGGATTCCGGGAAGCTTATGAAAAAATGGGTGAGGTCATTGATCCGACAATGCTTTTTTTAAATCTTGATAATCATGTGGTGATCGACAAGATCGTGGAAGAGGTACTCGAGCGAAAGGCAGAATGTATTTTGTGTATGGACGATGCGGTGTGCAGCAGGGTATTGAAAAAGCTGCGTGAAAAGCATGTAAAGGTTCCAAAAGACATCCGTGTGGCATCTTTTTATAACAGCTCCGTACTGGAAAATAATGCGCCGTCCATTACATCACTTTCTTTTGATGCGAAAGAGCTTGGCATGGTTGCATGTAAAACGGTATTGGATGTGATCGAGGGTGCGGAAGTGGAGACAAGAACATTGCTTCCATACGAAGTTGTCCTTAAGGAGTCTACAAAATAAAATAGGATGAGAGAAAGCAGGTTTATTTTGCGTGAAAGAAAGCGCAGATTCTGTAGTGTTTTTACAGGTTGCGAAGGGCAGATATCAGCGCCCTCTCACAAGTCGTGATTTTATAGGTTTATGAAAAGAAAAACGGTACAGACGAA
>ERZ827469.2633-NODE-2633-length-13095-cov-3.537117_pt1 | contig 13095 bp, 15 predicted proteins | sample MGYA00519917_ERZ827469 | MGnify/ENA primary metagenome ERZ827469 (study PRJEB31778, sample SAMEA3449314) | human gut metagenome | biome: human gut; feature: human-associated habitat; material: faeces | place: United Kingdom | collected 2010/2012 ... | reverse complement strand
CTTATTTTTTGTAGTAACTTTATTTGCGATTTCCCCCAACTTACGCTGTTCCCAATCATCAGTAAATCCCTTGAATCTTATATTAGGTGTATTCCCCATTCTTACACCTCCTCAAATATCTTGATAAATTCTTTAACTGCCTCTTCTGTTTCTGAAGAATTAAAGGTAAGATCACCAAGCATTGAGATCAAAGCTTCATTGCATTCTTTAATTGACTTATTTGTTTCTCTAATACTTCCTGTAAGTACCTTTAAATCTATCTCTTCCTCTTCCTCGCTTGTATCCACATACCTCGGGATATTAAGGTTGAAATCATTTGCCTTTATATCATCATAAGACGCCAAATATGTCAGCTTATCAACTGTTTTTCTAGCATTATAGAGTTTTAAGACTTTATCGATATGTTCTTCATTCATTACATTCTGCTTCTTTTCCTTCTCAAAAAGATTAGACGCATCAATGAAAAGTACATCTCTACCCTCTCTATGTTTCTTAAGAACAATAATGCATGTAGGAATTGACGTATTGTAAAACATATTTGATGGCAAACCAATTACCGCATAAATTGATCCATTCTTAAGCAATGTCTCTCGAATGGTTCCCTCTGCAGCCCCTCTAAACAATACACCGTGAGGTAATACGATGGCCATAGTCCCGGTCTGCTTCAGATGATAGAAACCATGAAGCAGGAATGCATAATCTGCCTTTGACTTTGGTGCAAGCTTACCGCCATAATCCATAAATCTTTCATCCTGCTTAAAACCTTCAGCTGCTGACCAGTTAGCTGAGTATGGCGGATTCATTACAACTACATCAAATTCTGTCTCTTCATCAGTCGGCCAATCCGCGTCCAATGTATCACCATTTCTAAGATGCTGATTCTCTGGAAGTACTCCATGAAGGAACATATTCATTCTTGCCAAGTTATATGTTGACGGCATAAGTTCCTGACCATAATATTTGATATAATCAGGCTCACTGGAATAATTTCTACAACTAAGCATAAGCGATCCTGAACCCATACATGGATCATATACTTGCAAGCCCTTTTTATTTTCCTGTCCTGCCATTGCGATTCTACAAAGAATCTGTGCCGGTCCATGAGGCGTATAGAATTCTCCAGCTTTTTTTCCCGTCTCAGATGCAAACTGACCTATTAAGTACTCATAGGCATTTCCAAGCACATCACCTTTAGCATGGATCAAATCCGCTCCATCAAGTACCCTTATTACTTCAGCTATTGTGGCACTCTGCTTCTGATCTCCGGTTCCAAGTCTGTTAGAATACAAATCTACGTCTGCAAATAATCCATTGAATAATTCATCTGATTCCTGAATACGATTAAAAGCAGCCTGTAATTTTTCTCTATTAAAAGCATTGTTCTTAACCGCATTTAGCATACTTACATATGTCATATCAGGATCCAGTGTGTAATGCATAGAATCTCTTAACTCCTGAAGTAAATCCTTGGCATCATCTGTTTTCATAACTTCTTCATACTGTTTCTGTGCCTCCTGCAAATCATCTGGAGATTCATCATTCAACAAATCATATACTTTTGCAAGATATGAATCCGATAAATATTTATAAAAAACGAGTCCTAATAAATATGTCTTATATTCGTTGGCATCCATCTTGCCACGAAGCACATCTGCACCGCTCCATAATACCTGTAATAAATCCTTACTTTCTGCCATTTCTTAATCCTCCTCAATTTTTCTTATTATTGTAAGTGTTAAATTCTTAATATCTTCCGCCTGCTTTATCATCAAGCGATTTTGTATTAACGACTGCCGATATAATTCTCCAATTATTCGTTGCTTATCTATATCTGGAAGCCTTATTTTAAGCTCACCTATTATTTTCACATTTAGCTTCTTTACACTAAGTGTTGTTCCTTGATGAAACATTGCAATCTGCTGCTCAAAATCTTTACCTTCATTAAACTGATAGCAAAAATACCACTTATCTAATATTCGTCCATCAAATTCACATTTTAAAAAATTGGATGTAATACATTTATCTGCATTATCCATCGACACCGGTGCCACTTTTGACTTAATGAGATTAATGATACATTCCGATCTTTTATCATGCTCATTTATGCAATATAGATCACTTTCAAAATTCTCGGGCGAATATAAACTTAATTCTTGCTCTTTAATTCTTGTAGGATTTTTGCCTAAAGAAAAATTAATAACTTCACATAAGCTTTTTAATTCCATCGCCGCTCCTTTCAGTACTTTAGTTAAATTACATATATTATAATACACTAGTACTGTTCACTTGTCAATGCGTAATTTAGTTAAATTACGAAATTGAAAAGGAGCCGTGTTTTACCACGACTCTAACTTACCATATAAACTGTCCCTTTATCCAGACTGATAAATCTCCTTTAAATGCTTTAATTGACTATTTTTCAACCCTAATCCTCGGCTTATTCGCCTCTTTACTCTCCAACCAAGGTAATGTTGCATTAATCCAAACACACAGTTCTATCATTATAAACACACCCAAAATAATTATCTTCACAATAATCCTTGCAGGTGTATTTCCTATATAATCAGCAAATACCCAAAACAAAGCTGTAAACATTACTACTCCTGCCACACAAGGTATTACTGCAATAACCGGTTTTAAACTCAGATACCAATACAGTGCTACAAATGCAGCACAGTCCAAATGTCATCCACCAGCTCGCATTCGGAAACAACTTTTGATGAAGTGGAATGCTCCATACAATCCCTGGCACCAAATTAATAAATGGGAACAAATAGTTCTTTTCGTACTTTTTATAATTACTCTCTTCAACAATATACTTTGCCATAATCATCCGCCCTTCGATTTATAATTATACTCCTTATGGTAAGTTTCTGCCACTTCTGGTTCAATGGTCCAAAAGTGGCTTACGCTTCTCGCCATGCTCCATACATATCATGATTAACCTCTGCCTGATAATAACTATTAATCGTATTTGGAGCATTGTATAACGCTGTAATCAGATATGCTCTGATGTTTGATATTTTTGTGGTATTGTTGTTCATGCAACTAATCACATACTCCAAATGGCTTGATGTCAGCTTAAGAAATTTACTCTTAACCAGATTATAAGGATAGTCTTCTCCACCTATGCGGATTGTTTTTCTTGGAACACATACCACATCACAAATCAGCTGATACAGTTCCTCGTAAGTGTCTCTGTCTCTCCATGTTTTGCAACTCATCATAGCGTCATATTCAATATTTTCACGAATTAGCTACATATATGCTTCTGCTTCATCCATCGGTTCAACCTCTCTTGATAGAGTGATAGGATGGTTATTACTCAATTCCGTATTACTTAATTCTTTATTATTCGAGTCCATATTCTGTACCACCGCTTGTCCACTTTCTGTACCTGTACCGGTCATAGTTTCTGACTGGTCATCTTTATGTACTGGTCTACTTTCTATACCGGTCTCATTTTTGTGCTTGTCTAATTCCACTGGTACGCTTTCTTTACTCTTCTTTGTTTTTGGCTTCGTAATAACATCCTCACCTTTTATTCGCTGATAAGATTTTGTAATGGAAAGCGTATTTGTTTCAAAATCAATATCTGCAGGAGTAAGCGCTCTAAGTTCTCCCAAACGAATTCCACACCAATACAAAAGTTCAAATGCCATGTAAGAATATGTTTTATTTGCCATAGTTGGTATGAACTTCATGTACTCTTCTTTCGTCCAGAACAACATTTCATCAGAATCATATTGTCCTAACGCCCCTGCGATACGCACTGGGTTATTTGGCAATTGATAGAAACGTACTGCATGATTAAAAATGCTAGAAAGCTGAGCTTGTACTGTCTTGAGATAAGTCCCCGCGTATTCTCCGCCATTTTTTTGCTAGCTTCTCTCATGGAATTTTGCCATTGGATAATATCTCTTGGTGTAATATCCCACATTACAAGATCCTTGAAATAAGGTAATAGCTTTGTTTCAATAATGTGCTGTTTAGAGCACCAGGTATTGTATCTGACCTTAGGCTTTATATCCTGCTCATATATTTTGTAAAAATCACCAAAGGTCATATCCAAACTACTTGCCTTTTGAAGTTTGAAATGCATTTCCCATTCCTGTGCTTCTTTCTTTGTTGCAAAACCACGTTTCAACTTTCTGCATCTTTTCCCCGTCCAATCCACATATAAAATGGACGCGTACCATGTGCCACGATTTTTGTCTTTGTAAACAGCCATCGCATTTCCTCCTATTCTTTTTCTACTAAGCCATAAAATCTTTCTTCAAAGTACTTTCTACTAACTCGACCGGTAACTGTTAAATAACCCTTTTCTTTTAGTTCCGAATTAAGTTCTTGAATCAAGCTATAGGCTTTGGATTTGGAAATGCCAACTATCTCTTTAATCTCATCAGCTGAGATAAAACTATCTGTTTTGTACATAATCAACCTCCTTGGTGCTGTATTTGTTCTTCCAAAATACATTTGGGTTGAAAAATTCTTTATTACTAAACTCAACTGAAAAAAATTTGTTTTTTGGAAAAATGGATATATTTTTAGAAAAGTGATGTCCAATTTGGACAAATGAAATTATTCAAAGATTTGTTTCTTGATATCCTTTGTCACTAAAAAAGTGTATCACGAAGGCATAAAGAAAGCCTGAAACCCTTGATTTTACTGGGTTTCAGGCTTTTGTGGTACTACTCAAACTCTTTTTCGGGTTTGATTTTTCATGTTACTTAATTGTTATTGCGTTTCAAAACCGTATTATTTTGATACGATTTTGTATCTTGTTAATGTGATTTCAAAGCTGCTGTACCCAAATTGTACCCATCTACAACTTACGAAGCATATTTATTTAACCGTATAATAAAACGATCTTTTGCCTCATCTGTATAGTTTTTAATATGCATCTTAAAATACTCAATAGCACCAATACAATCACCCTTTTTAGCTCTAATCAAAGAATCCATGCAAACAATGTTATCATTATATCTCTGCCTCAATTCAACCTTTTTAAAATAGTCAGCAATATCTTTCATGGTTTTTATATCACCAAATTTCTCTGCGATATCAAATTTAACCAACCTCGCATAATGAATATTTTCATTCATTTCTATTGCCTGATTTATATATCCAATTGCTACATCATAATCATTCTCCATAAAGGCAGCATATTGTGCTTTAAATCTAAGCGTTAATTCTTCCGATATTTTGCTACCAATACTTTCCATGTTTTCAATTAATTCTTGCAAAATCTTCTTTTTATTATCAACATTGTCGGATTTTATTACACAAGTAAAATATGCCTGTATATGATATGGATTATCCTTATAATTTTCATAATTTAACCTTGCTAATTCCAATGCCGATTCATAATCTTGCATTCCTATATATATCTGTACCTTCTCTCGTTTTGCTTTAGAAAAATTTTCCCTTAACTTTAAACTATTATTGATTCGTTCTAGAGCTTTATCAAATCTTCCAATCTGTCTATAATAAAATCCAAATAAAAATTCATGATCAGCGCCTTCTATCTTCATTACTTCATCCTTAAACCGATCTTTTCTAAGTTTGGCTAATGCTGAGCACAATAAATATCTTATTTCAAAAATAATTCGTTGATCCATAAATGAAGAACCTTGCAATGCCTTATCAGCAAATTGTACAACCTCATTATTTTTACCAAAATTATATAAATCATTCATTATTTTCAAATAAATTGATGGAATAATATATTTATTATCAATATCAATTCCTTCAATTAATGAAGTTTTCAAACTATGCAATAGTTCTGGGACATCATAATCTCTATCGTCAATGTTATTTACAAAATCATGTACATTTTCTTTGAGCCTTTTCTCATGTGCTTTGGAGATTTTGTATTCGCTTCGCTGAAGATAATCCCTTATTGTATCATTTACCCTAATATATTCACGTAATACACCTACATATTCACATATTCCTCGATAATATAATTCATCAATATAGTTCATATACTTAAAGGAATCTGATACAATAGACATTAAATAGCTAATACTGATATAATCAAAAGATCCAATTAGAGCCAAAAATTCCATCAACTCCCCATTCTCTCTCACATCTTGCAACATAATTGCTGCTTTTCGGTTGCTGAAATATGTAACATCATTAATATTATTGTAGAAATATTGCCATCCTTGATTTTTAATTATTGAAACAGCAAAAAAGACTTGCTCCGGCAAACCTGTCAAAAGATTACTTACTATTTTTGTATTCTCTGTGTCCAAATTTACATTTTCCAATTCAAGATATCTTTTTAATAATCCATTTCTTTCCTTAATATCCAATTCTGGCAAGGCAATATCGTATACACGCTCTGATTTTAATCCTTTAACAAAATATCTAAATTTACAAACCAATAAAAATGTAATTTTACTTTTAACATCCAAATCTTGAATGGCATCATCAAACCATTCTGCCATTTCTCCCTCATGATTCACAATACATCCATTATCAATAACAAATACCAATTCCCTACTTTTTTGCAATTGAACAATAATATCTCTTAAAAGAGAGACTTTAGTCTTCATATCCATACTTGCAACTAATTCAATTGTAATTTCAACATCAGTAATAAATCCAAGATCATACAATTTCAAAATGCAATCTTCTATACTTTCATCAGATTTTAATACAATATACGAAAATGGAAAAGTTTCCTTTACAATATTACTTTTATACAAACTGTGTTTCAAGAAGGTTCTCCTTCCTATTCCTTCAAGTCCCGATGCAATAATTGCCACTGGTGTTTCTTTATCAAAGTCATCCATTCTTTCTTCAAAATTTCGTAAATATTCATTACGTCCAACAAAAAGTAGATCCCTTTCTTTTAACTTAGGATGTTTTTCATAAGAAATCTCTATCATACGTTGTCTAATGACATTAGACGCTTTTGTTTGGCTACATATTCTCTGAATATTATATTCTTGTCGCATCCATGTAGGAATTCTATCATCGTCATATTTCACAATTGCATCTATAATAATTGGACAAATCTGATACTTTTTCTTCTCTTCAGCTATATCCTCAACCTTTTTTAGTTCATCTTGTACCCACTGTGAGGCCAAAGCTTTGTCAGACAAAAAAATCACAAACAAATCTGTTACTCCTAATTGATAATATATCTCTTCAATAGTTTTTCTGCCTTCTTGAAACACCACATTATCAATCACGACACTATCTTCTCCTAGAACCTTTACCAATTTCTTATATACAATGTTTACATACCATTCCTTATCCTCACTACTATGTGATAAAAAAACTTTTGCCATCTGCATTTTCCTCCGTATATTTTATTAATAAGAAGCATATACTCATATCATGAAAACATATACATTTTATCCCGTTCCTAGCGAACATTATCAATTTATAACGCTCAAAAATTGCATTGTATACCTAAATAATATCTTTATATGTTCATCTGCTTATTCAATTATACTCTCATACACTATCTTAGGCAAACAATTATACATTTATAATTTAAATGGTCAGAAAATTTTTACTACAACTTTTCCTAACACTTTAAAAGAAATATCATATATACATTTTACAAATTCCATCTATTTTAATACTTCAACAAAAACAAGCAATTCCAATTAATTATGAAGCAATATAGTATTTACCGATTGATACTATTCAAATATTCTCGTAATATCCTGATACCGATTTACCACCCGATAAATCTCTACTGTTTCTTTAACAACCTTATACAGAACAACATAATCTTGCCACACCACATACTTATAATCCGTCTTAAAACTCACACGCTTAGACAAGTCTGCACCAATGTAAGGAAACTGCTGTATATTTTCAAACTGGCGGTAAATCTCCTGTATTGTTTCCAATGCTTTATCTGCATTGTCCTCAGCAATATAATCCTTAATAGATTTCAAGTCCTTTGCCACTAACGGATTGATCCGTAACTTCATCATGCTCTATTCTCCCACCATTGTCTTTAATTCATCCAATGACAACCAACCTTTTCCATCCTTGACAGCCGCCTCAGCCTCTTGCAGCTTCTCTAAAAGTTTCTTTTCTGCTTTATCTCGCTCATAATCTTCTATATCCATTACCACAAATCTTCCCCTGCCATTTTTCGTAAGAAAAACAGGTTCTCCCACCTGGCAGTTCTTCAACACTTCATTGTAATTTCTCAAATCAGATACCGGTAATATATTTGGCATAGTTACCATCCTTTCAAAATCAATACTATATTCTATCTTTTATTATAGCCAAAGACGCTGTAAAAATCAACGAAGGTTTTTACAGCGTTTCCCTTATTTGCAGTGCCTGATTAAATCGATAGCCAACTCCCCACACTGTCTGTATGTAAACAGGCTTGCTTGGATTATCCTCTATCTTTTCCCGTATATTGCAAATATGGCTCATAACAATGTTGTAATCGCCATAATATGGTTCTTTCCAAACCCTATCATATATCTGCTCTTTACTAAATACTATTCCGGCATTTTGAGCCAACAACAATAAAATTTCAAATTCTGTATATGTCAAGTCAATTTCATTTTTTTTACGAACTACAATGCACTTACGCTTATCAATATAAAGTCCCTCAAAACAAAGTTCCCCTTTATGGACAGCTTTATGTTTCAAAACCTCTATATCTTCACTCACACACGATATAATACGGTTGATAATATGCTCTTCTCCATCCTCAAATGATAGAATTAAAATCTTCCCAAATGATCACCCCATTTCACATCCTGTACAAGCCAATTATTTTTATGCAAATTGTTTTGTCTTATAAGATACCAATCCTTTTACCAAACACCCTATGGCAAAACAAATATTTATTCCCAGTACAATATACCATATCTCATATATGTCATTTACAATTCCCGTCATGACAAGAAAAATCGGCATAGAATCTACTATAACTATAAGCCATATGATTCCCCCGAAAAACATCCTTATCAATACAGGAAGTCCCCAACATACAGCCGCAATAATTACTGCTCCAAAAGAGCTATTCTGATATGCAGAAACGCATAGTGTAATGGCGCATAACGATAAAAGCGCCTGAAAAGCTAATCCTAATAAAATGCTAAGATATTTCAAAAATAATACAGGTTGAAGCATATGTTGAGAAAGCACCATCCAGGATATATTTTCAAATCCCTTCAAACCATATATCATCCAGCATAAGACTAAATTGACTAACACAAACCACATAAAAATGAAAATAGTGAATGTAAAAGAAGCCACAAACCACTCATAACTTCTTGTACTGAAGGAGCTAATCCACTTATAAGTCATGAAGTATTTACCGAAAATGGTTCAAGAGAAAAATAAATGAATTTTTGTACCCAAATCGTACCCAGCACCATCTAAAAAATCCCTGCAAAGCCCATAAATACAGGCTTTGCAGGGATTTACCTTTTTATTCAAACTCTATCGTTCCCGGCGGTTTACTCGTCAGATCATACATAACCCTGTTCACACCCCGAACCTCATTAATAATGCGGTTCATTACTTTATTCAGCACCTCATACGGAATCTCCGCAGACTCGGCTGTCATAAAGTCAATCGTTGTCACGGCACGAAGTGCCACTGCATAGTCGTAGGTTCTCTCGTCACCCATGACACCAACAGAACGCATATTGGTCAATGCCGCAAAATACTGGTTCGGCATCCACGGCGCGTCCTTGCCATGCTCGTTCTTGTACTCCTGCGCTGCACAATCAACCTCTTCGCGATAAATGGCATCCGCATCCTGTACGATGCGTACCTTGTCCGCCGTAACATCACCGATAATACGGATTCCAAGACCCGGTCCCGGGAATGGCTGACGGAAGACTAAGTAATCCGGAATACCAAGCTCTAAGCCGACCTTTCGTACCTCGTCCTTGAACAGATCACGAAGTGGCTCAATGATATCCTTAAAATCTACATGGTCAGGAAGTCCACCGACGTTGTGGTGAGACTTGATGACAGCAGATTCACCGCCAAGACCACTTTCCACCACGTCCGGATAAATCGTACCCTGAACTAAGAAATCCACCGCGCCGATCTTCTTTGCCTCTTCCTCAAAGACACGGATAAATTCCTCGCCGATAATCTTACGTTTTTGCTCCGGCTCTGTCACACCCGCTAACTTTCCGTAAAAACGCTCCTGCGCATTGACACGGATAAAGTTCAGATCATAATTGCCGTTTGGTCCAAACACTTCCTCGACCTCGTCACCTTCATTTTTACGGAGTAAACCGTGATCCACAAAGACACAGGTCAGCTGGTCGCCGACAGCCTTAGAAAGTAACACTGCTGCAACGGAAGAATCCACGCCACCGGAAAGAGCACAGAGCACCTTGCCGTTTCCGACTTTTTTGCGGATCTCCTGAATGGAATGTTCCACAAAGGAATCCATCTTCCAGTCGCCGCTGCAACCGCACACATTGTAAACGAAGTTCGATAACATTTTCGTTCCTTCCTGTGTGTGAAGAACCTCCGGATGGAACTGGATCGCATACAGATTTTTCTCACGGTTTTCTGCTGCTGCAACCGGACAGTCTGCCGTATGCGCACAGATTTCAAATCCCGGTGCTGTTTTGGAAATATAGTCAAAGTGACTCATCCAGCAAACCGTTTTTTCCGAAACATCTGTAAATAAAGGAGAATCCGTCTTTACGAAAACATCCGTCTTACCGTACTCACGAACCGGTGCCTTTTCTACCTTTCCTCCTAAAATATGCATCATAAGCTGAGCGCCATAGCAAAGGCCTAACACCGGAATGCCAAGCTCAAACAGTTCCTTCGTATAGGTTGGAGAATTTTCCTCATAACAACTGTTTGGTCCTCCGGTCAGAATGATCCCCTTCGGGTTCATTGCTTTGATCTGCTCAATATCTGTTTTATAAGAATAGATTTCACAGTAAACGCTGCACTCACGCACCCGGCGCGCCACAAGCTGGTTGTACTGCCCTCCGAAATCTATCACGATGACGGTTTCTCGCTTCAAAACACACGTCCTCCTTCTTAAGTAATCCTACAATAAGTTTTATTATACGTTCTTGCAAAAGGCTTGTCAAAATTATTTTTTCCCACCGGTTATGCTCCCATACTTAATCAAAGCCTTCTCTTCTATCACTGCCGTGTTTCTCACAGACTTTCGCATACAGGCTGCCACGCACTTTTCAGCCGCTCCAATGAAAAAGCAGCATTTGCCGGGCTGGTCGAAGGCAGTTTTACCGCATGAATGCCACAGACCGGATACATATATTTTTCATACAGGCTGTGAGCTTTTCCTCCATTGGTAAAAATTGTTTTGATCTGTGTTTTTTCCAAAATCATGGAAATATCATTCGGCACCACATCCCGGATTGAACTGTCGCTCGATCCTTCGATCGTACAACTGTGGATGACATCCCAGACGGCAATCCGATGCCTCAGTAAAAAATCTTTTTTCTCTGGGATCGTATCCGGTATTTCATCCTCCATCAGCAATGCTAACAGTTTCCAGAAACGGTTCTGCGGATGCCCGTAATAAAACTGCTGTTCTCTGGATTTTACCGACGGAAATGTTCCTAAGATCAAAACTTTTGATTCATTATTAAAAATTGGCTCAAATGTATGCGTCACGCTGTCTGCTTTCGCCATGTTATCTCCTTTTTGACGCTGTATCGTTAAAGTCCTTTCGCTAAAAATTCCTTCCGTTCCAGCCCCAGTCGCTGATACCGCTGTAGGTCACATACACTGCATCCTGCGGAATGCCAAGCTCCGTTTCATAGATGTCGCAGATTTTTGCTGTCATCTGGCTATAGGCATCCGGTGAAGCGTTTCCAAACAGGCTGACTGCCACAAACGCACCTTTTTCTAACTTCTTTCCACCCATGTAGAGTGTGTAGTCGTCATCAAATCCTACCATTAAAAACCCTTCTGATTTGTTTAATGTGGTAATCGCCTGTCCAAGCTTTGCCTTAATCGTTTCCTTTTTGTCCTCTGTCATTGGTAATGTTACTTTTGAATCAATAAATGGCATTTTCTTTTTCCCTTCATTCTTATATAAAGCTTACTGATTTATCAAAATCTATCTCGTGCGGCTTTTTTTCCGTAGCTCTATGTCCTACCGCCACAGCAATTGCAAACTCGTGATTATCAGGAAATTTCAAGAGTTTTGCAAAATAATCTTTTTTCTCTCCTCGCATAACATCGTCAATAATTCCTATTATCAGGCTTCCAAGTTTCATTGACTGTGCTGCGAGCGCAATGTTCTGGACTGTTATTCCCGCGTCAAGCTTACTCCACTTAAAATCCTTATCTGCGCTTAATATCAATACTGTTGGCGCGTTATAATAAAAATTGTTTGGATTACTTTCGATTTTAGCTTTTGTTTCATCATCAGGAGCCGCTTTTAGCATTGTTAATTTACATTGAGTATCTATTTCTTTCAATATCGGATTATCCCCGTCAATAACTGAAATATGCACTTCCTGCATATTTCTTGCGGTCGGTGCCTGCAAGCCTGCCGTTATCAGTGCTTTAATCTCAGCGTCTGTCAGTTTTTTAGCTGTATATGCTCTTATAGAACTTCTTTGCGCAATCGCTTTTAATACTTCATTCATTGATTATTCCCCTTCCGTATTATATACTTCATTAAAAAATCCAGAATCGGACGGTGTTATTCCTGCCGCGTCAAGATGGGATGTATCTCCAAGCTTTTTGCATTTGAATGCCACCTTCCCTTTTTCTCTTTCCTAAGTTGCTACAACCGTTACTGATGTCGGAGCCACAAAGAAATTCTGCCATATTGCAGGCGCGGATATTCCAAACAGGTGCGATAAAATTACAAATTGTACTCCTAAATGGCAGAAGAACACTATTGTCTTATCATTTCCCTGCTCTGTGGTGTAAATCCCTTTATCTCTCGTATATCCGTATTCAGCTAAAATCTCGTCAATTCCGTTGCACACTCGCGCATATGCTTCAGAAACATTACCCGTCTTCATAATATCGCTTTTATGCCAACTATCTTTGTCATATAGTTCCGGCTGTTCCGTCCAATATGAAGGCATTAAGTCCCACGGTATTCTCTCTACGCCCGTTTGAGGG
>ERZ827469.2626-NODE-2626-length-13109-cov-2.948215_pt1 | contig 13109 bp, 15 predicted proteins | sample MGYA00519917_ERZ827469 | MGnify/ENA primary metagenome ERZ827469 (study PRJEB31778, sample SAMEA3449314) | human gut metagenome | biome: human gut; feature: human-associated habitat; material: faeces | place: United Kingdom | collected 2010/2012 ... | reverse complement strand
AGACTTAGGATCTAGTGTCACCGACGTGGGGGTTCAAGTCCCTTCATCTGCACCAAAAAGGTGACTTACTTTTTGTAAGTCACCTTTTTTATTTTGAAAAATTAGGGAGTAATAGTAAACGATGTAAGTGTACATCTGATACTATTGCTCCCTTTTTTGTTACAAAAATTTATATCAAGATGATAGATTAGAAATGTCTATCGGACATTTCTGATGTGTTATTTTGAGCAATCAAACACAGAAAACTAAATAAAAGGTATTTAAGTAAACAAGATTTTCGACGAGCCGTCTGCTGTACACGCATTTGCGAACTATGTGCAAGAAGAAAAAAGAATACGGGAAACTCTTTGCCACAACTCGAAAATCAGTAATAATGATACTTCGGTAATTCGCCGCTCGGTCACAATGAAGACGGAGTATATCTTAAGATATAATGTGACTTCCCACGTCTTACTTATTTTCCGGAAAACAAAATCTTTTAAAAGGAGGGTTAAATATGCAATTTGATTATTTTTATGGCAGTGAGGCAGAGCAATTTACATTTTACAGAATACCAAAAATTCTTATAACATCACAGTTTTTCAAAAAGGTATCTGACAGTGCAAAATTACTCTACGGTCTTATGCTTGACCGAATGAGTTTATCTATTCGTAATGGTTGGCTCGATGATGACAACAGAGCATATATTTTCTTTACTACGAATGATGTTATGGAGCAAATGTGTTGCGGAACTGAAAAAGCCACAAAAATGCTTGCAGAGCTTGACAGTGAAAAAGGTATCGGTCTTATTGAAAGAGTAAAACAGGGACAAGGAAGACCTGCAATAATATATCTAAAAAAGTTTTATGATCTTGAAGATAAGGATACTACATCACAATCAAGCACTTCGAAAAATGAAAATCAAGCTTTCGAGGAATCGAAAAACAAGACTTTCGAAAATCGAAAAACAAGACTTTCGGAAATCGAAAGTCAAGAGTTTCGAAAATCGAAAAACAAGACTTTCGAAAATCGAAAGTCAGGACTTTCGGAAATCGAAAGTCTAGAGTTTCGAAAATCGAAATGTAATTATAATAATATTAATAATACTGATATTAATTATATCTATCCTATCAATCAAGATAATTATAATATACAGAATAGTGATACTCAAACTGAAGAAGAATGGATTGATAGATATACAAAAACAGTAGATGAAATAAAAAAGCAAATTGATTACGACTATCTCATCGACTATGCCGAACGTGATATTGTTGATGAAGTTGTAAATATTATGGCTGAAGTAATGACAGTTCCACGCCCTAAATACAAAATCGAGGGCGATTTTGTCGAATATGATGCCGTCTTAAATAATCTCAAGAAGATAACAGCTGAACAACTTGAAGTATGTCTACTTGCATATTCTCGGCAAAGACAAAGAATCAGAAATCCAAAGGCTTATTGGATAAGCGTATTATACAACATTCCACTCACGTCAAATATTGTATTGCAAAATATGGTAAATAGCGATTTGTACGAAACCGGAGGTTAAAAGTAATGGAACTAAAAAGAGATTATGAAAAAATGTCTAAACACTTTCAAGAAATCGAAAAAGAAAAACAGGCATCTATACCGACAATCAGTTTTGACAATAGCAAAGTTGTTCAGCTGTCTGTTGATTCACTAAATCCATTCCCCAATCACCCGTTTGAGCTTTATACCGGAGAAAGATTTGAGAATTTAACAGACAGTATTAAGGCTTGTGGTGTTATTACACCGTTGCTCATCAGAAAGCTTGACGATAATACATATCAAATTTTATCGGGGCATAATCGCAATCAAGCAGCTAAAGCAATAGGTCTTAAAACTGTACCTTGTATTGTATTAGCTGATTTAACCGATGATGACGCATTGATGATAATGATTGACAGCAATACTAATCAGCGTAGTGTTTCAGAAATGCCAATATCTCAACAGGCTCATATATACGCCCTTGATGTGGCAGTAAACAAACGACAGGGTAAGCGTTCAGACTTAATAAAAAACATAGAAAAAAATCTCGAAATCCTTAGTAATGGTGCGGATTTTGGAACTTGTTCCCCACTGGGGAAAAAGTTAAATACAGTACAAGAAGTGGGCGATAAATACGGTGTATCAAAGAATACTGTTGCAAGGCTTATTCGTATTGATACACTGTTACCGCAACTAAAAGAGCATATTGACAGTAAACAAATATCGGTTCGTGCCGGAGTAGAATTGTCTTACATAACCGTTTTTGAGCAAGCACTTATCGCTAAAATCATAGATGAATACAACTTTTATCTTGATGAACATAAAGCTCATCAACTTAGAGAACTTTCCAAAGCTCACAAGCTTGACAGAATTACGGTAGTTGAAGTATTTGAGGGGAAATACGGCAAATCAGTAACTAAAAAATTAAAATCATTTACGATAAAGCCTAAATTCTTGTCAAAATACTACCCTCCTACCGTTTCTCAAGATGTGATTGCTTCAGATGTTGAGGCGAGTATGGATGTATGGCAAGAAATCAAAACTTTTTACCCCGATACATCGGCTGATGATATAAAAAGCAATATAATAAATTTGCTGAATAATCAAAAACAGCAGTAAAATTATCTTTTATTTTCTGCTATTTTACAGGCTGTTTTTTAACTCAATATTGAGTTAAAAATGGTATGGCAAGATACGCCTTTGTACGGACAAAGGCAAGCACACGCCGTTTGAGTGTGCAAAAAATTGGGCGTTGCCCAAACCCATAATATATTAATTTGGAGAATTGCGATGAAAAATAGAAGATTAGAAATACGATTAACAGAAGATGAGCTATACAAAATAGACAGCAAAGCACAAAAATTACGAATGTCAAGAAGTAAATTTTTATTACAAGCAGCACTTCATCAGAAGATAATAGTATTGGACAGTACGTCAATAAAACAACTTACTTCAGAACTTCGCAAAATCGGTATCAATATAAATCATATTGCAATACTCTGCAATATGGGAAAGTTGCAATGTGTACATATCGAGGATACGAAAAACGAAATTACAAAGGTATGGGAAGAATTGAAAAAATTGCGACAGGAAGTAAAAAAACTTAATGAACACAGTTGAAAATTATAAGGAGTTGATTTAAAGTGGCAAAGTATTCAAAATTTTTAAAGATGAGAGTATCACCTGAAGATATTGAAATAATGATTAAAAAGGCAGAAACATTAAAAATCTCAAGAAGTGATTTTGTCAGACAGGCAATACGACACTCTAATGTTTATGCCTTACCGAGTGAAGATATCCGAAAATTCACATCAGAGCTTAGGGACATTAACAAAAATATTGATATAATTGTTACACGATGCTATAAAGGCAAATTAAAAAGTGTAAATCTTGAAAAAACTCAAGAGGCTATTCAAAAGGTCAGCGAAGAACTTAATGCTTTGAGAATTGCAATCGAAGAAAAAAGTAATTAAGGTGGTTTTGATTTTGAGAAACTTATTTAATTATAAAAAAGCCGCTTTTTCGGGTATTGGTTTTATAGCTGCAATATTCATTTTCGGAATAGCCTTATTTATAACAATGGAGTATTATCACATATTCACAGTTAAAGAAAGTGTAGAAACCGATATATCTCGAGCTTTGAATATATCGGTTACTATGGCTGTTCAAGATATGGATTGGGTGCAGCATAACTCCGTTATGGATACAGAAAAAGCACAGAGAGAATTTAAAACATATTTGACCGAAGATATGAAACTGAATAATGATTATGAGAAATATGCCGATGACGGAAGTTTTCAATATCAAATCATTATTGATAAATCAGATATACAGAAATCTCCGGCAAAGTATTCGATTTACGGAAGAATAAGAATGCAACCTGTCACAGTTAGAAGTATTCTTCCAAAAACTTTTGATATTCCGTTCAAACTAAGTTCAAACAACATAAGAACAGATGATTAGATATGTCAGAAAAAGAAAGACAAAACGGTCGAAAAACAAGATAAAACCTCAAAAAATAGCTTGACAAAGTAATACATTTATGGTATAATATAGATAATAAAAGAAATAGAGAAAAAGGAGGAATTCATTATGAAAAAGAAAATTTTAGCAACATTTCTATCTGCAGTAACACTTGTATCTTGCGGTTCTGCATTGGCTGCAAATTACTCTGATGTAAATCAATCGGCTTGGTATTCAAGCTATGTGAATAAGATTTCCGAACTTAATGCGTTTTCGGGATATGAGGACGGTGCATTCAGACCAGATAACCAAATTACACAAGAAGAATTTATAAAAACAGTTGTTTGTTTAATATGCGGCGAGCTTAATGAAAGCAATGCTCCAACAGTCAAAAACACTTGGAACAGCAAGTGGAGCTCTTGGGCTGTTCCATATCTTGATAAAGCATTTGAACTTGGTTTAATAACAGAACAAGATACAAAGTTTAAACTTGTAGGAATCCCTTGCACTCGAGGCGAAATGGCTAAGGTTATCACTCGTGCAGTCGAATACCTTAAGGAAGAACCGGTAGCTGATACTTCAACTTACATTGCAAAGCTTAACGATTATGACAGAATGAAAGAAGAATACAAGCCTTATGTTCTTCAAGCCTATGCAAAAGGTATTCTAAGCGGTTATGATGACGGCACTTTCAGAGATGACGGCTTACTTACAAGAGCAGAGGCATCATCGGTGCTTGTAAGATTAATTGACAAGAGCGAGAGAGTTAATGCTGATGAAACACTATATGACTACTTCGGAAGAAAAGTTACTTGGACAGAGCCACTAAGAACAGACGTTCCCGAACAGTATCAAGTAAGTATGTCAGACATAAGCATATCTCAAGCAATATATGATGAAGCGGTTGCAAATGGTGGTAATATCACAACAAAGACATTAAGTCGTTCAAAAGCTATGATGTTTGAAGATTTGGTACTACAGTCTATCAAATATGACGGTGATACAATTACTTTAACTGTACCAGATGTATTGCCGGAAAGTCAAAGATGGGCAATAAGCATTGCTTATTGGGATACAGATAAAGATTATGATTTTACAACAATGAAAAGTCACTATGTCGGAGAACCAGGAACATTTGAATTTAATGATATAAAGGTGTTGGAAGAAATTTCGATAAAAGTTTTGCCACTTAACAGCAGTAGCTTTACATCCGGTATATTTATTGATAACGGCGTGAATCTTTCATTAGAAAGACGAGAGAAACCACTAGTTGATTTTAATAATGCACAGACAACATTTGAGTGGGTGCAAGGTCAAGGATATAAAGACTATTTTAAAGACTATGTATTTGACGAAAATAAATATGAGTTTGAATTAAGTTGGTAAAAGTATATTGACAATTTGAGATAATAAATATATAATGATAATAGAAAAAGGCAAGACTTCAAACGGTTATGCCAAAAGTATTAGTTATAAAATAACGTCATAGCTTTGGTCGGCTGGCGTTATTTTTTTGTGATAATTATTAAAACAATTAATGTAATTAAGTACATTAAAAGTTCATAAAAATTCACATTACCACCTCCTTTCCCGACTAATAATGTTGGGATAGAATATAACATATATGAGGTGGCATAACCGCCCAGCTTTTACACTGTTTTTCGTCTTACCTTTAACATCGGAAGTATCCGACAGAAACATTATATATCAAAAATATCCAAAATTCAACAATATTCGTATAAAGTCATATAAATGTAAAGAGTGTAGTTTTAACTGCACTTTTTTAATACTACGAAAGGAATGATAGATTTGAAAAGAAAAACAATAATATTTTTAACAATGATATTGACAGTTATTTTTTCTGCAATAACATCAAACTGCATTGTAAGTGCGGATGAACTTGACGGATATACAAAGGTTGATTGGTCTTGGAACAGGGATATGGAAACTACTGATGATAATGCCGTTATTGTCGGCGGTAATATTCCATTTTGGCGATATGTAAATAAAACAGACCCGTCAAATAATAATGCAATATGGAAAAGTATATATGGAGATGAGTTATCCGATGATGAAGTTACAAAAATATGGCGTGGTAAGTTGGATGAAAAATATGTAGTCGCAAGTGTTGATGTAGCAAATATCAAAGATGAAAATATACGTCAATACATATATGACCACGTTGATGAGGACGTTCCCGACCTCAAATTCAAATTTGACATTGATGCAGATGTAGAGGGCGATTCGAATAACGAAAAAGCAGAAACTCTTTTCAACGGAGATATAGGTTACAGAGTATATCGTGACGGAGATACTTGCAAGATTGAAATGAAATTCAGTCCAAAGTTTTACTTGATAGATGGCAATGATGAAAGCTTGAGTGACGAAGAAAAGGTTTTACCCAATATGCCTAAAAAACGACTTCCAAGAGCACGTTATCCATATAGCTCCGTTATATTCTCTATGTGGGGAAAGGAAGGCGGTTCAAATCAACATTTTGGAGCTTTGGAGGTAGTTGAGGGTAATGACCCTAAATATATTTACGGTCAAAGCTTTGGATACGGCGATATATTAGAAAAAGGCAAAATACCGAACAATATGGTTTATCCAAACTTTGAAGCCGGAGAAATAAATCAAGAGGGCGATTGGACAGGTATGGTTGAAGATGATACTCTTGACAGTAATCTTATTCGTATAGGACAGCAATACAAGAAAAACGGCGATTTGTGGTATTACAGTTACGGCGGAGCTGTAGGATATAATTTTAAATTTCCGTTTAAAGTTTCACTCGGATTGGATTTATGCGGAACTGTAACGAAACGATTTATAAACAGCTCATCGGGCGAAATAATTTTTGAGAATACCGATTCAATACCTTTCGGGAAATCAGACAGTATAACAAAAACATATATATTAGCTGATAATTCCGGCAAAGCCATCATAAACGATTCGGAAACAGATTATATATATGAACGTTATAAGGTTATAAACGGTTCAAACAACGAAACTTTAATCGAAGATACATCGGTATATACCGATGTGGATTTATCGCCAAATATACCAAACAAAACGCTTGAAATATACGTCAGACCCAATACATCTATTGATACTCCAACAGAAACACCTAAACCCGACGATTCAAATCGTCCTCCAAGTGATGAAACAATTCCTGATGATAAAGTAGAAACTGTACCTATTGACCCGCCGATTTGCGAAAGTGATACAAATACTATTGTATGGCAAGAACAAACAAAGCACACTGTTTCAGATTCTGACGGACAAAGGCATACTTGCTATCACACATACACATATAAAGCAAAATTAAAAGTAGACAGCATTACCTTGTCGCCCGACCCTATAAAAAGCGGTTATGGACTTGATGCAGAAGTTAAAACAAGTATAAGCTATGAGCAAACCAATGCACAGAAAAGTTATTCTTGCTCGCAACGCTTAGGAACACATACTCCATCAGATAAACCAAAGCCACCTACTAAGGTAACCGCTCGTCTTGGTTGGACATCAAAAACCTTTGACGGCGATTTTATTCAAGGTAGTACAGTAAATATGGATAAAGTATCAAGTAATAGCACTTCTGCTACATTCTCTGCCCCATATAATAACATCGTAAACGAAAGCAAACTTTATACTGACCTATGGCTAAGCGGCACAAAGGAGGAGCCGAAAAGGCACAAAATTGCCTTTGATATTTACGGTGGCGGTGTAGATGGTACGGAATGGTGTACGACTGTCGAAAAAACTTTTATTATAAACGGAGATATGTATGAGGATGCTTATACAACATCAACATACTAATATTGAGAATAAGTGAGAATAGTCTATTTTAGACTATTCTCACTAAAAAATTATAAAGGAGAAAGCAAAGATGAAAGAAGAAAGAACTATAATTATAAAAGAAAATGAAAATGCAGAAGAAGTAGAGGCTTATGAAGAAAAAATCATTAAACTTTTAGCGGAAATATTGATGGAAATACAAGATTAAATAAAAAATTTGGAATTTGTACTTGACAAAACCGATAGTTTTAGTCTATACTTCATAGTGTAACAATGTAGGGTCTATAGAATGTATCAGATGTACACACGAAAAAGGAGTGTGTATTTATGATAGAAAACTATTTAGACAAAATTAAGCAAAGGTTGAATGTTGTAGTTCTTCACGCTGTTGTGTATACAAGATATTCATCTGATATGCAACGTGGAGAATCCATTGATGCACAAATAAGATTGATAAGAAAATGGTCTGATGAGCATAGTATTGTAATCGATAAAATTTATGCCGATGAGGCACAGAGTGCAAAAAGTGATGAAAGAAAACAATTTCAACAAATGATAGCTGATTCAAAAAAGCAAAAAGATTGGCAACTTGTATTAGTACATAAATTAGACAGGTTTGCTCGAAATCGAATGGATAGTGCAGCTTATCGAGTGGAATTAAGAAAAAATAAAAAATATCTGATTAGCACTACTGAGCAATTTGATGACACTCCTGAAAGTTGTATGTTAGAAGGTATCATTGAATCAATGGCTGAATTTTATTCAAAAAACTTGGCTCGTGAAGTTATGAAAGGTTTAACCGAAAATGCACTGAAAGGTAAAACTTGCGGTGGTACTCCCCCATTGGGATATGATTTAGATGAGCGTAAGTATTACAAAATTAATGAGTTTGAAGCTCAAGCGGTAAAACTTATTTTCCAGTTGTTTCTTGAGGGTAAGACATATGGTGAAATCATTAGCAAGTTAAATACATCCGGATATCGAACAAAATGCAATCGACTATTTTCACGAAATTCACTCTATGAGATATTGCGGAATGAAAAGTATAAAGGCATATTGGTTTACAACAAAACACAAAGCCGTGACGAGATAACAGGTAAGCGTTCGGGACATCGTTATAAATCCGATGAAGAAGTCATTAGAGTTGATGGTGTCATTCCACAGATTGTATCTCCCGAAGATTGGGACGACGTACAGTTGATTTTGAATAGTAGAAAAAAGGCATTCAGAAATAATGCAAAAGAAACCTATTTACTTTCCGGTAAGATTCAGTGTGGCAAATGTGGTGGCAGTTATGATGGTAGACGCAGTTTCAATAGTTGTGGCACAAAATACATATATTACGCTTGCAACGGAAAGCGTAATCCAAATTACAAGTGCAATAACAATTCTATTCAAAGAGATTGGATAGAATCATATATGATAAATATTATTGATAATTACATCCATCATCTCAGCAAAGCACAAAAGCAAAATATTTATCAACTATGTTTTGATAGTGCTCAGTCTTCTAAGAAAGCAGATATATCTATCCTTAACCAAAGATTAAACAGTTTAAACAAAGAACTTTCAAGAATTGTTGATGTTATTACAATAACAAACTCCACCACTTTAATAGAAAAGCTTACAGATTTAGAGCAGCAAAAAGCGGAAATACAGCTAAGGATTAAAGTTTTATCTCAAGAAAAAGGTAAAATATTATCAAAACAAAAAATAAATTTGTTATTAACAAAGATAAAAAAAATGTTAAAGGAAAAATCAGTTCCCCAATTAAAAGAGCTGATGGATCTTATAGTAAATGAAATAATAGTAAATGATAAAGATGTAATCGTTTATTTAAACATCCCTATTGTGAATTGAACTGTAAAGAATGTGTATGTCAAAAAGTAATCACGTCATCTGCACCAAAATTTATAAACCGTATAAATGCTTGAATGTCAAGTGTTTATGCGGTTTTTTAGTACTTGCGAGAAGAAAATCAACGTGATAAAAAGTGATAAAATGTGATTGATGTCACTTTGCTATCAGAAAAAAGCAATGAAATTTTATCGTCAGACATTTTAGGGTCAAACACATAAAAGCCCCCCTTATCCGTTCCGTGATACACCACTTTAGGGGTTCCGTCCTCATTTACAACTTTACTTGCTTTACTCGGGTTATTTTCCCAATCTCCAAACCAATTTTTAAAATTATCGGATTTAATCTGCACATTATCAGTATTATTTTCAACTGTATCAAGGCTACTGCTATCTAAGCTCTTTAATGAGAATTTTCCTTGTGTTCTGTCTTTTTCTGAGTCCCTTCTACCATTCTCATATACTCTCTGAATCTCCTTCCGTGTTCCTTCATTCTTCGACATAAAGCCGTCAATTCTTCTTTTGTCAGCTTTCTTTCTGTACTGTCTGATAAGTTCTCGTGTTTCTCTTTCTGTGAGTCCATTTCTTGATATTTCACGTCTTATCCCCTCGCTTTCTGCAAAATTTCTAATCTTTTCAATTCCGAATTGTTTAAGCTTTTCCCATGTTTCATCTGTAGTAATCATTTTTTCGGACATATCCTGCCCTGTGGTCATTGCATAATATCCAACAACTTTAACACCGTTATCCTCTATAAATCCTTCAAGCCCTTTAATGAGATTTCCCCTTCAATTTGCTGATTTCCATTGCTTTGGATAGCAGTTCTTCTTGTGTTGCTTTTTCGTGACTTATCATATAGTCTATCATCATTTCTGTTTGAAATGCTTTCTGTGTCATCAACATTATTACTATTATACACTCCTCGTCCACTCTGAATATCTTCAATCCACGCAGTAAATCCTTTTGTGCTTGTGTCAATTTTTTTTGTTTCTTCATTATATAATTCCTCCCTTAGATTATCAATAAAATCTTCATTACCATCAATTTCAATCTGCATTAGGACCTTAAAATCTGTTTTGCTATTGTTTCTCCATATATAAAAATTATTTCCGATTTCTTTGTAATCTAATGTTTTTAATTTATTTGCTCTGTTGTTTGCCGATATAACATATTCATCAAGTTGTTTTTTTGCGATAAGGTATATCTATATCATCATTATATCTTATACCCATATCTTCGTCAATATTTGCATCACCATATTCGTTGCTTTTGCTATTTTCCCAAAATACAATGTCTGCATTGAGATTAGGTTTCATGCTTTCAGGGAATGTATTAAGCCGTTCTTCTTTGCTCATACTTTGTCTTGCCTTAACATCGTCAGCCTCGATTTCTGTTTTCGTTATCGGAACTTTCACCTACTGCAAATTCCTCTCTTACTTGTATTGCGTGCTGTACTTCGTGAATGAGTGATTTTAATTTTTCTTGTATATGTCATGCCATTATCTTTAACAGGTACTCCCGAATTTTGATATGCCGTTATAACAAAAGAAGAACAATCATAATGCGGTCTCCATCTCACCGATTAACTGTAACCGTGACTGTCATCATTTGCACTATCTGTCGCCCATTGAACTGCATTATCAATTACACCCATATAAACCTCCTTTTCGACATACAAAAAAGTACATCGAATTTCGATGTACTTTTTAAGCCTTATTTGAAATTTTTAATTTGTCTTTTGAGTTATTATATATCCGTTTGCGTTATCTGTCGGAACAAGGCGGAACGTGACATTTCCGAAATCAGTTCCTGTTGAATCGGTATTTTTAAATACTACGTCCATTCCGTCACCGACATTTTCGGCACTTATAAATTCATATCTGCCGTCTCCGCGATTTGAAACACTGATTTTATAATTACCGTTTTCATATAAAACACTGCCGTTATCGGTTGGGTGATATTCGGGCATATCTGCACCGAAAAGCAATTTATAAGTATCTCTTACGGAATTTTCGGACCATTCAAAATATCCGTTTTTATATTGAGCAGACGTATCCGCACCGTAACCTTCTGTGTAATAATAGAAGATAAAACTTCTTACAAAATCTTCACTTTGTAAATCGTTCTGTGTAAAATACGGTATTACATAACCTTGCTCCGCAAGAAACGATTTTGCATTATCGTCTAAAACAAAAGCCTTTGTACTCGGTTTTGTTTCATATACATATCCGTCTTTGGAAAGCTGAATTGTATTATCGTTAAAATCAACATTAAATCCGCCAACCGTATCGGATATATCACGGAGCTTAAAATATGTACTGCCGTCAATATTATACCCCTCTACATTAACGTTTTCACCGTTTAACTGAATAGGAAACGTATTTTCCGTTGCGGTGTAATTTACCGCCAAAGCTACCGTGCATGATAAAATCACACCTGTTGCAATACCTGCTATATATTTCTTCATATCCATTACCTCCCTTTTGTTCTATTATATCACAAAAGGAAAACATTGCAACATTTTTTAGTCGCCGAAACAACCTGCGTTCATTATAAGTAATCTTCCGTCAAGCCACTTTTCATATATCGCATTCTTCACCGTATCACGGTCAAAAAAGCACCGTTTCATAGGTGCTAAGGCGGTAAACCTCGTATATTCACTTGTTCCACTCTCCTTTTTCGTATCAAAAAAGCACCCACCATTCGGCAAGTGCTTTAACGATATTATTTAGCAAAAACTGCTCGGCATTTTACTTCTGAACTCATCCGATTCTTTTGTATATAACTTCATATATTCGGCATGCAACCTTTCATATTCTTCTAAATCCCCAGCGTCGTAAGCTTCATTATATTTTTCCCACAATTCTAATACTTTCTTGGATGGTTTAAACATCATGATAAACACCTCTCTACATCAAACTTTTTATAACATTAATTAATAAATTTTTCAAGGACTTTAAGTATTTTATAAATAACTTTAAAATTATCCATTGTCTATACCCCTTTGTTGTAATAAAAAACACGCTCATTAGTATTTTTTTGCTTTAATCAAACATACTAAATTCTCTTTGTAACTTCTCGTAATACTTTTTTACTTCTTCAGGTGCATCTTCTCGTAAGTGGCATTCTCCGTCGGGATACTCTTCCCATTTGTCCAACTCTTTACTCATCTTCAAATCATATTCTGTTATAAGCCTCATCATTTTACACACCTCTTTACCAATTCCAATAACCGCTTATCTTTTACAATTCCCTTTTTCTCTTGTAACAGCACTTCCGCAATTAATTCATTTAATTGTCTGTTGCCCTCTCTTTTCAATCCATCTTTTGCATTTCGACTAACAGTATTTGACACATAAGAATAATCAAGTCTTTGTTGTTCCTTTACGTATTTCCGCAACTCTGATTCTATGTTCATTTTATTACTTTCTCCACCGTTTGTCAACACAAAATCCCAATGTTTCTTATGGAACATTTCATGCCACAATACATCAAGCTTGTTCTCCGCGA
>ERZ827469.2619-NODE-2619-length-13168-cov-3.075955_pt1 | contig 13168 bp, 9 predicted proteins | sample MGYA00519917_ERZ827469 | MGnify/ENA primary metagenome ERZ827469 (study PRJEB31778, sample SAMEA3449314) | human gut metagenome | biome: human gut; feature: human-associated habitat; material: faeces | place: United Kingdom | collected 2010/2012 ... | reverse complement strand
TGTCACATTCTCTTTGCCTTTGAGCTGATTCAGAAGTTCTTTCTGTTCCTGATCTTTCTTCTGCTTTTTCTGCATGGAAGCCATAGTCTCTTCATCCGGATCAATATACAAAGTTCCGGTATATCCGTCCACAATAGCCTGCCGTCCGTCCCACTCCGAATCTGTGTCAATTTCCAGCAGAGCCGGTATATTCATTGTTTTTGCCATAATGGCAGCATGAGACATGTCGGAACCATGATGGGTAACAATAGCCATCAGTTTATCCTTATCCATCTCCATCAGTTCTGTTGGCGTGATACTCTCCGTCACAACGATCACAGGCTCATCCCCAAGATCTATCCTGGGAGAGATACCTCCCAGTTCACCGATCAGGCGGTCGGAAATCTCCCGCATATTATCCAGCCGTTCTTTAATCGCAGGCTCTTCCAGAGTTCTGAAAGTCTTAAGCATCTCATCCCTTGTAGTCATTACCGCATAGGCAGAATTTACTTTTTCACTCTGTATGACACTCTCAATGGCACGTTGAAAGCTTTTTCCCTCCAGCAGATTCTTCTGTCTGAGAAAAATCTCTGCCTGGGTTCCCTGAATTATGCAGTTTTTTTCATATAAATCCTCCAGCTGTTCCATGACTCTGGTGCGCGCCTGCCGGAAAATATTCAGCTCTGTTTTCACATCTGTGATTTCGTACTGGCGCATCTGATATTCGCTTTTATGATAATACAGTATCTTACCGATGGCAATTCCGGAAAAGGCACCGGTTCCCTTGTAAACATCCATATTAACTCCTTAGTTGATTAACCCCTTAGTCGCAGGCAGCCTTAAATTCAGTCCAGTTCTTCTGATACTGTGCGTCTGCGTCCTGGCTTACATTCTGGACGATCTCGCCCTTTGTAACATCATCCGGAACTACCAGATCCGGATTTACCAGCTCATCTGCTGCTTTATTTGTGCTGTAATAGCCGATATAGTCTGTGCATTTCGCTGCAACCTCCGGCTGCATGATGTAATCCATGAAAGAATATGCCGCATCTTTATCCGGCGCTTCACTTGGAATAAACATACCCATAATACCAAATCCAAGTCCTTCTTCCGGATATACCACCTTCAGATCAGGATTCTCAGCCAGAGCAGCTGTTACCTGAGAGGTATAAAGAAATGCAACACTTGCTTCTCCGTTGAGAAGTGCATTCTGTGTATTGTCATCCTGGATCAGACGTACATTCGGAGCAAGTTCCAGAAGCTTCTCTCCTGTCTTCTTGATCACGTCAACGTCCTCTTCATTCATGCTCTCGCCCATGGAAAGCTGGGTGATACCATTGAGCACACGATAGTTTGCAGTCAGTGCAATGCTGTCCTCAAGAGACGGATCCCAGAGGTCTTTATATCCTTTGATATCAATATCCACCTGTTCCGGATCATAAACGATCAGCGGGATGCCTGCTCCGTAAGGAACTGTGTATTCATCGTCTGGATCATAGAACTGTCCCTGATATAATGGGTTGATATTTTTGATATTCTCCAGAGAATCCTTGTCAAGCTTCTCTGCAAGTCCTTCCTGGATCGCAGTTTCCAGAATATAATCATCTGCGATTACAATATCATAGTCGCCGCCCTTTGCCATGGAAAGCTTCTCAAGCATGGTTTCATCTGTATCGAAGTTTGAATAAACAACTTTAACACCTGTCTCTTTTTCAAAATCGTCCAGAACTTCCTGTGGGAACATTCCTTCCCATGTAAAAAGTACAAGTTCTTTATCATCTCCTGCATCCTTGAATCCGGTGAATGCTGTTCCTGCCATTAATGCACACATCACTACTGCAAGTACTCTTTTTTTCATAAATGATCTCCCTTCTTATGCTCTGCATTGTTGTCTATATCAGTCACTGTCCGCCTTCCACCGTATCGGCAGACAGCGGCTATCCTTTTTTACTTTGCTTTTACTTTTGTCCAGAGTTCCGCAAATTTCTGCTTGATCTTTGGCTGCTGATAAGCAAAGATTTCGTTATTCGGGTTGGTTGTATCCGGAATATAAGAACTGATTCCGGCATAGTCCCCCTCCTTCATGGTTTCAAAAGCACTCTTCACTGTAGAAGTATACCCTACTTCTTCCGTATTGGAAAGAGCAGATTTATCACTGATCATAAAATCAATAAATTCATGGGCAAGCTGTACTTCGCTGCAGTCCTTTGTGATAACCATTGCATCATACCATCTGTTGGTTCCCTGTTCCGGTGTAAAGTAGTCCAGATTCGGATTTTCACTGATAATGTAAGATGCATCTCCGGAGTACACAACTGCCAGCGCTTTGTTTCCTGAAATCATGTTGTCGATCACATCATCGCCTGCATAGATCGGATCCATAGTGTCACGCTGATCGATCAGCCACTGATAAGCCTCCTCGATCTCAGCCTCATTTGTAGTATTCATGGAATACCCAAGTGCTTTTAATGCTATCATAAAGGAATCTCTCTCAGAATCATACATGTAAATATTTCCTTTATATTTCGGATTACACAGAAGATTCCAGCCATCTTTCAGATCAGCCTCATCTACTACTGTCTTATCATAAAGGATTCCTACTGTTCCCCAGAAATACGGACAGGAATAACGGTTGCCCGGATCATAGCTCTGGTTCATGACATCATTCAGCAGATTTTTCTTATTCGGAATTTCTTTCCAGTCAAGTGCCTGCAGATATTCTTCTTTGATCAGTCTCTCAATCATGTAATCAGACGGGATCAGCACATCATAAGTCTCACCGCTTGAAAGCTTGGTGTACATCATCTCATTTGACTCAAAAGTCTCGTATACGATGGTACAATCATATTCTTTTTCAAAATCCTCCAGCAGGGAAAGATCCATGTACTCTCCTGCATTGTAAACTTTCAGCACATGAGTGGACTGTGCCACGAATCCCCATTTGATCAGCCCTGCCGTAACAGCAACAACCAGAACTACAGAGACAATTTTTACTGCTTTCCTGTTCAGCTTTCTGGCTTTATTCTTAAACTTCGGAAGCAGATTGGACAAAAGCAGTACCACGATGATGACTACGATCACGATGGTTGACAAAGCATTGATCGTCGGATTGATACGCTTTGTCATATTATATACAACAATAGAGATATTCTTTACACCATTTCCTGATACGAAATAGGAAATAACGAAATCATCAAATGACATGGTAAATGCAAGCAGCGCGCCTGCGAAAATACCCTCTTTGATCATCGGCACGATAACCTTTGTCAAAGCCTGAAAAGGTGTTGCCCCAAGGTCCATGGCAGCATTTGCCATATTCGGATCCAGAGCCCTTACCTTCGGATAAACGCTGGTAATTACATACGGGGTACAGAACGCAATATGTGCCAGCAGCATAGTCAGATACCCTTTTCGAAATCCCAGAGAAGAGAACAACAGCATCAGGCTGATGGCAGTTACGATCTCAGGATTCAGGATAGGGATATTATTAATATTCAAAAGCAGTTCCTTGATTACCTTCTTTGATTTGGATAAACCGATCGCTGTAATGGTTCCAAGTATTGTAGAAACAATGGTCGCAATGATCGCAATGGTAACAGATACATAAACTGCCTTAATTACTTCCCCGTTACCGAGAAGTTCCTGATACCAGCGCAGGGAAAAGCCTGTAAATCTGGTCAGTGACTTGGATGAGTTAAAGGAAAAGATCATCGTCACCAGGATCGGCAGGTAAAAGAAAGCAAGGCAGAGTACTACATATAACATTGAGAAAAATTTATTATTACGTTTCATGCCGTCCTCCCTTATTCATCTTTATCCATCTTCTTCATCAGGCTCATAAAGATCAGAATGAGCACAGCCAGAATCAGAGAAATCGCACTTCCGAAGTTCCAGTCGCCAACAGAGATAAACTGAGACTCGATCAGGTTACCGATCAGCATGTACTGTCCGCCTCCGAGAAGTTTCGGAATAACGAATGTGGAAATAGACAGCAGGAATACCATCATGATTCCATTAAGCACACCGGGGATGGACAATTTCCAGATAACCTTTGTAAAGGTCTGGAATTTATTTGCACCCAGGTCATAGGCAGCCTCGATAAAGGATTTATCCATTTTGCTCAGGGATGTATGGATCGGGATGATCATAAACGGCATAAAGTTACAGACCAGACCAACCACTACGGAAAAGTCCGTATACATCATTGTCACCGGGGAAATCCCCAGTAATCCAAGCAAATGGTTGATGATACCATTGTCCGACAGCAGGTTCATCCATGCATAGGTACGCAGAAGCATATTGATCCATTCCGGAATAGTTACCAGCAGGATCAGAAGACTCTGGGATTTCTCCGGACATTTGGAAATAATATATGCCAGCGGATAGCCAAGTCCCAGACAGATGACCGTCGTCAGGATTCCAAGCTTAAAGGACTTGAAAATAACGCTCATATACGTAGCTTCCAGGAATTTGCGGAAATTCTCCAGGGTAAAGGAGAACGTCAACACCTCATTTCCATCTTCTGTAAATGCATATAATGCGATCAGTATCAGCGGGATGACAATGACCACAAATGCCCACACAAGATATGGTTTGATAAGATTTCTGTACTGTTTCATCAGTAGCTTCCCATCTTACACATAACATGGATGTCTTCAGGCCCGAATTTCAGTCCCACTTCCCTTCCGACTTCCGCATAATCTGTGGTATGAACCATATAAGTACGAAGCTCTGTCTCAATCAGGATCTCATAATGCACGCCCTTGAAGGTAATATTGCGCACAATCCCCCTGATCTTTGCCTGACCGGGATCTACGATATCCAGATCCTCAGGTCTTAATACAACTTCAATCTCTTCATTATCTTCAAATCCCTTATCCACACATTCAAACTCAAATCCGTCAAAAGCAACCAGATAATCACGGATCATGGTTCCTTCGATAATATTGGATTCACCGATAAAGCCTGCAACAAAACGGTTTTCCGGCTCATTGTAGATGTCTGTAGGCGAACCGATCTGCTGAATCTCACCGTTATTCATAACAACAACCGTATCTGACATGGACAGGGCTTCTTCCTGGTCATGGGTAACATAAATGAAAGTGATGCCGACTTCCTGCTGAATCTTCTTTAATTCTACCTGCATCTGTTTACGGATCTTTGCATCCAGTGCACCCAGGGGCTCATCTAAAAGCAGAACCTTCGGCTCATTTACCAGGGCTCTGGCAATGGCCACTCGCTGCTGCTGTCCACCGGAGAGCAGAGTTACATCTCTTTTCCCAAAGCCTTCCAGACCAACCATCTTCAGCATACGCTCCACCTTCTGGGCGATGACAGTTTTATCGACCTTCTTCAGATTCAGCCCGAAACCGATGTTCTCCGCCACATTTAAATGAGGAAAAAGAGCATACTTCTGAAACACAGTGTTAACCTCTCTCTTGTACGGGGGAAGCTTGGAAATCTCAATCCCGTTAAACAGTACTTCTCCGTCACTTGGTTCTTCAAAGCCTGCAATGATTCGAAGGGTGGTTGTCTTTCCACATCCGCTGGGTCCCAAAAGTGTCAGGAATTCCTTTTCGTAAATATCCAGATTGATGCCGCGCAAAACCTGCTGATCATCAAAATTCTTGGTCAGATTTTTTAACTCAATCAGTTTGTTCATCATCTTTTCCTTCCTCTAAATGTATTTTTCTCTGTTTTTTTATAATCCGGCTGTTCCAAAAGCATTGACCGGCTGTTCAGAATGTTCCTAAAAGCTATATCATTTATTTTTTCTTCTTTGTTATCAGTGAATAAACAATAAAAATAACCAGTGTAGCTGCCAGCAGAATGGTACACAACGCATTGATCTCCGGCGTCACTCCCGTTTTCAGCTGTGTGTACACCTTGATCGGCAGCGTAGACAGACGCGGTCCGTTTACAAAAATACTTATTACCACATCATCCATAGACATGGCAAACGCAAGCAGCGAACCTGAAATTACCGCCGGCATAATTAAGGGCAGCGTAATATCCCGGAAAGCCCGGAAAGGTCCTGCCCCCAGATCTCTGGCTGCCTCTTCCAGTGCCGGATCCATGCCTGCCAGTCTTGCCTTCACTTCCATCAGAATATAGGGCACACAGAATACCGTATGGCCTATTAACAGTGTCAGCATGCCAAAGGGCAGGTTCAGCATATAAAAGAATGCCATCAGCACCATACCAAGGATGATCTCCGGTATCATTAACGGCAATATGGAAATGTATTCCAGCGCCCCTTTTGACTTCCAGTGAATCCTTGATAACCCAACTGCACCCAGAGTACCGATCACTGCACTAACCAGACAGCTTAATACCCCAAGGATCAGACTGTTCACCAGTGCTTCCAGCATTGCTCTGTCATGGAAAAGTTCCTGATACCATTTCAGGGAAAAGCCTGTAAATTTCACTGGCAGTTTGGATTCATTAAATGAGAAAACGATCACTACTGCAATAGGGAGATACATCAGGAAGAAAATCAGCCCCATATAAAATCCGGCAAATCTTGAATTCTTTTTCATCCGATTCCCTCCAGTTCTCCGGCATTTGTCACCTTCCTGTAAATCATGATCAGTACAGTTGTAAGTACCATCATCACCACAGCAAGTGCTGCTGCAAATGGCCAGTTACTTCCTCTTGTCATCTGATCCTGGATCAGGCTTCCAACAAGTACCACTTTATTTCCGCCCAGGATATCTGCAATGAAAAACAGTCCCATGGATGGCACGAAAGTCAGGATCACACCCGAAAGCAGCCCGGGTAGTGTAAGCTTCAGTATTATGGTAAAAAATGCCTGCATTCTGGATGCCCCAAGATCTCTGGCAGCCTCCACATAAGACCAGTCCAGCTTCTCTGCACTGGAGTATACAGACATGATCATAAACGGGAGAAGCACATAAATCATACCGATCACAATTGCCGGATAGCTGTACAGGATGGACAGCGGTTTCTCAATGATCCCGAGTTTTATCAATACAAAATTCAAAAGTCCTTTTTTCTGCAGAATAATAATCCAGCCATACAGACGGATCAGGGAATTTACCCAGAACGGCGTGGACAACAGAAGCTGTGCCTTTTTCTTTCTGTGCTCCGGCAGCCTCGCCATGAAATACCCGAACGGATAGCCGATCAAAGCGATCACTATCGTACTGGTAAATGCCAGCTTCAGTGATTCCACAAATGTATTCAGGTATACAGGTTCCAGAATATTTCTGTAATTGTCCAGCGTAAATTTCCAGGTCACCCCAAATCCTCTGGAGGGCGTAGCAAAACTCAGCGCCACCATATAGACAAGGGGGCATACCACAAACACAATGGTAAAAATATACAGTGGAAGTGCCATCCATGCAGAACTGTCAGAACGGTTTCTACGCTTCTTCATGAATGTCCTCCCTGTCTACCAGTACTGCATCTGTCGGCAGAAAACTGCATCTTACTGTCTGGCCTTCTGCGACGGATGCGTCGATTCCGTATCTGCTGGCGATCAACTGTGTACCATCACTCAGCTTCAGAGTTACACGAAGCTGACCTCCTGCGAAGTTCTTCTCTGTAACAGTCGCCTGTAAACCCGATATACTATTCGTATCATGTATATCCGAAATCCCGCCTGCCACACTTATATCAACAGTGTCTCCGTTATCTGTACCAGTGTTACCGATTACAGCAGCTTCCTGCAACAATATATTTTCACTTCTCACAGCCAGAGTTACTTTCTCTCCTGCTGTAAGGTGCTGTTTTGCCCCTGTATTCTGCTGACTTGTTTCAAGCTTTACAATTACCTTGTCATTTCCAATTTTTACGATTGCATTCTCTCCCTGAATACTCTCTGCAACTCCATGCAGGATATTCGCATTTCCTACAAATGTTGCCACATAACTGGTCTTTGGATGATTATAGATTTCATCCGGTGTTCCGATCTGCTCAATACGTCCGTCCCTCATCACCGCAATCCTGTCAGACATGTTGATAGCTTCTTCCTGATCATGAGTGATATAGATAAATGTAATTCCCAGCTTCTTCTGCAGATGCTTCAATTCTATCTGCATCGCACGGCGAAGCTGCAGATCCAGTGCTCCCAGCGGCTCATCCAGAAGCAGAACTTTGGGATTATTCACCAGTGCTCTCGCAATGGCAACTCTCTGTTTCTGACCGCCCGAGAGTTCGGAAGGCTTTCTTTTTTCATATCCTTCAAGCTGCACCAGTTCCAGCATCTGAGAAACTTTTTTCCTGATCTCACTCTTAGGAACTTTTTTCAGCTTCAGACCATAGCCAATATTCTCCGCAACATTCATATGTGGAAAGAGGGCATAATTCTGAAATACTGTATTCACATCCCTCTGGTTCGGCTCCAGACCTGTCACTTCCCTGCCATCCAGCCAGACACTTCCTGCATCGGGCTGTTCCAGACCGGCAATGATTCGCAATGTTGTCGTCTTGCCGCATCCCGAAGATCCCAGCAAAGTAATAAACTCCCCTTTACTGATCTCAAGACTGATATTATCCAGAACTGCTTCGCCTTCTGTAAAACTTTTCTTTATCTCTTTCAGTTCAAGTGAAACCTCTGCCAACTATACTCAGCTCCTTTCATATAAAAAAGATACCTCTTTATACTAAAAAAGATACGAAACCACGCGTAAAAGCTCTCGCCCCTACATCGGTTTATGCCAATGCTGACGCCTGTTACAGTGCCAGTCTCTGCATGGTTTCGCATCTGTATATGTCCATTTTTCCAATTATAGATATATCCGGTCCGTCCTGTTCCATCCAGTCTGCGGGCACTCCTGACCATGATGTCCACATAAGAAAACCGGAAATCAACCATTCTTCTTGATAGATTCCCGGTCATTATTTATTTGGTATAATCCAAAAGTTATATTAAAGGATAGGCCCGAGATTGTCAAGTAAATTTCTCTTTACAATCATTTCAATTCCTACCGGCAATTTTAAGGTACTCACCATACGAACCTCCATAAAAACATAAAAAATCCACTATACTCTGCTTTTCAGTATAGCGGATTTTCTATAAAATTACAATTGCCCAATATCTTTCAAGCTGAAAATGAGACTCGAACTCACGACCCCTTCATTACGAGTGAAGTGCTCTACCGACTGAGCTATTTCAGCTTATGCTGTAATCTGTCAGAAATTGATAATTCTGACAGCCACAGCATTTAGTTTATAATATTATTTCTTCTCTGTCAAGTCCTTTTTGACCGGTATTTTCTCCTCCGTTTTATTCACTATTTGGGGTGCTTCTTTTGTCACCTTTTTCGTCACCGGTTTCACTGCAGTTTTTACAGCTGCTTTTGTTTTCCCGGCAGCCTTTCGTACAGTTCTTGTCTTGGTGATGGATTTCTTGATCTGGCTGTGCTCGGCAGCAGGCTTTTTCTCAGTTTCTTCCGGAGTGCAGGTAAAGACTGCCACGCCAAGTGCCGGAAGCTTCAATGTGATGGAATACTCTCTCTCATCACACTCAGCCTTCTTCGCTGCTTTAACTCTCGTATTTACTACACCATTACCACCGTACTTTTTATCATCACTGTTAAAGATTTCTTTATATTTGCCGGCAAAAGGAACTCCCACATTGTAGTTTTCATATGGGATTGCCGCGAAATTGCAGACAGCCAGAATAGTTTCTTCCGGTTTCTCTGTCTTTCTCATGAATGCGATCACATTCTCCTCATACTTCATCAGCTGAACCCATTCAAATCCATCATATTCATCATCCAGCTGATAAAGTGCAGGATGAGCAAGATACATATTATTGAGGTCTTTGACAAATACTTCCAGTTCCTTTGGCATATCTTTATCCGGTGCCATCATCTTGCATCCCGGATGAAGCATCATATAAACATAAGCCTCTCTGATCTGCGCATTCTTCTGTTCTTCACTTCCCGGCAGCTTATCCGCGAATTCCTTCAATGTACCAACATCCCTGCTGCCAAGCGTCAGAATATAATGTTCGCAGTATGCATAGAGCATGGACATAGTCAGCTGATCATGGTAATTCTTTCTCTCAATAGGATCCTTGCTCAGATATTCAAGCAGATCTTTTGTCCATCCGCCACTCCACTTATAGTCAAATCCCAGATGGTCATTCTCCACACTGTCTGTCAGCTCCGGCCAGAGTCCGTTCTCCTGAGCAACTAAAAGCAATCCGGGATTTCTCTCCTTTATCACAGAATTCAGATGCTTCAGAAATTCCAGAGCATCCAGATTTTCATTGGTTCCGTAAATATTAGGTGTCCACTCTCCCGGATTTCTGCCATAATCCAGATACAGCATGGCATCCACATCATCCATACGCAGACCGTCAGCATGGTAGACCTCAGCCCAGAAGCAGGCATTGGAGATCAGGAAATCCTTCACCATAGGGCTTCCGTAATTATAGAGCAATGTTCCCCAGAACGGATGAATGGCCTCTGCCGGATTCTGTCTCTCATAAAGAGGTGTTCCGTCAAATTTCTCCAGACCGGAGGCATAACGCGGGAACTGTGCAGGTGTCCAGTCCAGAATCACACCGACCCCCGCCTGATGCAGCTCATCTACCAGCTTCTGAAAATCCGCCACGCTTCCAAATCTGGAAGTAGGTGCATAATATGCATATGTAGAATAACCACCTGTAATATCATCCAGATATTCCATCACAGGATGGAGTTCCACATGGGTAAAATCTTCCTCTGCCAGAAATTCCACCAGCTCCTCAGCGGATTTCCATTCCTCCAGAGATGTTTCATATATAGAAACCGGCTGTTTCCTGTCATCAAATCTGTGACGCTCTTTCATCCAGTCTCCGTCATTCCACTGAAAAGCACTTACATCTGCTACAACAGATGCTCCCTCAGGATCATGGTCTGCACTGTTCCCATAAGGATCAGCCTTTAACAGAACTTCGCCGCCTTTGACTTTAATTTCATATTTATAATGTGTCCCTGCCTCTACCCCGGGTACAAACAGCTCAAAGATACCGGACATAGGCATACGATGCATAATAGTTGCACGTCCGATCCATCCATTAAAATCACCTGCAATATTTACACTCACTGCGTTCGGAGCCCAGACAGCAAAAAGAGTACCTTTCACTCCTTTAATCTCCATTGGATGAGCGCCCAGCTTCTTATATGCCTCATAATAAACACCTGCGCAGAAAGCCTTCTCCTCTTCCTCTGTGATCTGGCATGGAAAAGCATAGGGATCATAACATTCTTTCTCTGTCTCTCCCATTTTTATAAGAAATCTGTATTCCGGCACCTTGCGTACAGGAAGCAATACTGCAAAATATCCGGCCTCGTCCTCTTTCTCGCAAACATAGGTTTTCTTTCCGCTAATCACACTTACTTCCTCTGCATCAGGAAAAAATCCCTGAATAAGAACTCCGTCCTGTGTGATCCTTGGTCCCATCACATCTCTGGGAGCAGTTTCCTCTCCATACACAATAGCTTCAATCCTCGGCCAGTCCATATAGCCGTATACTTTTTCGTCCATAGCTGTGCTACCTCCCCGATTGTCAGAAATACGATGATCGGTTACTCTTACCGGCAGCGTATTTATGGTACATTAAACGTCACCTGTAAACAATAACAAATCAAGTTATGTTTATTTTAGCATCTTTGCACAAAAAAATAAAGAAAATTGTTTGACAAATTCCCTTTCCTGCGCTAAATTTATGTTATTAACTATGGAAAGAATCTTGTTCCGGATACTATGCTTCTTTCCATCACAACAAGGAGGATACAAAATGGGAAACAAAGCCTTTGACGTAACCGCATTAGGCGAATTATTGATTGACTTTACTGAAAACGGAAACAGCGCACAGGGAAATCCAATGCTGGAAGCCAATCCGGGCGGTGCTCCATGCAACGTGCTTGCAATGCTTGAGAAGCTTGGCAAAAAAACTGCATTCATCGGCAAAGTCGGAAACGACATGTTCGGAACCCAGCTTAAGAATGCCGTAGAGGAAGTAGGAATCGACACCCGCAATCTTGTAATTGATAACGAAGTACATACAACACTTGCATTCGTACATACCTATCCTGACGGAGACAGAGATTTCTCCTTCTACCGTAACCCGGGTGCAGATATGATGCTTACCAAAGACGAAATCCAGGAAGACCTGATCAGAGATTCCAGAATCTTCCACTTCGGAACTCTTTCTTCCACTCACGAAGGAGTACGCGAAGCAACCCGCTATGCCATCGATGTTGCAAAAGAAGCCGGATGTATCATCAGCTTTGACCCGAATCTTCGTCCGCCATTATGGAAATCTCTGGATGACGCAAAGGCAGAGATCGAATACGGCCTTGGCAAATGCGATATTCTGAAAATCTCAGATAACGAAGTTGAATTCCTGTTCGGAACTACAGACTATGACAAGGGTGCCGCACTTCTGAAAGAGAAATACAACATTCCGCTTATCCTTATCACACTGGGAAAAGACGGAAGCCGCGCTTACTACAAAGACATGAAAGTGGAGGCTGCTCCTTTCCTTCAGGAAAAGACTATCGAGACAACAGGTGCAGGCGATACCTTCTGCGCAAGTTCCTTAAACTATGTTCTGGAACATGGTCTGGACAATCTGACAGAAGAGAACTTAAAAGAACTGCTTACCTTCGCAAACGCAGCCGCTTCTTTAATCACTACACGTAAGGGCGCACTTCGTGTAATGTCCACGAAAGAAGAAGTTCTTGACTTCATGAAATCAAGAGGCGTGAATTAATAACTGAATCGGGCAAGCCCTCTGTTTCCATTACAGATACCCGCCTGATCAATGTTCAAAGAAGCCCCTGGCACTGCCAAAGAGGGCTTCTTTTGCTGAACACGCGCAGATTGCCGGAATGATTATTCAAACACACTTCGGCATTTACCATTAAGATTAAGATAAGGATGTGTTTTTGACAATGAATTCTTCAGATAACCATATTTCTTCCAGATGCAGGATCCATCTTATGCCATTGATGAGCAGCTCCTTCACCCCCGGACAGGCACAGGCTACTGTAAACAGCTTCCAGGATAAAGGCCAGCGGCAGATCGCACAGGCAGAGCTGTACTACTTCTCCGCCCGGGCAGAAGAATGTAAAGATATCGCAGAACTTTATCTGCAGGACAAAGACATTTACCTTCGCCTGTCGGCAGGACTTTTATATTCTTTCTCAAATCTTACTCTTGGAAATCC
>ERZ827469.2616-NODE-2616-length-13179-cov-2.961521_pt1 | contig 13179 bp, 10 predicted proteins | sample MGYA00519917_ERZ827469 | MGnify/ENA primary metagenome ERZ827469 (study PRJEB31778, sample SAMEA3449314) | human gut metagenome | biome: human gut; feature: human-associated habitat; material: faeces | place: United Kingdom | collected 2010/2012 ... | reverse complement strand
ACGAACAGGCAAAGCGCGAAAAAGAAGCGAGAAAAAATCAGAAGACGGTTGAAGTGAAGGAAGTGCGGATGTCGATGAACATCGATACCCATGACTTCGAAACCAAAGTCAACCAGGCGAACAAATTCCTCAAAGGCGGCGACAAGGTCAAGGTATCCGTCCGGTTCCGCGGAAGGGAAATGGCCCACACCGATTTGGGTAGAGATTTGCTCGACCGGTTTAAGGATGCGTGCGCCGAATTTGGCGCGGTTGATAAGCCAGCCAAAATGGAAGGCAGAAGCTTGGCGATTTTTATGGCGCCCAAGGCGGCAAAATAAAATCGCTCCGCCACCGAAGGAAATCACAAAACGATAAGGAGGACTTACGATATGCCTAAAATCAAATCTCACAGCGGTTCGAAAAAGCGTTTCAGCGTCACCAAAAACGGTTTGGTAAAACGCGGCCAGATGGGTAAACGTCATATCCTGACCAAGAAATCCACAAAGCGCAAAAGAGGTCTGCGCAAAGGCGCTTATGCGGATAAGACCGTACAGGCAACCATCAGAACCATGATTCCTTATAAATAAGGAAAGACTGTATCACTGCGATTATTGAAACCGAATTTGGAGGTAGAAAACTATGGCTCGTGTTAAGGGCGCGATGGCAACTCGCAAGAGAAGAAATAAAACCCTGAAGCTGGCAAAAGGCTACTGGGGCGGCAAGAGCAAACTCTTTAAAACTGCAAAAGAAGCAGTTATGAAATCCGGCCAGTATGCATATATCGGCCGCAGACAGAAAAAACGTGACTTTAGAAAACTCTGGATCACCAGAATTTCCGCTGCTTGCAAAATGAACGGCATCAACTATTCTCAGTTTATGAACGGCCTCAAAAAGGCAAATATCACCTTAAACCGCAAAATGCTTTCCGAGATTGCCATTCATGACGCTGCCGCTTTCACCGCTTTGGTCGAAAAAGCAAAAGCAGCATTATAATGAGATTTTTTACGCCCGGCCTTCTGGCCTGGGCGTTTGCTCATTTTGGCATCTTTCGGTAAACACTGGCTTGCCGGACAAACTAGCTGCGAGGAATTTGAATGGAAAAAATTACAGCCAAGGACAACGAAAAAATTAAGCGGTATGCAAAACTTGCTTCTCAGAAAAAGGCGCGGGATGAGCAGGGCCTTTTTGTCATCGAGGGAATCAAGCTTTTTGAGGAAGCGGTCCGTTCCAATGTAGAGATGGAGCAGATATTTCTTTCAGAGGGCTTTTTGCCCCGATGGGAATGTTTACAAAAACCGTGCCCTATGCCGCCCGCCTTTCTGATTTCTGAAGCGGTGGAGCGCAAAATCGCCGCTTCTCCCTCCCCTCAGGGGATTTACGCCGTTTGCAAAAAACTTGACAAACCGTTAAACCTTGGTAAAATAGACAATAACGGCAAGTTTATCGCCCTTTGGAACCTGCAGGACCCAGGAAATGTGGGTACAATTTTTCGCGCTGCCGACGCCATGAGGATTTCTGGTATCATCGTAAGCGAAAACTGCTGTGATCTCTATAACCTTAAGACAATTCGGTCGGCTATGGGGTCGCTGTTTCGCATGCCATTTGTGATCGCCGACATGGAATCCTTTTTGCGGGAACACGAGGACACGCTTCACTCCTATGCAGCGGTCATCGACAAGGATGCCCTGTCGCTTCCGAACGCCGACTTTTCGGGCGGAAGCGTCGTCGTTATCGGCAATGAGGGCAACGGCCTTTCGGCTGAGCAGGCAAGCTGCTGCCGGGACAAGCTGACCATTCCCATGCCGGGGAGCGCTGAGTCGTTAAACGCTGCAATGGCGGCGACAATAATCATCTGGGAGATGGCGAAAAGCCGTTGATCGGAGAACAGGAACGAAAATATGGAAAAAATCAAAAGCTTTTGTGTTAACCACAACAAACTGAAAAAAGGGATGTACCTGTCTCGTGTAGACGGGGATGCAGTGACCTATGATATCCGCATGGCAGTGCCCAACAGCGGGCATTATCTCGAAAACGACGGCATCCACAGCTTTGAGCATTTATTCGCTACTTATGTCCGCAATTCCCAATACGCCGATTCGGTGATTTACGCCGGCCCCATGGGCTGCCGGACCGGATTTTACTTTATTGTGCGGGACCGGGTTCCTCATGAAGAGGCGATTAGATTAGTGCGGGACGCCTGCCGGTTTATCGCTGACTATGAAGGGGAAATCCCCGGTGTCAGCGCCATAGAATGCGGCAATTATCTGGAGCATGATCTGCAAAAGGCCAAGGCCTACGGCGCGGACATGTGCAAAGTGCTGGAAAATTGGATGGAAACACAGCTCCAATACGAAGTGTAAGGAAGTGATGACGATGGATAACCGTGCCTATTGGATTTGGCTCTCCCTTTGCTTTTCCTATGGCAGCGGGAAACCGCAGCAGCTGGCGGAATCAGAGGATATTGTTTCCATTTATGAAAACCGTGAGACCATCTGCGAGTCCGTCGATTATCTCACGCCACGGGACGGGGACAAGCTCCGCAAAATTTCCCTCGAACGGGCGCAGTTGATTTTGGAGCGCTGCGATGAACTGGAAGTCCGGGTAATCTCGTTAAACGACCCGGAATACCCTCAAAAACTTCGCCATGTCTACGGCGCGCCTTTGGTGCTCTACGTTCAGGGGGACATTTCCTATTTAAATGACGCGCCGGTTATTACGGTAGTCGGTACCAGAGAGGCTTCTGACTACGGAAAGAGTGTCACTGGGAACTTAAGCTACCAGTTAGCGCTAGCTGGCGCGGCCATCGTCAGCGGATGCGCCGTCGGTATCGATGAATACGCCCATCGCGGCGCTTTGAAGGCGGAGGGCAGAACGATCGGCGTTTTAGGCTGCGGCCACGACATCGATTATCCGGCGAAAAATAAGAGACTCAAACAGGAGATTTTAAACCGGGGCGGGGCGCTCATTGGTGAGCTTCCGCCTGGAACCTCGGTAAACGGCAAATATTTTCCCGTACGAAACCGGATTATGGCGGGGCTTGCGAATGGTGTGCTGGTGACGGAAGCCCCTGCCAAAAGCGGAGCGCTCATCACAGCCCGGCTGGCCAACGACCTTGATCGGGATGTGTTCTGCGTGCCGCCTTACAACATTTACGATATGAAATATTTGGGCGTCGTTCCGCTTTTGCGGGAGGGCGCTAAAGCTGTTTTTGACGTAACCGACATTTTGGAAGAATATACCGTTCAATATGAGGGAAGGCTTGATTTGGAGCGGATTGCCAGACCGGTCATCACCGTTTCCGGCGGCGAATCCGAAACTGAATTAAAAGTAGCAAGCGAAAGCGTCTACCGCAGTTCCCAAAAGACTGCTTACAAAGAGCCTGATGGACTGAGGGAGAAGCCCCCGGCTCCTGAGGACTTAACGGACAGGCAGAAGAAGCTATATGAAATCCTGACCTTTGAGCCTATCCACGTGGACGACTTGACCCGCGATTTGGGCTGGGCCACTTATGAAGTGCTTGCCGTCCTCACAGAACTGGAAATGCTGGATCTGGCGGTTGCTCATTCCGGGCGGCGCTATTCTTTAGCATAAAATGTAACACGGCAGCATAGTGTCTGCTGAACAGAAAGCGAGTATCGCTTTCTGTTCAGCAACCATTATGTTTTTGCAATGAAAACCAATTGGAGTATTGAGAAAGGTTTGATTGAATGTCAAATTTGGTAATCGTGGAGTCGCCTGCAAAGGCGAAAACCATTAAAAAATATTTGGGAAAAAATTATGAGGTCGTCGCGTCAATGGGGCACGTCCGCGATCTTCCCAAAAGCACCCTGGGGGTAGACGTGGACAACGGCTTTACCCCGAAATACATCAACATCCGCAAGCAGTCCGACACCATCAAGGCTTTGAAGGATGCGGCGAAAAAATGCGATAAAATCTATCTGGCAACCGACCCTGACCGGGAAGGAGAAGCGATTTCCTGGCATCTGGCGAACCTACTGAAGCTGGACGTCACTGCCAAAAACCGGATTACCTTTAACGAAATTACCAAAACCGGCGTCAAGGAGGGCATGGCCCATCCACGCCAGATCGACATGGATTTGTTCGACGCCCAGCAAGCAAGGAGGATCCTTGACCGAATCGTGGGCTATAAGCTGAGCCCTTTTCTCTGGAAAAAGGTGCGTCCGGGCCTCAGCGCCGGGCGCGTCCAGTCGGTGACAGTGCGCATCATTGTCGACCGGGAAAACGAAATCCGTAACTTTGTGCCGGAAGAGTACTGGAGCATTGACGCAAAGCTTTTAGCCAAATCCTCCAAAAAAGCCTTTGGGGCCAAATTCTACGGCAAAGACGGCAAAAAAATGGAGCTGAAAACCAAGGAAGAGACTGACGAGGTGCTCTCCCATATCCGCGACGCGGCATTTACCGTTAGCGGCATCAAAACCGGCATCCGAAAAAAATCCCCTACGCCTCCCTTTACCACTTCTACCATGCAGCAGGAGGCATCCCGTAAGCTGGGCTTCCAGTCCCGGCGGACCATGAAAGCGGCTCAGGAGCTTTACGAAGGCGTAGAAGTCCCCAAGATGGGAGCGGTAGGTCTCATCACCTACATGAGAACCGACTCTCTGCGGATATCAAACGACGCCCGCGACGCTGCCAGCGCCTATATTCAGGAGAAGTACGGTGACACCTATCTGCCGCCGGAACCTCGTATCTACAAGACCAAAAACAATGCCCAGGACGCCCACGAGGCCATCCGTCCCACTATGCCGAACCTGACACCGGAGCAGTTGAAACCCAGTCTGACCGGTGACCAATATAAGCTCTACAAGCTCATCTGGGAGCGTTTCATTGCAAGCCAGATGGCAAACGCCGAGTATAACACCGTTTCGGTGGATATCGACGCCAACGGCTATAACTTCAAATCCAGTGGCTTTACCGTCAAATTCGACGGCTTTACCGTATTATACGTTGAGGGAAAAGACGAGGAAGAGGAGAAGGAGGGCGCTCTGCCGAAGCTTGAGAAGGACGACGTTTTGAAAGTCCAGAGTCTGGAAGGCAACCAGCACTTTACCCAGCCGCCTCCACGGTTCACTGAAGCTTCCCTCATCAAGATTCTGGAGGAAAACGGCATCGGACGCCCCTCCACTTATTCACCCACCATTACGACAATTTTGGCCCGCAACTACATTGAGCGGGAAGGAAAGCAGTTAAAGCCTACTCAATTGGGAGAAATCACTACCCAATTGATGAAAGACCACTTCTCCTCCATTGTGGACGAGAAATTTACCGCCCAGATGGAGAGTAATCTCGACCTGGTGGAAGAAGGAAAGAAACCCTGGGTCAAGACGTTGGAGGAATTCTACGGCGGCTTTGCCAAAACCCTGGAGGACGCGGAAAAGAATCTGGAAGGTACTTATATGAAAGTGCCCGACGAGGAGACCGACGTTATCTGTGAGAAATGCGGACGTAACATGGTCATCAAAAACGGCCGCTTTGGGAAATTTCTGGCCTGTCCCGGGTTCCCCGAGTGCCGCAATACTAAACGGATCGTGGTGGAGACTCCCGGCACCTGTCCCCTGTGCGGCGGCAAGATTTTGGAGAAAAAATCCAAGAAGGGCAAAAAATTCTACGGCTGCGAACACAATCCCGAGTGCTCTTTCCTGTCTTGGGACGCTCCCATCGAAGAAAAATGCCCCAAATGCGGCAAAAGCCTTCTCAAAAAGGTGGGGAGGGCACCCAAAATTTACTGTTCTAATTCCGAGTGCGACTATGAGCGCAAGGACGCTGAAAAATAGACGTCTTAGCGGGGGCGTTTCTCTACTAAAACAACAAAAAAGGAGTCCCTATGAAGGCAACTGTCATCGGGGCGGGGCTTGCCGGCTGTGAAGCGGCAAATATCCTTGCCTCCTATGGAATTAAAGTCGACTTATACGAACAAAAGCCCGAAAACTATTCCGCCGCCCATAAATATCCCGGGTTTGCCGAGCTTGTCTGCTCCAACTCCCTCAAAGCGTCCCGGCTGGAATCAGCCTCTGGGATGCTCAAGGAAGAGATGCGGATGCTTCATTCCCTGATCATTCCCTGCGCGGAGCAAACAGCGGTGGCGGCGGGGGGAGCGCTGGCGGTGGACCGGGAGCGGTTCTCCGATTTGGTTACCCAAAAAATCCGGGAAAACCCGTTGATTCAGGTGATAGAAAAGCAGGTCACAAGCCTTGAATTTGAAGGCCCCGTGGTGGTGGCCACAGGGCCTCTGACCAGCGACAATCTGGCGCAGGTGATTCTAAATCTCACCGGCAGCGAGCATTTGAGCTTTTACGACGCGGCGGCCCCTATCGTCACGGCGGAAAGCGTGGATATGAGTATCGCCTTCGCCGCTTCCCGGTATGGCAGAGGGGACGACGATTACTTAAACTGTCCCATGGACAAGGAAGAATACGAGACGTTTCTCGATGCGCTGGTTGAGGCGGAGAGCGTCCCGCTAAAGTCCTTTGAGCAGGAGCATTTCAAGGTGTACGAGGGCTGTATGCCCATCGAAGTTATGGCAAAGCGGGGTTCCGACACCATCCGGTTCGGGCCGTTAAAGCCTGTGGGACTCACAGATCCGCGGACAGGGCACCGGCCTTGGGCGGTGGTGCAGCTTCGCAAGGAAAACGCCGAGGGAAGCCTTTATAACATTGTTGGTTTTCAGACAAACCTCAAATGGGGGGAGCAAAAGCGGGTCTTTTCGATGATTCCGTCCCTCCAAAACGCTGAATTTGTCCGGTACGGCGTCATGCACCGCAACACCTTTCTCGACTCGCCCCGCTGCCTCAACCGGCATTTCCAGATGAAGAAAAATCCCTCCATCTGGTTTGCGGGGCAGCTTACCGGCGTGGAAGGGTATGTGGAATCGGCGGCTAGCGGCCTCATTGTAGGGCACAATTTGGCTAGAACCATGTTGGGGCTGCCTCTGATCGAACTTCCCAAAGAAACCATGCTGGGCGCCTTGTCCGACCACGTGAGCGACGAAACGAAATCCGATTTCCAGCCTATGGGGAGCAATATGGGGATCCTCCCGCCTTTGCCTCAGCGGATCAAGGACAAAAAAGAGCGTTACCGGATTACGGCGGAGCGGGGAATTGACGCCCTTCAAGAAGCGCTCAGGACTATCGACTTTCAATAGTATAGAGCATCCTTGCGGAAAGAAGGAAATGATATGAAAATTATTGTAGATGGATTTGGAGGGGACAACGCTCCATTAGCAGTGCTTCAGGGCTGTGAACTGGCTGTCAGGGAGTACGGCGTCGACCTCATCGTCACCGGCGACGAGGAAATCCTCAAAAAAACGGCTCGGGAACACAACATTTCGCTGGAACGGATCGTCTTTCACCACGCCCCCGGCGTTATCGGCATGGAGGACGAACCCACTGCGTTGCTGAAGGAAAAATCCGACTGTTCCATGGCGGCGGCTTTTAATCTCCTGAAAGGTGGAGCGGGAGACGCCTTTGTCAGCGGCGGCAGCACCGGCGCCATTGTCATCGGCGCCAACTTCATCGTCAAGCGGATCAAAGGCATTAAACGTGCGGGGCTTGCCACCGTTATCCCCACCATCAATGGATGCTACATGCTCATGGACGCGGGAGCGACGCTGGACTGCAAGCCGGAGACCCTCACCCATTTCGGCATGATGGGCAGCATTTATATGAACAAGATTATAGGTATTCAAAATCCCCGCGTAGGTCTCGTCAATGTGGGGACCGAGGACACCAAAGGCGGCGAGCTGCAACAAGGAGCCTTTGCGATGATGCAGACCGCCCCCATGAACTTTATCGGCAACATCGAAGCGCGGGACATCCCGGCGGGAGTGGCCGACGTGGCGGTGGCGGATGGATTTACCGGAAACGTCATTCTAAAGCTCACCGAAGGACTGGGCTCCATGTTCTCGAAAAAAATCAAGGGTATGTTTATGGAGGGATTGGGCGGCAAGCTGTCAGCCGTGATGATGATGGGTAAAATCAGGGACTTCAAAAAGTCCATGGATTACACCGAATACGGCGGAGCGCCTCTGTTGGGCGTGATGAAGCCAGTCATCAAGGCCCACGGAAGCTCCAACCCCAAGGCATTCAAAAACGCCATCCGGCAGGCAAGAGACTTCGCCGAACGGAACCTTATCGGCGAAATTGAAGCCGTTGTCCAGCAGATGAAAAACGCAAGCGAAGAATAAAACGAAGGAAGGGTACGGCATTGGAACTGGAAGATAAAATTGGTTATCAATTTAAAAACAAGAATTTGCTTTTGCAGGCGCTGACCCACTCTTCCTATGCAAACGAGGGAAAAAAACACGGCCGCAACAACGAACGGCTGGAGTTTTTGGGAGACTCGGTGCTGTCGGTCATCGTTGCAAAGCATCTGTTTTTGAAGTACAAAGACATCCCGGAAGGGGAACTGACAAAACTCCGGGCAAGCCTTGTCTGCGAAAAGGCTCTGGATGTGTTCGCCCAGCAGCTGGGACTTGGGGAATATCTTCGCCTCGGTAAGGGAGAGGAAATGACCGGCGGGAGAAACCGCCCCTCTATTTTAGCCGACGCCTTTGAAGCGGTGATCGCCGCCCTTTACCTGGACGGTGGCTATCAGGCGGCCCAAAAATTTGTGTTGAGCTTCATCCCCGAGAATTTGGACGTAAAAAGCGCCAATCAACTGGCGGATTATAAAACGACCCTCCAGGAAATCATCCAGCAAAACCGGGAGGAAAAAATCGAATACGTTTTGGCCGACGAGAAAGGTCCCGACCACGCAAAAGTGTTTACTGCAGAGGTGCTCTTAAACTCCAACGTCATCGGCGTCGGAGAAGGAAGCAGCAAAAAGCAGGCCGAGCAAAACGCCGCCAAAGAAGCGTTAAAGCTCATGGGTTACGACTTTTAGGGGGCTTTTATGAGCCACAGCAACATTGCCATTTTCATCCCGCACAAAGGTTGCCCCCACGCTTGCAGTTTTTGCGATCAGAAAAGTATTTCCGGGGAACAGAAGCAGGTGACTCCTTTAGACGTCCGCAGGGAACTGGCGGAGGCCTTTCGTCGCCCTCTGGACGGAAAAAATACTGAAATCGCTTTTTTTGGCGGCAGTTTTACCTGTATCCCCAGAGAAGAGATGGAGGCGTTTTTAGTGGAAGCCGCCCCCTATGTTCAGCAAGGCAAAGTTTCCGGTATCCGTATTTCTACAAGGCCCGACGGCATTTCGGAAGAAATTTTAGACGTCTTGAAACGCTATGGTGTCCGCTCCATCGAACTGGGAGCCCAAAGCATGGACGATGGCGTTTTGCGGCTAAACCGGCGAGGGCATACGGCGGCAGACGTGGAAAAGGCGGTGAGCCTCATCAAAGAATATGGATTTTCTTTAGGCCTTCAGATGATGGCGGGCCTGTATGGAGACCGTAAAGAAAGTCTATACAAAACGGCGAAAAAAATTATCGCCTTAAAGCCCGATACAGTGCGGATTTACCCTACGGTGGTCATCGAGGGGACATATCTGGACGAGCTGCGGCGAAAGGGGCTTTACAGTCCGCTTTCTCTTGAACGCGCGGTGGAACTCTGCGCTCCTTTATTGGAGCAGTTCGAGCAAAGCGGAATCAAGGTCATCCGGGTGGGGCTTCACGCATCGGAGACGCTGGAACGGCGGCGCACGGGGGGCGCTTACCATCCCGCTTTCCGGGAGTTGTGCGAGAGCTTCCTTAAACGGCGGCAGCTTTGGGAAAAACTCCGGCGTTTTTCCGCGGGGAGCGAGATTTTGGTGAAAGTTCCGGCGTCGGAGCTATCCAAAACCATTGGGCAAAAGAAAGCGAACATCATTTGGGCGGAGCAGATGGGATACCGGCTGACGGTGCGCTCGGATGAGTCGATAAAGCAAGGAGAAATGAGGGCGGAGCTATCGCCTTCCCATATATCATAAAACGGCCGGGCTTGACCTCGCTGGAAAGGATACGGTGCAGATGCGTTTAAAAGCATTGGAGATACAAGGGTTTAAATCCTTCCCCGACAAGACGAAAATCAGCTTCAACCAGGGCATGACAGCGGTTGTCGGCCCTAACGGAAGCGGCAAAAGCAACATCAGCGATGCCATGCGCTGGGTCATGGGGGAGCAGTCCACCAAAACCCTTCGTGGCGGTAAGATGGAGGATGTGATCTTTGCCGGCACGGCCAAACGCAAACCGCAGGGTGCGGCAACTGTATCCCTGAGCTTCGACAACAGCGGGCGGGAACTCTCGGTCGAAAACGATGAAGTGACCATTACCCGAAAATACTACCGCTCCGGTGACAGCGAGTACCTCATCAACGGGGAGCAGGTGCGGCTAAAAGACGTAAACGAGCTGTTTATGGATACCGGCCTGGGCAAAGACGGGTATTCGATGATCGGGCAGGGCAAAATTGCCGAAATTGTCGGCGCAAAGAGCAAGGAGCGCCGGGAAATCTTTGAAGAAGCGGCCGGAATCTCCAAATATCGCTACCGCAAGGCGGAAGCGGAGCGGAAGTTAGAGCAGGCACAGGAAAACCTGTTGCGGCTTTACGACATTTTGGGCGAGTTGGAAGGACGGGTGGAGCCTTTGCGCATCCAGTCGGAAAAGGCGGCCCAGTTTATCGAACTGGCTGACCGGAAGAAATCTCTGGAAGTTTCCCTCTGGCTCAAAACCCTGGACAAATACAAAGTGGCTTTAAAAGCTCAGGAAAATAAATACCTCATCGCCAAAGGGGACGAGGAGCGCCTCGCCTTGGAAATTGAGCGGATCGAGGAAAAAATCAGCGAGGCCTATGAACAGATGAAGGACTGCCTTGTCAAAAGCGAGGAGTACCAGAACATCAAAAGCAACCTACAAAACCGTATCGGCGAGCTGAAATCCGAAATCGCCGTCAAGCAAAACGACATTCACCATAACGAGGAACATATCGCCCGCGTCGAGGAAGAACTGAAGCGCCAGCAGGAAAGCGACGCCGAGGCTGAGGTGGAAATCGCCGCCAAAGAGACACAGCTTTTGAAAATCAAGGCTGATTTGGATGCCCTTCTCATCGAGCGGGAGGAAAAACAGCAGGAGCTCCAGTCGCTGACCCAGCAGGGGGACGAATTCGATTCCCATTTGCAGACGCTGAACGCAGAGGGAAATCAAATTGTACTGGATTTGTCCCGGTACAATATGACGGTGCTGAACCTCGAAAACCTCTCCGCCGACGAGCAGCAGAGACTCCACAATGCCCAGCAGGAGGCTTCTACGCTGGAAGCCCAGCTTCAGTCCGAGCAGGAGACAATAACCGAGTTAAAAGGGCTTTTGGAGGAAATCAAGGGCAAAAAGGACGGGCTTTCAAATGCCCTCTCCGGCCTGACCATGAAGCTCAAATCCCGGCAGGAGAAGTATGAGGCGAGCCTGCAGGAGTATGCGGCCCTTGACCTGTCAGTCAAAGAGAAGCTCCAGAAGGCGAAACTCCTGACGGATTTGGAGCAAAACTTCGAGGGCTTTGCTTTTAGCGTCAAAACAGTGATGAAAAGCGCCAAGGACGGTGCTTTACGCGGTGTACACGGCACTGTTGCCCAGCTTGTGAATGTCAAAAAAGAATATTCCGTGGCGGTGGAGACCGCTTTGGGAGGCGCTTTGCAGCAGGTGATCGTCGAGGACGAATCAGCGGCTAAAGCGGCGATTCGATTGCTGTCTGAACGCAAAGCGGGAAGGGCGACTTTCCTGCCCCTTACATCGGTGAAGGGGAACCTTCTGGACGTGCAGGGCCTTTCAAACTACGGCGGTTACGTGGCGCTGGCATCAGAGCTAGTCACCTACGACGACAAATATGCGGGCATCGTCCGCTCTTTGCTGGGGCGTATCGCCGTTGTGGACGATTTGGACACGGCCATCGTCATTTCCAAAAAATACGGCTACAAATTCCGCATTGTCACTCTGGATGGCCAGCAGGTCAACGCCGGAGGAAGCTTCACCGGCGGTTCCGCGGCCAAAAACCAGGGGATTTTGAGCCGTAAAAACGAGGCAGAGCAGTTAAAGGTTGAAGCGGGGCGACTGAACGAACAGAAAGCCCTGATGGAACAGAAACTCCGGGAAATGTCAGAGCAGATCCGCTCTTTGCAGGCGCAGATCGAAGGCACAAACTCTGAGATGATCGTCGCAAACGAGGACCAGCTCCGGTTTTCCGGCGATTTGCAGCGGTATGAACAGAGCCGTGTCCAGCTTTTGGGCCGGCGGGAACAGCTTTCCACCCAGACGGCGGAAAGCCGCCGCCGCATTGACGAATCATCCGCTGGGATTACTGACGCCAAGGAACAGATCGAGGCACTTTTGAAGCGACAGGCGTCTCTCAAGGAAGAACTGAGCGGGTTTGAGGGAAGCCAGGGTGACCTGACCCTCAAACGGGAGGAACTGTCCGAGGCGCTCAACCAGTTGGCCCACCGGGAAATCGAATGGCAGAAGGATATGGAAGCCATTTCGGCGGCCACCCATGAACTTCATTCCCGCAAGCAGAGGTCCGATGAGGAAAAGGTGGCCTTGCTGGCGCAAAAAGAAGGCTACACCGCCGCTGTGGAAGAACTAAAGCAGTCCATTGCCGCCCGGGAGAAAGACGGCGAGACTTTTGCTTCCCAGATTGAGGAATACGACCAGAAGATCAAGGCGGTTTTGGAAAAACGCCAGCATATCGAAGGAGAGACCACAAAATTTCGGGCCGAGGAGCGGGAAGTGTCAGCGAAGAAAGAAGCGGCAGCCGGAGAACTTGCCCGGCTGGAGGAACAAAAGCTCTCGGCCCAGAAGGACTACGACACCATTATCGCAAGGCTCTGGGAGGATTACGAGCTGACCCGCAGCGAGGCGTCTGCCATCGCTGTGGAGATTGAGGATCAAAACGCCGCCCAGAAAGAACTGAATTCCATCAAGAATAAAATCAAGGCGCTGGGAACGGTGAACCTCTCCGCCATTGAAGAGTATAAGGAAGTCTCCCAGCGGTACGAGTTTTTGAAGGAGCAGGTGAGCGATGCCTCCCGTTCCAAAGATGAGCTGACGCGGTTGATCGCGGCGCTCACCAAAGAGATGGAAACCATTTTCTCGGAGAATTTTAAGAAAATCAACGAGAATTTCAGCCGGATATTCGTTGAGCTGTTTGGCGGCGGCAAGGCGAGCCTCACCCTCAACGACCCCGACGACATTCTAAATTCCGGCATTGAAATAAACGTCCAGCCGCC
>ERZ827469.2614-NODE-2614-length-13187-cov-2.866890_pt1 | contig 13187 bp, 12 predicted proteins | sample MGYA00519917_ERZ827469 | MGnify/ENA primary metagenome ERZ827469 (study PRJEB31778, sample SAMEA3449314) | human gut metagenome | biome: human gut; feature: human-associated habitat; material: faeces | place: United Kingdom | collected 2010/2012 ... | reverse complement strand
AAAGGACAGATTATTGTAGCGGCCGATACAGTTGTTGAACTTGATGGAGTCGTTCTTGGTAAACCAAAAGATGAAACACATGCAGTCAGCATGTTAAAAAGTCTCAGCGGTAAGAAACATTATGTACATACGGGCGTCTGTATAATTTCTCAGGCAGATAAAGATACTTTGGCGGATAAAATGACTTATTTTGCAGAAACTACAGAAGTGTATTTTAAAGAGCTTACTGATGAAGAAATAACAGACTATGTTGCCACGAAAGAGCCGATGGATAAAGCAGGTGCTTATGGAATCCAGGGATACGGAAGCACCTTGGTCAAGGAAATCCGGGGCGATTACTTTAACGTGGTCGGGTTTCCCATCGCTCAGTTCAAGCGGCAACTGCGGGATTTTCTCGGAAACACAGGGATTTTTTAAAAAAAGATTGTGTAATACCCGGCAAAAGGTTATAATAAAAATATTGGTAAAAGGAAGGCCGCAAAATAGAGAGACGGCCGTATCGAGAGGAGTAGCACTTATGTTTTCAAAAGATATCGGCATTGATTTGGGAACAGCCAACACCTTAGTCTACATGAAGGGAAAGGGCATCATCATCAGAGAACCCAGTGTCGTCGCCGTGGATATTAAAAACGACAAGGTCAAATGCGTGGGGCAGGAGGCCAAAGACGTCATCGGCAGAACCCCCGGTTCCATCGTTACTGTGCGGCCTTTAAAAGACGGCGTCATCGCCGATTTCGATATCACCACCAGCATGTTACAGGAATTTATCCGTAAGGCAATCGGAAAATCCTTCTTCACCCGGGCGCGTGTCGTCATCTGTATTCCCTCCGGCGTCACCGCGGTAGAGCGCCGGGCTGTCCGTGACGCCACCGAGCAGGCGGGTGCCAAACGGGTCGCCATCATCGAAGAGCCCATGGCTGCCGCCATCGGCGCGGGATTGCCGGTGGCCGAACCCACCGGTTCCATGGTCGTCGACATTGGCGGCGGTACCAGCGAAGTGGCTGTCATCTCTTTAGGCGGCATTGTCGCGGCCAAATCCGTCAGAGTGGGCGGCGACGAATTTGACGCCGCCATCATCAACTTCATCAAGAAAAAATATAACCTCCTCATCGGTGAGCGCACCGCCGAGGACATCAAAATCAACATCGGCTCTGCCTGCCCGCTGGAGGAAGGGGAGCTCTCAATGGAAATCAAGGGCAGAAACCTATTAAACGGTTTACCGGAGAACATTGTCATCACCTCCGACCAGATCCGCAGTGCATTGGAAGACCCACTGAGCCTGGTGCTGGAGGCCATCCGTATCACCCTGGAACGGACACCACCCGAATTGGCGGCCGATATCATCGACCAAGGCATTACGTTGACCGGCGGCGGCGCGCTGCTCAAAAATCTCGATAAACTCATCAATCAGGAAACTGGTATGCCAGTCCAGATCGCCGAAAACCCGCTGGACTGCGTCGCAAACGGAACCGGTATGGTGCTCGACAACATCGACCGCCTGACCGATATTCTCAGCGAAGAGGAAACCCGCTATTAATTCTGAAAAGGAAAGAGTATTCTAGGAGGATGCTCTTTCCTTTTCGTGACAATTTGAATCTAAACAGAAAGGGGTGGCGCCTTGCGCGACTTTTTCAGCAGTGTCCGCTTTAAAATTATCGCGGCTGTTTTGGCGGTTATTGTAGGCGTCATGCTGTATTCCGCCTCTACCGGCGGGTTGGCAACGATTCCGGAAAAAATTGTTTCTTTTGTTGTTGTGCCCGCTCAGAAAGCCTCGGCGGCCCTTTCCGATTCCATTACCGATTTCTTTTCCATCTTTGTCAACGCCAAAGAAAACAAAGAGGAAAACGATCGGCTCAAAGAAGAGATTTCCGCTCTGCGCAAGCAGATGGTGGATTACGAAAACACAAAAACTGAAAATGAACGGCTTCAGGAAATCGTGGGACTCAAAAAGGAAAATCCCGACATCCAGTTGTTGGACGCCGGCATCATCGGCAGAGACCCTTCGGATCGATTCGGTTCCTTTACCATCGATAAGGGAACTGTCCACGGAATCTCCAAGTGGGACCCGGTCATCACCGGAGACGGCCTCGTCGGATATGTGGATTCTCTAGGGCCCACCTACGCCAAAGTCGTGACCATACTAAGTCCGGAAATCAACGTAGGCGCCGTGGAAATCCGCACCAAGGAAACCGGAAATCTGACGGGGGACATTGCGCTTGCAGACAAAGGCCTGGCCAAGCTGGAACTGCTCCCCAAAACCACTGAAGTGAAACAGGGCGACATTATTGTCACCGCCGGAACCAGCGGCTACTATCCTCCCGATCTGGTCATCGGCACTGTGGAGGAAGTCACATTGGAAGAATCGGGTATTACCGCTTCCGCCAGCATTAAACCGGTCAGCGATATCTATGAAATCAAGCACGTTTTTGTGCTCACGGACTTTCTGGGCAAACAGGATCACGCATCCCGCACAGACGAAAGCGAGGGAACGTGATGACTCTGGGCAAAACTTCCAAAGCGGTGATTAAATGGGGGATTTACGCGGTTTTGTTGTTGCTTCTCTACTGTATCCAGACTGCACCCTCCCTTTTGACGATTCACCATATTAAGCCTGTCCTGCTCATCCCCTTAGCAGTCTGTATCGCCCTGTTTGAGGGGGAAATCGGAAGTGCTGTCTTTGGCCTCATCACCGGGTTTCTCTGGGATTTTGCCTCGGGGAAGGTCTTCGGATTTTACGGCATGGTGCTCATGGTCTGCTGCCTTTTGGCTGCCCTTCTTTCCATGTATCTTGTGCGGGTCAACGTAGTCAATGCCCTGCTCACCGTGGGGGGGATCAGCCTCATCTGCAGCATCTGGAACTTTTTGTTTTACTATCTCATCTGGGGCTTTCACGGCGTCTGGCTCAGCTTTGGGCAGCTTCTGCTTTCCTCCCTGTATACCACGGTTTTTGCTGTGCCCCTCTTCTATCTCGTCCGATTTATCGCCACAAAATTTAACAGCACGATTCGAACATAAATAACGTCAACGGCATCGGAATTCTATGCCGTTGACGAGTCTTTTTTCCTCTATTTTTCAGGGAAGGAGTGTACCGTACATGAAAACCGCCAAAAAGCCCACCGAACGCAACCGGCTGGTCGTTCTCTCCGTTCTGGCCGCCGTTTTCTCCGTCTTTTTTGTCCTGTTGCTCATGTCCTACCAAATCGTGCAGGGCGCGGAACTCAACGAGCAAACCCACCAGATGACCAGCAGCAAGCTCCCCATCAAGGCCGCCCGCGGCGACATCGTGGACTGCAACGGCGTGGCTTTCGCTGAAAACAAGGCAGGCTTCAACATCGTTTTTCAGTACGCTTTTCTTCCCCGAAGCCAGCAAAATGAGATCATCAGGGAGCTGGTGGAGCTCTGCGAAGAAAACGGGGTAGAGTGGTATGACCCGCTTCCCATTACCCGGACAGGCACACCTCAATTTTTGGACGAACAGGAAAAAGAAATCGCCACTTTAAAGAAAAAGCTGGAGCTGAACGTCTACGCCACAGCGGAAAACTGTATGTACTATCTTTTGGACACCTTTAACATCGAGGGCTATGACGATGAGACCGCCCGCAAAATCGCAGGTGTCCGCTATGGCATGGTCATCTCCGATTTTTCTATAAACAACAATCAGTATGTCTTTGCACAGGACGTCCCCATCGAATTCATTTTGAAAATCAAAGAAATGTCCCACCAATTTCCCGGTGTGGACATCGTGGAAGAGGACATCCGCAGCTATCCCAACGGAGATCTTCTTCCCCATGTAGTCGGCACCATCGGTGCTATGTATGCTGAGGAGTACGAAGAAACCTATAAAGAACTGGGTTATAAAATGAACAGTGAGGTAGGCCGCTTCGGCATTGAAAAGGTAATGGAGGGTACTCTCCACGGCGTGGACGGCGTCCGTGCTGTGTAACAGAACAAGCGCGGCGACGTTATCAGTGAAGAGGTGACGCAAGCTCCACAATCCGGCGACAAAGTGGTCCTCACTGTGGACGCCGCCTTCCAGCAAAAGGTCAAAGAGGCGTTAGAGGAGCACATCGAGTGGCTTCGCTCCCGCCCTGACGGAAAAGGGAATACCGTTAAGGCTGGAGCTATCGTCGTGCTGGACGTAAAAACCGGCGGAGTTCTCGCCATGGTCAATTATCCCAGTTTTGATATCAACAATTATTTTTCCGACTATGCATCGCTTCTTAACGCCGATGACAACCCCCTATTTAACCGGGCCACTGATGGGCTGTACCGCCCCGGTTCTACCTTTAAGACCGCCGTCGCGGTTGGAGGTCTGGAGGAGGGTATCATCAACCCCAACTCCACTATCAACTGCCAGCACACCTATTATTACTATGACATCCTGCCCAACAATAAATTTCACCCCACCTGTCTGGGGTGGCACGGACAGACCGATGTTTCCAAGGCACTGACCGTGTCCTGCAACATCTTTTTCTACGACGTGGGCCGCCGCCTCGGCATCGACAAAATGAACAAATACGCCGGTCTTTTGGGCCTTGGTGAGGAAACCGGACTTGAAATTCCCTCGAAACAAGGCGCACTGTCCGGTCCCGCCCGTTCGGAAACTCTGGGCTCCACCTGGTTTCAGGGAAATGTGGTTCAGGCAGCCATTGGGCAGATGGACACCTCGGTCACGCCGCTTCAACTGGCCATCCAGGCCATGACTTTGGCCAACAAAGGTACCCGCTACAAAGCCCACATCATCAAAGAGGTCCGCAGCTACGATGACAAGGAGGTCCTTTCCTCCACCGAGCCGGAGATCGCCTCCCAGTTTGAAATCCACCCCCAGAATTATCAAGCCATCGTCGACGGTATGATCGGGGCAGCGGAAAAGGTGGGCGGAGCTTATTCTTTGAGCAACTTAGGGTATCAGGTCGCCATTAAAACCGGTTCTCCCCAGGTGGATAACAACACTACAAACTCTGCTGTCATCGGCTTCGCTCCGGTGGAAGCCCCGGAAATCGCCATCGGCGTTATGTTGGAAGAAGGAGAAAACGCAAACTACCTGGTGCGCCGCATTTTGGACGCCTATTACTCCACCCATGGCAAAGACAGCGCATATGGCATCAAAGACCAACCGGCGGAAGGTTCCGGAGAAGAAAACGGCGCCTCGTCCTCCCAGGAGGATGGAGATTCGGTTCCCAACAGCGGTTCTCAGCCAGAGTAATTGGAAATTTTTTAAAAAAAGAAGTATTTTAGCTATAGTATTCTTGGAAAATATATGTTAAAATATAAGAGTATGGCGGCTGGCGAAACACATTTTTGCTGCAGAAGCCCATACGCCGCGATGCCGTTTGCTATGCTTAGAAGCGAAAGGAAGAATCTGTATGGCGCGAGTCCTATCGGTTACTTCCGGCAAGGGCGGCGTAGGCAAATCCACATTGTGCGTTGGTCTTGGAATGGCCTATGCGCTTCTTGGAAAAAGCGTTTTAATGATCGAATTCGACGTTGGCCTGCGTGGGATGGACCTGATGCTGGGCATTTCCGACCGGATTGTCTACGACTTGGGAGACCTGCTGGAAGGCCGCTGCAATATCAACAAAGCGATTGTGGAATCCCCGTGGAACCCTAACCTCAATGTGATTGTGGCGCCGGTTTCCATGGAGTCTTCTATCGCAATGGAAGACGTGAATATTTTAGTGGCCGGGCTGCGCCCCCATTTTGATATCATCATTTTGGACACGCCCGCTGGTCTGGGGCTCAGCATGCGCATCGCCGCTACATCGGATTTGGCTCTGGTTGTGGCGACGCCGGACTCGGTTTGTGTCCGGGACGGCGGCAAAGTGGTGGGCGCTTTACAAAAAGCTCATATGAGCAGTCACCGGCTGGTCATCAACCGGGTGAACAACAAACTGGTGAAAAAACAAATTGTCACCGATCTGGACGAGGTTATCGACGGGGTCGGCTCTCAGCTGATCGGCGTTTTGCCGGAAGATCAGGAGATGCAGCTTTGCACCTCAAAGGGGCTTCCCTTAACCGAAGACACCCGCATCGTCCGCATCTGTAAGGCCATCGCCCTGCGCATTGAAGGAGAATATATTCCCTTACTGGTGAATTGAGATACTTTGATATAAATTAACAAGGAGGAACAAAATTATGAATATCGGATTAATCGCACATGATTCAAAAAAAGAATTGATGGTGCAGTTTTGCATTGCGTATTGTGGTATTATGAGCCATCATAATCTGTGTTCCACCGGCACAACAGGCAAACTCATCGCCGAGGCAACCGGCCTGAATATCAAACGGTTTTTGAGCGGTTCCCAGGGCGGCGACCAGCAGATCGCTTCCCTCATCGCCTGCAACGAAATCGACCTTTTGCTGTTTTTCCGCGACCCGCTGACTCCCAAGGCCCACGAGCCCAACGAGACCACTTTGCTGCGGCTCTGCGACGTGCATAACATCCCCATGGCGACCAATATCGCCACCGCCGAGGTCCTCATCCACGGATTGGAGCGCGGCGACCTCGACTGGAGAATGATCGTCAACCAGGGACTGTAATTTTTTTCCAAAAATTCAATAAAAGGTCGAAAGTAAGCTTATCGTTTCCGATGAGCTTGCTTTCTTTGCAAAAAGACAAAAAGGAGTTTCCATATGGCGTTAGAAATCAAATCCATCAAAGGGACCCAGGACGTTTTGCCGTCCCAAAGCTATAAGTGGCAGTTTGTGGAGCGGCTGTTTCTCGATACGGCTCGGCTCTACGGCTTTAAGGAGATGCGTACTCCCGTTTTTGAGGAAACAAGGCTCTTCACTCGCTCGGTGGGGGATACCACTGACGTGGTACAAAAGGAAATGTATACCTTCACCGATAAGGGCGGCCGGGATTTGACCCTGCGCCCCGAAGGCACCGCCGGCATCAACCGCGCTGTATTGCAGAGCGGTCTTATCAACGAGGCGCTACCTGTCAAGGTGAGTTATAATATCTCCTGTTTCCGTAATGAAAAGCCACAGGCGGGCCGTTTCCGCCAATTCCACCAGTTGGGTGTTGAAATGTTTGGCTCGGCTTCCCCCAGCGCCGATGTGGAAGTCATTTCCTTTGTCAACGACTTTTTTGCCATTCTCGGCATCGAGGGCCTATCGTTGGAGATCAACTCCATCGGCTGCCCCACCTGCCGCAAGGAATACCACGCGGCGCTCAAGCAGTATTTTGAAGCCCGCAAGGACGAGCTTTGCGAGACCTGTCTGACCCGTCTGGACAAAAACCCCATGCGGATTCTCGACTGCAAAAGTCCCGTCTGTAAGGAAATCGCAAAAGACGCTCCTGTTGTGCTCGACTACCTCTGCGACGATTGCAAGGCCCACTTTGAAGGGCTCAAAAAACGTTTGGATGCTTTAAATATCGCCTATGTGGTGAATCCCCGCATTGTCCGGGGCTTGGACTACTACAACAAGACGGTTTTTGAGTTCGTTTCCGGTGACATCGGCGCCCAGAGCACTGTCTGCGGCGGCGGACGATATGACGGTCTTTTAAAAAGCCTGGGTGGCAACGACCAGCCTGCCCTCGGCTTTGCCATGGGCATCGAGCGGCTCCTGATGGTAGCGGAAGCTCAAGGTGTCGAAATCCCCGCACCTCAGTCCTGCGACCTCTACATCGCCTCCATCGGCGAAGAAGCGTCCATCCGGGCGCTCCAGCTTGTAACCGATCTTCGCAACGAAGGCTTCTACGCCGAGTGCGACACCATGGGCCGCAGCGTCAAAGCTCAGATGAAATACGCCGACAAAATCGAGGCGCAGTTCTCGATGGTTTTGGGCGACACCGAACTGGCTGAAAACAAGGCTAACATCAAAAATATGCAGACTGGTGAGAGCTGCGAAATAACCTTGGACGAGTCACTGGTCAAATTCCTCTATGACGACCAGATCAAAAAAATGACTGAAGCGCTGTCTATGGACGAAATCGAGAAATAACACCGATTGAAATGAGTATAAAAGGAGTTTTTATCAAATGGCGGACACAATGAAGGGCTTGAAACGCACCCATTACTGCACCGAAGTGACCACAGCCGACATCGGCAAAGAAGTCGTCGTAGCCGGTTTTACCCAAAAACAGCGGGATAAAGGAGAGCTGGTCTTTATTGACCTTAGAGACCGCACCGGCATTATCCAGCTCACCTTTGACGACAAATCCGACCGGAGCGTCATCGCCAAAGCAAAGGAAGTCCATTCCGAATACGTCCTTATGGCAAAAGGCACGGTGCGCCGCCGGGAAAGCGTCAATCCCGACATTCCCACCGGTGAAATTGAGGTGTTCGTCACCGACCTGCGTATCCTGGCCAAGGCGCAGACCCCGCCCTTCCACATCACCGATGACACCGACACCAACGAGGAACTGCGGCTCCGGTACCGGTATCTGGACCTGCGGAGAAAAAATCTGCAGGACAACCTGATCCGCCGGGGCAAAATTGCCCGCGCCGCCCGGGAGTATTTCTATCAAAACGGTTTCATTGAAATCGACACCCCCATGATGATTAAATCCACGCCGGAAGGAGCAAGAGACTACGTCATTCCTTCCCGCGTCCACCCGGGCAAGTTCTACGCCCTGCCCCAGTCTCCCCAGATGTACAAGCAGCTTCTGATGATCTCCGGTTTCGACCGCTATATCCAGCTGGCCCGCTGCTTCCGGGACGAAGACCTGCGCGCCGACCGCCAGCCGGAATTCACCCAAATCGACATGGAAATGTCCTTCGTAGACATGGAAGACGTGTTGGAAATCGGTGAGGGGTTTGTTCAGTACCTGATGAAAGAGGTGCTGGATATCGATGTGAAACTTCCCCTGCCCCGCCTCACGTACAAAGACGCCATGGAGCGGTTCGGCTCCGATAAACCTGACACCCGCTTCGGTATGGAAATCATCGATCTGTCGGATTTGGTGAAAAGCTGCGGCTTCGGGGTGTTCACTTCTGCCATCGAGGCGGGCGGAAGCGTCCGCGGTATTGTCATCAAAAACGGCGCCTCCACTTATACCCGCAAGGAAATCGACAAACTGACCGAGCAGGCAAAAGGTATCGGCGCCAAGGGCCTGGCCTTTATCCGTTGGGTAGACGACGTTCCCAACTGCTCCTTTGCGAAATTCATGGGAGAAGGGGAGTTAGAAGCAATCCTGTCCCGTCTGAGCTGCGAAAAAGGAGATGTGGCTCTCATTGTCGCCGACAAAAACAAAGTGGTCTTGCCGGTACTGGGCGCGCTTCGCCTCGTGACCGCCAAACGAATGGATATCATCCCCGAGGGCTTTGACTACCTGTGGATCACCGAGTTTCCTTTCTTCGAATGGGACGAGGATTCCGAGACCTGGGTCGCTATGCATCATCCCTTTACCATGCCCATGGACGAGGATCTTAATAAGCTGGATTCCGATCCTGGCGCTGTCCGGGCCAAAGCCTACGATTTGGTGCTCAATGGCGTCGAACTGTGCAGCGGCTCCATCCGCATCACCGATTTTGAGCTCCAGCAGAAAATGTTTCGCGCCCTGGGCCTCACTGATGAGGAAATCGAAGCGAAATTTGGCTTCCTGGTAGACGCTTACCGTTACGGAGCGCCACCCCATGGCGGTATGGGCATCGGCCTCGACCGCTTGGCGATGATCCTCTGCGGCGCTGACAACATTCGCGATGTTACCGCCTTCCCCAAGGTGCAAAACGCCAGCGAGCTCATGTCCCAGTGTCCCTCGGACATCGACAAGGTGCAATTGGACGAATTGGCCCTGTCGATTGTCAAACCAGAACAGGAATAAACAAAAAAGCGCGGGTAAAACCCGCGCTTTTTTGATGCGATCCACTAATCATCTAGCACCCAGCGGACATCGTTTAACCGTTTCACGTCCCGGGGGCAAATTTTCAGTGTATGTAGAGGATCCCCGATCCGCCGTAAATATAATCAGAAGTCAGCAACCGCCCGTCAAAAATACAGGGAAGGGAAATCCCCACCAAAGGAATGGCGCCCGCCTCGTAGCCGGTGACTTGAAAAATCTTTTTTCGGTCGGCCATTTTGAGTTTTGGAAAGCGCAGTTTTTCCGCTATCGCCGCTAGTTCAAGCCGGCCCCGCCCAGAGGACGAAAAAAAGGCAATCAACCCTTCTCCATTGTCCAAAAGGAAGGCCGGAACTGATTTTTTCGGGTCAAAATATTCCGCTGCATCCGATAAAGACAAAATCGACTTGGGATGAGCGAGAATCGAAAAATCAGCCTTCTGTTCGGTTAGATAGCCGGAAAGCTGTTTTAATGTCAGCATGGTATTTCCTCCTTATTGTTTTATCCTACAATGCTTTTTCTAAATTGTCCAGTAAAAAAGCCTGTGTATTCCACAGGCTTTTTCCGTATCAAATTATTTGTCGAGAATCTCTGCCTTACAAGTCGATACAAAAGTGGGGTCGCTGTTGTTAGGTCCTACCACTACCAGCATTCCAAACTCACTGCGCAAAACGGTTCCTTGTGCAACCGTCTGACCGCCTGCATTAATACTAACCCCTGTCGTACCAGCCGGGAGATAAACCCGTATAGCCGCTTCACAATTCGCACCGCACCCAGTCGGAGCAGGCAAAGGAACCGGAAGATACGTGATATCATTATTATACTTTGCACTGGTGATTCGAACAGATACGATACGGCACAGAGAAACCGCTTCTTGTGGAACCCCCTGTGCATTGGTCAGCTGGAGCAGCCCCGCATTGGGATTTGTATTAGGAGCAGGTAGTAAAGCACCCAGACGTCCACTGGCATTGTTTCCGCTTTCCATCGCAACTATCACGTTATCGGTCGGATACAGCGCAATCAATTGCCGGAGAACATTTCGCATCTGATTTACACAAGCACAATCGGCGCAATCTCCACATGTGCCGGTAGCTCCAGTGGCACCTGTTGCTCCGGTTGCTCCTGTAGCTCCGGTTGGGCCAGTCGCTCCGGTTCCGGTTGCGCCAGTTGCTCCTGTGGCTCCGGTTGGGCCAGTCGGGCCGGTCACTCCGGTTCCGGTTGCGCCGGTTGCTCCTGTGGCTCCGGTTGGGCCAGTCGGACCGGTCGCTCCAGTTCCGGTTGCGCCAGTTGCTCCTGTGGCTCCGGTTGGGCCAGTCGGGCCGGTCGCTCCGGTTCCGGTTGCGCCGGTTGCTCCTGTGGCTCCGGTTGGACCAGTCGGGCCAGTCGCTCCGGTTCCGGTTGCGCCGGTTGCTCCTGTGGCTCCGGTTGGGCCAGTTGGGCCGGTTGCTCCTGTCGGGCAAACACATTCCGGCGGACAATGAGTAGGACATGGCTCCGGACATGGGCAGCAGCAATCCGAACATTTATAAATATTCATAAATATCCTCCATTATGGCAATAGCAACAGGTTTATTTTGCCCATTGCAACTGCAGTTTGTCATCAGCACTACTCTATAACGACGGTGTAAACATAAATTGGTTATGGATAAGCATCGCATAGAATAATCCTGCTCTAATATTGTATTCTGAAAGGAGGAAAGCGGTTCACAAATTAGATTATCAATGTATCCATTAAGAAAGACTTGAAATTTGGATGTTTGTATGATATGATATTTTAGTTATAGTATGCAAATTAGACAAATTTCAATAGATAAAATTGATTCCATACGAAATAAAGGAAGGAGAGGATACTGAATGGCGAAACAGCGAATCGCTTTGTTGTTCGGCGGTGTTTCATCGGACAGCCATAAATATCTCCCATCCGTGCGCTCGGTAGCCGAAGCCCTATCGGAAAAACAGTATGAAGTGGTATTACTTGGTATTACCCCAAAAGGGAAATGGCTTTTTTGCCCTGGAGAGCTTTCCTTACTGCAGCAAGAGGACTGGACGAAACACCCGGACTGTTGTCCCGTTGTTTTTAATATGGACGGCACCAAGCAGGGAATTTATAAGATTTTAGAAGACCAGAGTCTTTCATTTTTACATTTGGACTGTGTGATTCCTTTGCTTTACGGCCGCGGCGCGGTGGATGGAAAGGTGCAGGGCCTTTTGGATTTGAGTGGTATTCCTTATGTAGGTAGCGGCACTTGCCCTGCTGCGGTCTCGATGGATCGGGCATTCACCCATATGATCGCAGGCAGCGTCGGCATTGGTACCGCCCGCTATCTGACGGTGAAGCGAAACGATAAATTTGACGTACACCAACTGTCAGAAGAAGTATTGGACAGTTTTGGGTATCCGGTATTTGTAAAACCGGTGGGTAGTTTATCCGGCGTTTCTTTAGCAGATAGTGAGGAAGAACTGGCAGAAGCGGTAAAAACTGCTTTTACCCATGACGACAAAGTGCTCATCGAAGAGCGGATTTTGGGAATTCAGATCAAGTGCGCAGTCATCGGAAACGAAAATCCGGAGGCTTCCGTATTGGGCGAATATTCCTTGGAAATGACCAGTCAGGATTTCGACCGAAAGTCCTCAGAATGTGTCATTCCCGCCCATCTCAGTCAGGACACTTCCTACCGGATTCGGGATTTGGCCATCAAGGTCTACCAGTTGTTTGATTGTTCTGGGCTGGCGGCTGTGGACTTTTTTGTCACCCCCGCCGATGAAATCTATTTTAACCAGATAAAAGCCATCCCCAATCTGTCGGCCGATTCTCTCTTTTTCAAACTTTGGGAAACAGTGGGACTTTCTTATGGGGATTTGTTGGAACGCCTGATTACACTGGCACAGGAACAGGCGGAAACTGTCAAATAATTGTCTATCAATCGGAAGGAAGGCAACATGTCGAAAGATGTTATGATCCGCATTAAGGGCGTTTATACGGTGGAAAACGACCAAACGACCGCGGAGCTTTTTACTAAAGGTAAAATGTATAAGAAAAATGACTATACGTATCTGACTTACGAGGAAACTGAAACTACCGGATATGAAGGATGCACCACTACTTTGAAAATAGAAGAGCAGGGCCGCGTGACCATGATGCGACGAGGGAGCACTTCCTCCCATCTGGTGCTTCAGCCGGGTATCCGTAACATCGGGCGTTACACCGTCTACGGAAGCCCCATGGAAATCGGAGTATTTGCAGAAAACCTGGAATGGAAGCTCACCGACGACAGCGCTAGCCTCCACATGGCTTATACCCTGGATATGAACTCGGTCTTAATGAGCGAAAACGAGCTTTTTATCGACGTTTCCCAGGTTGAGGAACCGCATTGCAATAGCTAACGGAAGAAGGTTTGAAACA
>ERZ827469.2610-NODE-2610-length-13210-cov-10.796351_pt1 | contig 13210 bp, 16 predicted proteins | sample MGYA00519917_ERZ827469 | MGnify/ENA primary metagenome ERZ827469 (study PRJEB31778, sample SAMEA3449314) | human gut metagenome | biome: human gut; feature: human-associated habitat; material: faeces | place: United Kingdom | collected 2010/2012 ... | reverse complement strand
ACCGTATTTTGGTTCCTTTTGTACGCACAAAAGGAACGCCCCGGCGGCGAGCCGTACCGGTTTTGCACCCTGCAAAATCAATGCCCCGCCGCTAGGCGACCACAATCTTGGCCTAATATTTCTTTTACCTACTTTTCTTCATAGAAAAGTAGGGCCCCGGCGGCGAGCGGTGCTCACCAAGCCTTACACAAGGCTCCGCCCCGCCGAAGGCGAGATGAAACTTTGGCATAATTTGTGCCATCAATCCCTCCGGCTCATTTCATTCGCCACCTCCCTTTACACAAGGGAGGCTTTCGCCGACAGGCGACTGCAAACCGGCCTCCGCCGGGTAGGCGAGATGAAATAAGGGCATGAAAAAGCTGCCCGGAGGCAGCAATTCCAAAAAATCAGATTTTGATAACCGGCGTGGTATATTCACTGCCGCAGGGGGGAAGCCCCGGGGTGAAAGCGTGATACAGGTCGGCGGCCCGGGTTTCCAGCGCCGCAAAGAGGGCAGCCGCTTCACCGGTCCTTTCCAGCTCCGCCAGCGAGGCTGAAAGCGGCAGGGTATGGCGCCCCTTGGCCCGATTCAGGATCTCCGCCCCCTTGGCGGTAAAACCCAGCACCCGCAGGTAGGGCGGCTCCACAGCCGAAAGCCCGGCGGGCAGCTCCAGCATGGCCGCCAGCAGGACCCGCCTTAAACGCGCGTGGGTGTAGCGCTTGGTTTTGGCTTCGGCCAGCAGCTCCTCGGTGGTTTTTGCCGTGCGCGATGCCCGGTATAGGCGGTGCTCCAGTCCCTCGGTGACATCCGGCAGAGCGGCATAGTCGGTTTCGGTCATCGCGCGCAGGCGTGCAAGAAATGCCCGCTCCCAAAGCTCCAGTTGGGGGAGGGCCCCCCGCTGCCGGGCCAGCTCCAGCTGTTCGGCCATGGCCGGGGGCAGGGAGGAGGAGATATCCTGGCTGGTAAGGAAACGCTGCCGCAGCTGGGAGGCCGAGGGGAAATCGGTATCCGGCTCGGCGGCATCGTGGGGGGCGCCCTGCCGGGAGATGGTAAGGGGTTGGATATTGGAGCCCAGTTGGCGGAGGGCCCGGAGATACTCGATACCGAGGATGTTATTGGGGGAGGAGAGCAGGCCGGCATCTTCCCCGAGAAGGGAATGAACGGCGGCCTGCCGGGCTGCCGCAAAGGGCAGGCCCTTTTGCAGATGGAGGGCCAGGGCAGCCGGGAGCTTGGGAGAATCCAGGGCGGCGGCGACCGACCGCAGGGCGGCCAGTTCCCCGCACTCACTGCCAAAGATGAGGGAATCCACCGTGCCGAGGGCGGCCAGACTGGCCACGGCGCCCCCCGCAAAGTGCTGGGCGGTGGAAACGGCATAGGGCAGCGGCAATTGGAGGACCAGATCCACCCCGCTGGAAAGGGCGGCGGCGGCCCGGTACTGCCAGGGGCAGAGGGCGGGCTCCCCGCGTTGGACAAAATTGCCGCTGAGGATGGCCACGATATGGGTGGCCCCCTGCTGCCGGGCAGCCTGAACGGGCAGCAGATGGCCCCGGTGCAGCGGGTTCCATTCGGCGATGATGGCGGTGACCTGCATGGATCGGACTCCTTTCGGTGGGGGGATTTATTCCAAAATGGATGGCGGTTTTATAAAAATCAAAACGGATGAGGGCCGGAACTTTTAGCGTGCCTCTAGGGGGCCGGAACTTTCAGATGCTTCAAAGCAGGGAAGGAGCTTTCCCTCCGCACAGGGGATGAGTGGGGTGCGAAAAGGCCCGCAGGGCCGGCGGCGCAGCCGCCGTGGGCGGGGCGAAGCCCCGCCAAGCCCGCCGCAGGCGGGCTGCCCTGCGGGCCGTATCCCGGATTTTTTGCGGGTTTGGGGAGGGGCAGAAAGGGGCTGGCAGGGACTGGCCTGGGTTCGGGCTTTTGGGGTGAGTTTGAAGCCGGGCGAGAGATTTGCACGGACCGGGCCGGAAAAGCGGGAAAAACGCGCGGTAGTCAAATGACACAAAGGAGAAGAAATGCAATGGGAGGCATTTGTTTGTTATAGCAAATGTGATATGACAGAATTGCAAAAAAGTCATAAATATTTGCGCAGGTCATTGACAAAGACCTTTGATTCCAATAATATAAAATGGACAAAAAGGTGTCAAGCCCCAGCGAGGCTTGGTGAAAAATGACGCAAAAGGAGATGATACACGGATGAATATTCTGGTGATCAACGCAGGCAGCTCTTCCCTGAAATATCAGCTGATCCGCATGGAAGACGAGTCGATCCTGTGCAAGGGCGTTTGCGAGCGCATAGGCATAGACGGCAAGTACAGCTACAAGGCCATGAATGGCTATAAAGTGGAGAAGGAAGCCGACCTCTTTACCCACAAGGACGCCTTTGATGTGATTCTGCACGAGATGGTGCAGGGAGAAGGTCATGTCATTGACAGCGTGGACGAGATAGCAGCGATAGGCCACCGTGTGACCCATGGCGGGGATAAATTCTCCCACTCGGTACTGGTGGATGAGGCGACCATTGACGCCATTGCCAATATGCGTGATATCAGCCCGCTGCACAATCCGCCCCAGGCGGCGACTATCCGGGCCTGCCGCACTGTTTTTGGAGAGGCGCTGCCGATGGCGGCGGTCTTTGATACGGCATTCCATGCCACTATGCCGCCCAAGGCCTACACCTTTGCGATCCCCTACAAGTACTACGAGGAGCACGGGGTGCGCCGCTACGGCTTCCACGGTACCAGTCACCGGTATGTCAGCGGCCGCATGGCGGAGCTGCTGGGCGAGATGCCCCACCGGCTCATCACCTGCCACCTTGGCAACGGCAGTTCGCTGGCGGCCATTAAGGATGGCAAGGTAGTGGATACCTCTATGGGCTTTACTCCGCTGGATGGCATTATAATGGGCACCCGCTGCGGCAGCATCGATCCTTCCATCGTTTCCTACATTGCCAACCTGGAAAACCTGCATGAGCGCGGTATGAATCGCCTGCTGAACAATGAATCCGGCCTGCTGGGTGTTTCCGGGGTTTCCAGTGACTTCCGGGATGTGCTGGAGGCGGCCGAAAACGGCAATGAGCGGGCGCAGCTGGCGGCCGACATGCTGGAATATCAGCTGGTGAAGCTGATTGGCAGCTACGCCGCGGCGCTGGGCGGGGTGGATGCCATTCTGTTTACCGGCGGCATAGGCGAAAACGCCATGGGCCTGCGGGAGCAGGTGATGCACGATCTGGCCTATCTGGGCGTGACCGCCGACCTGGTGGCCAACAACAGCCGCGGCGAGGAGGTTCGCATCTCCGGGGCGGACAGCAAGGTGGAGGTATGGGTAGTGCCCACCAACGAGGAGATCATGATCGCGCGGGATACTGCGGAGCTGATAAAATAAGCGCAGGTCGATGGCCTGTAAAAGCGGCGCCGCCGTCCGGGAGGACGGCGGCGCCGGAGTTTATGCAGGGGCCGACGGGGAAGGGAAACACCGGGGCCGGCAAAAGTCCCCCAAAGCAGGATGGCTTTGGGGGATGGGGGTGTGGGCCGCGTAGGGGCTAGCAAAGGGGCAGTGACGGCGCCCGCAGGGCAAGCCGTCCTCTGTGGAGGACGGCTATGGGCGGCCGAAGGCCGCCACGGCGGCGGTGCCGCCGGCCCTGCGGGCGCGGCCCGGTTCCTGCTGCGGTTCAGTGGCCGCGCTCGGGGGCGGGATATTCCTCCCGGAAGAGGAGAGAGATGCACCAGATGCCGGCCAGCGCCACCAAAGTGTAGATGATGCGGGCCACAATGCTGCCCTGCCCGCCGCAGATCCAGGCGACGGTATCAAAGCGGAAGAGGCCGATGCCGCCCCAATTGAGGGCGCCGATGATGACCAGCGCCAGAGAGATCTTATCCATGATCATGGGGAATAAAACTCCTTTCTTTGGCTCCGGATGGAGCATTTGGCAGTAGTTTGCCCGGCGGCGGGCGGGATTATGCAGCGGGGGCTGGTATTTGCGGCGGCGGGGTGCTATGATATAAGATGAAACGCAAAAAGGGAGGGACCGGCGTGATTTTTGATAGTCATACGCACAGCCGCTTTTCGACGGATAGCAAGGCGGAGCCGAGGGACATGATGGAAGCGGCGCTGAAGAAGGGACTGGCGGGTCTGTGTGTGACCGACCATTACGACTGCGATGAGATCCCAGCCTTTTGCACGCTGGAAAACCTGCGGGGTGCCAAGGCAGCGCTGGAACCGCTGCGGCAGGAATATGCCGGCCGGCTGGAGGTGCTGCGGGGCGTGGAGCTGGCGCAGGGCGTGCTGTGCCCCAATGAGGCCCGGGAACCACTGGCGCTGACCGACTATGATTACATCCTGGGGAGCGTGCACGCCGGGCGCTGGCGGGAGGACTACTACTGGATGGACTACCAAAACCCGCCCCACCCGCTGCCGGTGCTGATACGGGAATACTTTGAGAACTGCCTGGCGGTGGCCCGCTGGGACCAGGTGGACGCTCTGGCCCATCTGGGATACCTCAAGCGGTACGCTATCAGGGATGGGGTGACGCTGGACTATACCCCCTATGATGACCTGATCGATGAAATTCTGCGCACGCTGATCGCGACCGGCAAGGCGCTGGAGGTAAATACCTCCGGCTTCCGCTATGGGCTGCCGGAGTGGATCCCTGGGATTGAGATCTGGCGGCGGTACCGGGCGATGGGCGGTGAGCTGGTGACCATTGGCAGCGACGCCCACCGGCCGGAGGACATTGGCGCGGGGCATAAGGAGGCGCAGCGGATGCTGCGGGAGCTGGGTTTTGCCCATTTCTTCTATTTCCGCGCGAGGAAGCCGGTGGCGGTGGAGCTGTAAGCGGAGGCGTGTGAGAAAGGCGGGCAAAAGATATTTATTTCAGGGCAAGATTGGGGGTCGCCTGGCGGCGGGGCGTTGATTTTGCAGGGTGCAAAGCCTGTACGGCTCGCCGCCGGGGGCGTTCCTTTTGTGCGTACAAAAGGAACCAAAATACGGTCAAGGGGGACAGATTCCCCCTTGACAAACCCCTTTCCGGTCGCCCTGCTGCGCTGGATACGAATTTATTTTTAGGCTACCGCCCAAAAACAAATCCGTATTGCACGCAGATGGGCTTCAAAGGTGTCTGTGACACATTTTTATCGCCGCTGCGCTGGAGCGCAGAACGGCGAACCACCACCCCTGTCCCCTCCTCGGAGGAGGGGAACTATGGGGCGGGAAAGCAAATACTTTCTAATTTGCGGCTTGCAAGGTGCAAAGCCGCTGACCCATGGTTATGGTTAGCGGGGCTGGCGGCTTGCAGCAAAAGGGAGGGCGTTCCCCTCCCCCGAAGCGGGGGAGGTTGGGAGGGGGCAAATACGCCTGCGGCACCTTATAAGCACCGTTTAGCCCATGCTGCGTCGGGCGCAACCTCCGCTTAAGTCGTGCTGACCCTTCGTTACACTACGGGCAGCCCACCCCGCTGCGGTGCGCCCTCCTTTCCCCACAAGGTCTTGCGACCTTGCGGGGGCCCCGTCGCAGCCGTTCCGGGCGGGCGTTCCGGTGCGTCGGGGTCTTGGGGTTTACCCCAAGTCGCTTTTGGGCACTTTTGGCGAGTCAAAAGTGCCACCCCGCCGGGCAGGCGTGCTTACTCAAGCCTCGTAAAAGACTTGCCCCACCGGAGGTGATTACAGACCATGTCACGAACGCCCCGGCGGCGAGCCGTACAGGCTTTGCACCCTGCAAAATCTCCGCGACGCCGTTAGGCGACTATAAACTATCCCCACCGGGTAGGCGTGCTAACTAAGACTTGCAAAAAGGCTCTGCCCCGCCGAAGGCGAGATGAAATTATGCCATAGTTTGTGCCGACAATCCCTCCGTCACGGCTGCGCCGTGCCACCTCTCTTTGCACAAGGGAGGCTTTGGGTGTACCGACAGGCGACCGCTAATTTGGCCAATTCCCTTTTGCTGCTTTTGCGGGGGGAAAGCAGCCTTCCGCCGACAGGCGGCAATATTCCCCCGGCGGGTGGGAAAAGCGGGAAAAAACCGCATGAATACAGGCAAAAAGGCTTGACTTACCGGTTGCATCTGTGTTATGATGTCATTACCTCTCGGAGAAGGGCCTTTTTTTCGTGTGCGTTTTTGGCCTTTTGGGCCGTTGCTTTTCCCGCACGGAAGAGCGGCTGATTCACTTCTCGCCACAAAGAGGGAGGCAAAAGAAATCCGAAGTATAATAGGAGGTGCCGACTAAATGAGAGTCAAGATCACTCTGGCTTGTACCGAATGCAAGCAGCGCAACTACAACACCATGAAGAACAAGAAGAACGATCCCGACAGACTGGAAATGAACAAGTACTGCCGCTTCTGCCGCAAGCACACTGTTCACCGTGAGACCAAGTAATAAGGAGGAGTAGGAAAATGGCTGAGACCGCTAAGAAGCCCAATATCTTTCAGCGTTGGGCGCGCTCCTTCAAGGATATGCGCGGCGAGATGAAGAAGGTAGTATGGCCTACCAAAAAGCAGGTCATCAATAATACCCTCATCGTACTGGCAGTTGTCCTGATCTCCGCAATTGTTATCTGCGGACTGGATGCCCTGTTCTCGCTGGTTATCAAGCTGCTCATCAAGGCCTGATCCGCCGCCGATGAGCCGGGAAACTCAAAAATCAATACCAAACGGGAGGGAACCAAATGGCTGAAGAAGCAAAATGGTATGTGGTGCATACCTACTCCGGGTATGAGAATAAAGTGGCCGACAGCATCGTGAACGCGGTGGAAAACCGGCAGCTGCATCACCTCATTATCGATGTAAAGATCCCGACCGAAATGGTGGTCGAGATCAAGGATGACGGCCAGAAGGTGGAAAAGGAGCAGAAGCTCTTCCCCAGCTATGTATTTGTTAAGATGATCATGACAGATGACAGCTGGTATGTTGTCCGCAATATCCGCGGAGTAACGGGCTTTGTGGGCCCAGGCTCCAAACCGGTGCCGCTGACGGAAGCCGAGATAGAGCGCTTCCAGGTGGAGAACCGGCAGATCACGACCAACTATGCCGTGGGCGACAGTGTAGAAGTTACCGGCGGCTATCTGGAAGGCTTTGTGGGCGTTGTGGATGCCATTGATACCGAAAAGCAGCTGACCCGCGTCACCGTTTCGATGATGGGTAAGGATGTAACGGTAGAGCTGGCCCTGAACGAAGTGAAGCCCCTGGAATAAATAAAAGCAACACAAATAAACCGCAGGCCCGTGCGTAAACGGGCCGATAGGCTAAGCCCCCAAAAGAGCCGGGAGCAGAGCCTGTGGGAGGAACCATCCGCAAAACAAAATGGGATGGCCCGCTATCATTACCACATATTTGGAGGTGCAGAAACATGGCTCAGAAAGTAGTAGGCTATATCAAGCTGCAGATCCCTGCCGGCAAGGCAACCCCCGCGCCCCCCGTTGGTCCCGCACTGGGTCAGCACGGCGTAAACATTATGGCTTTCACCAAGGAATTTAATGAGCGCACCAAGAACGATGTCGGCCTCATTATCCCCGTTGTGATCACCGTATACGCAGACCGTACTTTTAGCTTTATTACCAAGACTCCCCCCGCGGCCGTCCTCATCAAGAAGGCCATCAACCTGGAATCCGGTTCCGGCGTGCCCAACAAGACCAAGGTTGGCAAGATCACCCGCGAGCAGCTCCAGAAGATCGCCGAGCTGAAGATGCCCGACCTGAACGCTGCCAATATCGATACCGCCATCAGCATGATTGCCGGTACCGCCCGCAGCATGGGCGTAGAAGTAGAAGGCTAAACGCTTTCTTGTAACAGTGGGAGGAACCATTCCGCTAAACACCACATTATAGGAGGATAATAAACGCTATGAAGCATGGTAAGAAATATACAGACAGCAGAAAGCTGGTAGACAGCACCAAGCTGTATGAGCCGGCAGAGGCGCTGGACCTTTGCGCCAAGACCGGCAAGGCTAAGTTCGATGAGACCGTAGAGATCCATGTCCGCCTGGGCGTGGACAGCCGTCACGCCGACCAGCAGGTCCGCGGCGCCGTAGTGCTGCCCAACGGTACCGGCAAGAGCGTGCGTGTGCTGTGCTTTGCCCGCGGCGATGCCGCCGAGGCTGCCAAGGCTGCCGGCGCTGAGTTTGTAGGCGCTGAGGACATGATGGAGAAGATCCAGAAAGAGAACTGGATGGACTTCGATGTAGTAATCGCTACCCCCGACATGATGGGTATTGTCGGTCGTCTGGGTAAGATTCTGGGTCCGCGCGGCCTGATGCCCAACCCCAAGGCAGGTACCGTTACCCCCGATGCCGGTCGCGCTGTGACCGAGGCGAAGGCCGGTAAGATCGAGTACCGTCTGGATAAGACCAACATCATCCACTGCCCCATCGGCAAGGTTTCCTTCGGCGCGCAGAAGCTGCAGGAGAACTTTGATACCCTGATGGACGCGATCGTAAAGGCCAAGCCCGCGGCTGCCAAGGGCCAGTATGTCCGTTCCTGCGTGGTTGCCACCACCATGGGCCCCGGCGTCAAGATCAACCCCGCCCGCTTTGTTGCCGTAGCGACGACCGAGAACTGATCGAAAAACCGATAAAAGCGGACTCTACGGAGCCCGCTTTTTTTCGCAAAGGAGGAGGCCCTATGAAGAAAATCGTAACGGAATTCAAGGACTTTATTTCCCGCGGGAATGTGATGGATATGGCAGTCGGCGTGATCGTCGGCGGCGCCTTTGGCAAGATCACCTCCTCGCTGGTGAATGATGTGTTCATGCCCTTTTTGGGGTGGGTCATCGGGGATATCGACCTGACGGCCCTCAATATCACCCTTTCCCCGGCCGTGATGGAGGGCGATACGGTGGTGAAGGAAGCGGTGGTAATGGGGATCGGCAGCTTCCTGGCCACCATCATCGACTTTTTGCTCATCGCGCTGGTGGTGTTCCTGTTTGTAAAGGCGGTGAACACCGCTCGCAGCAAGCTGGAACGGCCGGCCGAGGAGGAAGCCCCGGCCGCGCCGCCGGAGCCCTCCAATGAGGAAAAGCTGCTGGCCGAGATCCGGGACCTGCTGAAAAACCGCTAAAGCCGCAAGCTGCTATTGGGGCGCCCCTGCCGGGGCGCCCTTTTGCGTTTGGCACAGGGCGGCGGGGAGGCAGAAGGCGGCGCAGCCGCCTCGCGCGCGCCCAGCGCGCGCGAGGGACGCGGGGGCCGCAGGCCCACGCGCGGCCCGGCCGAAGGCCGGGCCCGGCTGCGCCGAATCTGGCCGGCTGAAAAAATTTTTGGAAGGAGTGCAGTAAAATGCCAAAAATGAGGCACTCATTAAGTAGAGGGCCCAAACGAAGCCAAGGAGGAAAAACCATGAAAAAGCGGATTTTTGCACTTACTGGGATACTGCTGGCCCTGTTGCTAGTGCTGGCGGGCTGCGGCAGCAGCAATATGACCAGCAACAGCAGCAAGGATATGGCCTATGGCGGCAGCTATAACGGAAAAAACGAAAGTTTTTCCACCGGCGGTCTGTACGATACCGAAAGCCCCATGATGCCATCCCCGGAGCCGGGGGAGAGGGACGACGATGCAGCGTTGACAACTGACCGGAAGCTGATCCAGACGGCGTGGATGGAGCTGGAGAGCCGGGACTATGCCCAGGCCCTGGCGGCCCTGGAGCAGATGGTAACCGACTGCGGCGGGTACATCGAGAGCCGGAGCGAGCAGGGAGGCAGCCTATACAGCAGCCGCTATAACGCCCGGTACGCCAGCATCACCACGCGGATACCGGCCGACAAGCTGGAAGCGGCGATGGGCATGGCGGGTGAGCTGTGCAATGTGGTGAGCCGCAGCACCGATGTGGCGGATGTGACCGAAAGCTACGCCGATACCGAGGCCCGGCTGAAGACCCTGCGCCTGCAGGAGGAGCGGCTGCTGGAGATCCTCTCCAAGGCGACGGAGCTGAGCGATGTGCTGGAGCTGGAGAGCCGGCTGAGTGATGTGCGGTACCAGATAGAGAGCTATGAGGCCACCCTGCGGAGCTATGACAGCCGGGTGAGTTATTCCACCCTGCACATCACCCTGCAGGAGGTGGTGGAGTACAGCATCATCAATGATCCGCCCCAAACGCTGGGCCAGCGCCTTTCCGATGGCTTTAAGGACTCGATGCGGATGGTGAAAAACAGCGCCGAGAATGCGCTGGTTTGGCTGGTGACCTATCTGCCGTTGGTGCTGCTGTGGGCAGTCATTCTTGCGGTGGTGGTTTGGTTGGTGCTGCGGCTGGTGCGCCGGGCCCAAAAGGCCGGAAAGCTGCCGAAGGTGAGCCGCAAGGGTAATCCACAGGCGGAAGCGCCCGCTGAGCAGACGGCGGAGGAGAAAAAGAACAGCTGAGCCGGGAGAGCGGGGAAGGAAGGTTCGGGCCGCAGGCCCGGCGGCGGAGCCGCCGAAGCGGACCGGAGGTCCGCTTGCCCGCCGGAACGGCGGGTGGCCTGCGGCCCGAATACCGGCCCCTTGCAGGGACTTTAAGAGGGTGTACCGCAGAGGCCCGGACATCGGACATCAGCGATTTGCAGGAATTTGAAAGAGCCAGGTGATGTATGGCCCAGAGAATAAGGAGGAGCGAAATGAAGAAGATCATGCTGGTGCTGCTGGCGGGACTGCTGGTGATGGGTTTGGCGGCCTGCCAGGAGAAAGAGCCGCCGGTTTCCGGCGGGGACTTGACTGATGAGCCCGGCAAGGTACGCATTTTTAATGATGGAGGGGACCAGGCCCATTCTTCCGGGGCACGATATGTGCGGGTCGATGGGGAGCTGTATACCGATACCGGGGAGATCATCACTTTGGCACGCTGTGGGGTGATGGATGGCGAGATCACCAAGACGGTGGCGGAGACCGAGCTGCCGGGGGAGGACGACTGCTCCAACTTTGGAACAGGATACCAATACCAAATTGCCGGTGTGTACAGTATTGATGTGGTGATCGACGGAGACTGGTGCCGCTTCCAACGGGAGGTGCCGAGCTGCAGTTATGCGGAGGAGGCTTCGGCACTGGGGCTGGCGATGGCGGCTGACCCGACGGCAGTCACTATCCAAACCGAGGGATTTATCTGCACCGGAGAAGAAGCTGCCCCCGATGTGGAAACGGCGATCCAGCTGGCGTGGACGGAATGTGAGGACTATGATGTAGCGGATGCGGCCTATGACGCTACGACAGGAATGTGGCGGATCCATATGACCGGAGAAGGCAAAGACGCCGTGGCATGGATAAATACGGACGGTATAACACAAAGGATTGTATACGAGACGGCGAATATGTGTGGCTATCCTCGTGCGGAAGCATAAGACTGAAAGTGGAATATTTGATCTGGTAAAATCTCATTTCAGTACGGACTGTATATAAAATTAAGATAATACAATATGGTGATATAATGAAGGGAAAAGAACTTTTGACATTGGCGGTGGCGCTGGTGCTGGCGTTAGCACTGACTGGCTGCGCGCCCAAGGACGCCGGGGTGGCGATTTTGACGGGACTAGATAAAAAGGAACTGGCCCAGGGCGACCTGCCCTGCCGCAGCTACTACGAGGGGGAGACCCTGATGGTGCCGCTGTGTGAAGTAGCCCGAGCGCTGGGGTATTCCGCCGAATGGGACAGCGAGAACCAAACCGCCATTATTGATGATGAGTATATCCAAAAGGCGACGCTGACTGCGGGGAGCAAGACGACCCTTTTTGAGGGACATTTGCAGGTCATCAATGTGAGCCGGGAGGTGGAGCTGGCGGAGGCTTTGGCGGTGCAGGAGGGGACCCCTTATGTGCCGGCGGAGTTTTTCACGGAATTCCTGAACGAGGTGGAATACGGCGAGGAAATTGTGACCATTGCCCCCAGTGTGGTAGGCCTGGATGATATTGGGGACTTTTTAGCAGGCCTGCATTGACCGTAAATGGAACCGAGCTGACGAAAGAAAAAGGAGGAGCGGACATGAAGAAAACAGCGACAATCTCAGCAATTTTAGCGGTTGTAGGATTTATGGCGGTGTATGTGGCGCTGTGCTACTTGGTACCGGGCTGGCGGCTGAAGCTGCACGCCACGGCCTGGGTGTACTTTACGGCAAGTCTGCGGCACATGGCACTGCTGAAAGGCGTTTTTGCCATGGCGGCGGGGCTGGTACTGGCGACGCTCCCGTTCCTGGGGATGCTGCGTGAGCCGTTGCCGGAGGAATAAAACCGAAAAAGCAGGAGGGCAGTCCCGGTGGTGGGGGCTGCCCTTTTGATTTTGCAGAGGCGGTGCAGGGGGAGGGGCGGCCGCAGGCCGCCCGCCCGAAGGGCGGGCCAGCGAACGAAGTTCGCTGCGATGGCGGAGCCATCGGGCCTGCGGCCGTAAGCTGCGCCTTGCAGGGGGTAAAAAAGAAGAGCAGCCCCCGTAGGGACTGCTGTTTGGCTGTATTTTGGTGTGGGGGCCGAAATATCATGGGGTGAATGCTGACCCTTTTGGGGTGGTGAGGACGGCCTTTAGGGCTTCGAAGGTGCATTCCGGCAGGTGGATGGCGTGGGAGGCATCGGGTAAAAGTGCCTCTGTGCGGTGGGCATCGCTGCAGGTGAGGATGTGATATTTTTCAGGGTAGGAGGCATTTCTGCCGCCGATGAAAAACTTTTCCGGGTCGGCGACCTCAACGGTGTGGAAGCCGAGATGATCCGGGACTTCGCCCAAAGCGGCAAGGACGCTCATGCTGTCGCGGTCGATGTGGGCAGGGTAGCAAAAGCCGCCGTACCGGGCAGCCAGGGCAGGGGCGTCATCGATGGAGAGGAAGGTGGCATTGGAGAGGAGCTTTTCCAGGCGGCCGAGTTCGTTATCCTCGGCATCCATGAGGAGCTGGGCACCGAAGATCTCCTCCCGGTTGGAGATGGGGGGCAGGGCGGCGTAGATCTCCTCGCCGGCGGCTTCGGCCGCTTCCGCAGTGGGAAAAAGGCAGACCATATGCAGCTCCTCGGCGCAGGTGAGTTCGATACCGGGGATAACCAGCAGGCCGGGGGCCAATGCAGCGGCAGCCTGCTGCACGGCCTGGACATTGCCGGCGGTATTGTGGTCGCAGATGGCGATGATATCCAACCCGGCCAACGCCGAAAGCCCTGCCACGGTGGCAGGGGTCATGTCGTTTTCCCCACAGGGGGAAAGGCAGGTATGGATGTGCAGGTCGTAGTAAAAAGGGGTGAGTTCCGCGGCGGCCATCTCCTTATCCTTATAATGGGTGCGGGGCAGGGAACGCGGCGCAGCCGGGCCGGCCGAAG
>ERZ827469.2609-NODE-2609-length-13217-cov-2.889075_pt1 | contig 13217 bp, 6 predicted proteins | sample MGYA00519917_ERZ827469 | MGnify/ENA primary metagenome ERZ827469 (study PRJEB31778, sample SAMEA3449314) | human gut metagenome | biome: human gut; feature: human-associated habitat; material: faeces | place: United Kingdom | collected 2010/2012 ... | reverse complement strand
TTCCTGGCAGCACGTGGTATGGCTGGAGCTGGCGGTGCAGATCGCGCTTATGATCGAGCGATCCCACCGCTCCACCGCCACCGTTCTGGCCCAGGTCACAGAGACGGTCCTTGTGCCGGCGCAGGGGCTGCAGGCGGTGATCCGGCATCCGGAGGGGTATGAGATCACACTGTGGTGCCCCCAGCTGGCATGGGAGCTCCTTCAGCCGGGAACGGAGTACCTGGTCACCTACGAGTGGGATGACCGAATGCCCCAGGAGGGGACCTTGTGTATGGTCCATCCCTGAAAATCTCAATTTTGATCAAGGAGGCAGCAGCCATGAAAATAGCAGAATTATTCGGAAAGGGGAAGACCGTCTTTTCCTGTGAGGTGTTTCCCCCCAAGAAGGACAGCCCCGTGGACACTATCTATCAGACCCTGGACGGGCTGAAGGATATTAAACCCGACTTTATCAGCGTTACCTTCGGAGCCGGTGGCTCCCAGGTGAACCAGTCCACCCGGGAGATCGCGGCCATCATCCAGAAGCAGTACCACATCCCCGCCATGGCCCACCTGACCTGCATCACCGCCACCAGGGGGGAGGTGACGGAGCTGCTCTATGACCTGAAGGCAGACGGCGTAGAGAACGTGCTGGCCCTGCGGGGGGACCGGAACCCGGACTATCCCCCAAAGACGGAGTTCCTCCACGCCGACGAGCTGGTGGCCTTCATCCGCCGGCGGGGGGACTTTGGTGTGTCCGCCGCCTGTTACCCTGAGGGGCACCCGGAGAGCCCCGACGCGGTAAGCGACCTGCGCTACCTCAAGCAGAAGGTGGACGCCGGCGCCCAGCATCTGGTGAGTCAGCTCTTCTTTGATAACGAGGACTTCCTCCGCTTCCTGGAGCGGGCCCGCATCGCGGGCATCACGGTGCCCATCGAGGCGGGCATCATGCCCGTGCTGAACCAGAAGTCCATCGAGCGGATGGTATCCCTGTGCGGGGCTTCCATCCCCCGGAAGCTCTCCCGCATCCTGGCTCGGTACGGCGACCACCCGGAGGCCCTGCGGGAGGCGGGCATCGCCTATGCCATCGACCAGATCTCCGACCTGGTGGCCGCTGGGGTGGACGGCATCCACCTTTACACCATGAACAATCCCGACGTGGCGGCCAGTATCATCGGCAACCTGTCCGACGTTTTGGGGCGTTAGTTTGAGAGATAATTTTGACACAAAGCTTTGTTTTACCTGATTTGTGCGCCTTTGCCGCCGATATTGCGGCGGCGTCTCAGAACGGCACAATTTCCTGAAAGGAATGAGCATTCGTATGGAACTGAACGTCAACAAACAGGAAATCGTCCGGTACTTAGGCTACGGGAAAAACGAGCCCGACGAGACGGTGAGGGAGCAGATCGACCAGTGCGTCGCCGAGCTGCTGCGGGCTTCCGCCATGAAGACAATTAACCGGGTGTTTCCCTTAAAGCACCTATCCACCAGTGAAATCCTGCTGGGGGAGACGAGAATCGAGAGCGAGAAGCTTTCAAAACATCTGCGAAACTGCGACAAGGCGATTCTGTTCGCGGCGACGCTGGGCACAGCGGCGGATTTGCTCATCCGGCGGTGGTCGGTGGCGGATATGAGCAGAGCGGTTATCATGCAGGCGTCGGCCGCGGCGGTGATCGAGGCCTACTGTGACGCCTGTCAAAAGGAGTTAAGCGACGAGGCCGCCAAGGAGGGGTTTTACCTGCGCTCCCGGTTCAGCCCGGGGTATGGGGACTTTCCCCTGAGTTACCAGAAGGAGCTGCTCTCTCTGCTGGACGCGCCCAAGCGCATCGGGTTGACCGTGACCGACAGCATGATGCTCACGCCCACCAAATCGGTGACGGCGGTCATGGGCCTTACCAGGGAAAGGGAGAGCTGCAACGTCCACAAATGCGCCTCCTGCGACGCTGTGGACTGTCCGTTTCGGCAGGAGTAGTGCGAAACGGCAGTGAACAGAAAATCCCTGGGAGGTTCGCACCGAGAAACAGGCCGGTTTTTTCTTTTCCCGAAGGCTTTTTCTGAGAGGAAAGCGTTGAAAGGGCTTCCTTTCGGCGGCTTTTTGGAGAAAAAGGACAAAATAGAATCAAAAGTTTGTATTTGTTTGCTGTCGCGTCCCGTGCGGGCACGAGGGTTGAAATGAGGACACCATCTACACTGTGGCTGGTAAGACTATCGTCGCGTCCCGTGCGGGCACGAGGGTTGAAATTCTTATATAGCCCTTATATAGTAAAAGTTTTACACGTCGCGTCCCGTGCGGGCACGAGGGTTGAAATTGCCAGCATCAACTACAGTGGTGACGATAGGGTGTGTCGCGTCCCGTGCGGGCACGAGGGTTGAAATCTTAATCCATTTCATAACAGTGTCTGGTTTGACTGTCGCGTCCCGTGCGGGCACGAGGGTTGAAATTCAAAGTCCACTTTATCAAAGGTACATTTTACAAAGTCGCGTCCCGTGCGGGCACGAGGGTTGAAATGTTTTGGGCTATGTACTCGTCAAAATATGGATCTGTCGCGTCCCGTGTGGGCGCGAGGGTTGAAATGACTATTATTTTCCGATTTTTGCTAATCTTGGTGGTCGCGTCCCGTGCGGGCGCGTGGGTTGAGAAAAAACAGAAAGGAACGAACAAAATGACGAAACTCTTTGACCTTTTGGGGAAGGAAATGCTCTTTTTCGACGGAGCTATGGGCACTATGCTCCAGCAGATGGGCATGGCTCCCGGCGAGTTCCCGGAAAGCTGGAACCTTTCCCGCGGGGATGACATCAAAAGCATCCACAAGGCCTACCTGGACGCAGGATGCAACATCCTCAAGACCAATACCTTCGGAGGCAACCGGGTGAAAATGGCGGAGGCGGGGCTTTCAGTCAAAGAGGTGGTTGAAGCGGGGATTTTACTCGCAAAAGAGGCGGCAGCGGGGTACGAAAACCGCTTTGTCGCGCTGGACATGGGCCCTACCGGCAAGCTGATGGAGCCCTTGGGGGAACTGTCCTTTGACGAGGCCTACGAGGCATTCAAGGAGATGGCTGTCGCCGGGGAGGCGGCGGGCGCCGACCTCTGCCTTATTGAGACTATGAGCGACACCTATGAGGCCAAGGCTGCCGTATTGGCGGTGAAGGAGAACACGAGGCTCCCGGTGTTCGTCACCATGATTTTCGACGAGCAGGGAAAGCTTTTAACCGGCGGCGATATTCCGGCGGCGGTTGCCATGCTGGAGGGCCTCGGGGTGGACGGACTGGGCTTTAACTGCGGCGCGGGGCCGGAGCAGATGATGAAACTGCTGCCCGTTTTGCTCGGCTGCACCTGTTTGCCGGTGATCGTCAATCCTAACGCGGGGCTGCCGGTCAGCGTCAACGGGCAGACGGTCTTTAACGTGGGGCCCATGGAGTTCGCCGCCGACATGGAAAAAATCGGCGAGATGGGGGCTTGGATCTTAGGCGGCTGCTGCGGCACCACGCCGGCGCATTTGCAGGCGACGGTGGAGCGGTGTAGGCGCATTGAGCCGAAGCCTCTGCCGGAACCCAGCCGCACGGTGGTTTCCTCCTACGCCAGAGCAGTGGAGATGGGGGAAGTGTCCGTCATCGTGGGAGAACGAATCAATCCCACCGGCAAAAAGCGGTTTAAAGAGGCGCTCCGGGAAAACGACCTGGATTACATCTTAAGAGAGGGAATCGCCCAGCAGCAAAACGGCGCCCATATCCTGGATGTGAACGTGGGACTGCCGGAAATCGACGAAAGTGCCGTCATGGCGGCGGTTGTGCCAAAATTGCAGGGAGTCGTCGACCTGCCGCTGCAAATCGACACGACGAATCTCGACGCCATGGAACGAGCGCTGCGAATCTATAACGGCAAAGCCATGGTGAACTCGGTAAACGGCAAGTTAGAATCCATGGAGGCGGTGTTCCCGCTGGTGAAAAAATACGGCGGCGTGGTGGTAGCTTTGACCATTGACGAGGAGGGGATTCCCGAGACGGCCAAGGGGCGGCTCAAAATCGCCGAAAAGATCGTTCGGACGGCGGAAAGCTACGGCATCCACAAGCGGGACATCATCGTCGATGCTTTGACCATGACCATCAGCTCGGGGGCGGATTCGGCCCTCGTGACGCTGGAGGCTATGGAGCTGATTAAGCGGGAGCTGGGGGTCAAGACGATCCTGGGCGTCAGCAACATCTCCTTCGGCCTGCCCCAGCGGGAAAATATCAACGCCGCCTTTTATCTGATGGCCCTGCAGAGCGGGCTGGACGCGGCCATTCTCAACCCCAACGCCGAGGCGATGATGGAGAGCTACTTCGCCTACCGGGCGCTGGCGGCCAAAGATCCTCAGTGCGGCGATTATATCGCCCGGTACGGCGGGCAGGACAATGCTCCAAAGCAGCAGGCAGCGGGGCGGCTTTCCCTCCACGACGCCATTGTCAAGGGACTGAAAGAAGACGCCTATCAGGGAGCCAAGGAGCGGGTGCAGGAAAAGGAACCCCTGACCGTCATCAACGAGGAGCTGATTCCGGCTCTCGACGTAGTGGGTAAGGGCTTTGAGAAGGGCACCATCTTCCTGCCCCAGCTGCTCATGAGCGCCGAGGCGGCCAAGGCGGCCTTTGAGGCGGTCAAGGAGAAGATGGGCTCGGGAGGCGGGGCCAAAAAAGGAAAAATTATTCTGGCTACCGTCAAGGGGGATATCCACGACATCGGCAAAAACATCGTCAAGGTGCTGCTGGACAACTACGGCTACGAAGTCATTGATTTGGGCAAGGACGTGGAGCCGCAGCTCATTGTGGACACTGCTCTCAAAGAGGACGTGCGCTTAGTGGGCCTTAGCGCTTTGATGACCACCACCGTCCCCAGCATGGAAGAAACCATCAAGCTTCTGCGGGAGCAAAAGCCCGGCTGCAAGGTCATGGTGGGGGGCGCGGTCATGACGCCGGAGTACGCTGAGATGATCGGAGCCGACCACTATTCCAAGGACGCCATGGGCTCGGTTCATTACGCGCAAGAGGTATTGTAGCAGCCTGTCTGACTGATTTTACGACGAAAGGAAATTCATATGTTTCGAGAAATGCGCCGCAAAAAACAGGCGCTTCCAATAGAGGAATGCGCCGCCGTTCTGCGCCGGGGAAGTTCCGGCGTGCTGGCGGTTCTGGGCGACGGGGGATACCCCTACGCGGTGCCCTTAAGCTATGTTTACGACGGGAAGAAAATCTACTTCCACTGCGCCAAAACGGGCCACAAGCTGGACGCTATCCGGCGGGAAAGCAAAGTTTCCTTCTGCGTCATCGACCTGGACCAGGTACTGCCGGAAAAGTACACCACCTGTTACCGGAGCGTCATTGCCTTCGGGCGGGCGCGGATTTTGGAGGATGAGGCAGAAAAGCGCCTTGCCCTCGAAAAGCTGGCGGCCAAGTATTCGCCGGAACAGACGGAAGGGCGACGGTTGGAAATCGAAAAAGAACTGGACGCGGTCTGCATGGTGGAGATTCAAATTGAGCATCTGACCGGTAAGGAGGGCCTTGAGCTTCTCCGTCAGAGAGAGGAAAACGGAAACTGACATCGGAAATCAGAATCCGGGAACTGATACGGGGTGGTAAAATGGACTGGATGAAAGAAGTTGAAGCTGCCTTAAAAGCCAGGAGGCAGGTTCTGTTTTCAAAAGACAGCGAATTTTTAAGAGATTTGCGGCTTTTGTTAGAAGAGCAGGACCATCGGACTGTTATTTTGTGGGCGCTGGAACTGGCGGGGGAGACGGTTCATACCTTGGAAGAAAGATACCCTGGCGAGCAAAGACCTGCAAATGTTTTGGAGGCGGCACGGCTGTGGGCTTCGGGTAAAATTAAGATGCCTGAGGCTAAAGCGGCGATTCTGGAGTGCCACGCCATGGCAAAGGAACTTTCCTCCCCCGAGGATATTGCCCTATGTCACGGAGTGGGGCAGGCCTGCTCTACGGTACACACGGCGGGACACGGAATCGGCTTTCCCATTTACGAGCTGACGGCTCTTGTCCGCCGGTTTGGACTAACCCAATGCCGGGAGCCGGTGGAAAGCCGCAAACAAGAGTATCTTGAACGGCTTAGATACTGGAAAGAGCACATGGAAGACAATCACGGCGAATGGGCGCCATTTTTAACAAAATGACCTGGGATTTCAGAGAATGCGGCTGATTTTGCCGCATCACGGCTTTTTGGCAAAGCCGAAAACACTACACTGGAGGGGACAACGTGAGAATTTCGACCAAAGGCCGTTACGCGCTGCGGCTGATGCTGGATCTGGCGGTCAACGGAGAGGGAAAAAATCTGCCGCTGAAAACTATCGCTGCCCGGCAGGAGATTTCCGACAAATATATGGAACAGCTCATCAGCAGTCTCGTAAAGGCCGGGTATATCCAGAGCGTCCGCGGGGCTCAGGGGGGCTATCGCCTAAATGGAGAGCCCCGGGACTACACCGTGGGAATGATTCTGCGCCTCATGGAGGGGAGTCTTTCTCCGGTGCCTTGCCTCGACGGAGAGAAAAACGGCTGCCCCAGGGAGGAAAGCTGCGTGACTGTGGAAGTCTGGCAAAAGCTCAAGGACGCCATCGATGGGGTGGTGGATTCCATCACTTTGGAGGACTTAGTCCAGCGGCAGCGGGAGAAATGCGGCCCGTGATTTTTCTTTGGATATCGGAAAACAGAGCGCCCGGCGGTGTAGACGAAACCGCCGGGCATTTTTGTAGCTGAACCCCCGACTGTGCCGGGGGATTAGGAAAAGCTTTAGCGTTCTATTGGTGTTGGTATGGAAAAAATTTCTTTTTTATCAAAAAAACGAAATAGATCGTCTCTTTTATATTTTATGCTATTTTTTACTATTTTATCAAATAAAAACTATAAAGTAAAAATAATATGATTGATTTATCTTCATTTTTTATTAAAATAAAAGTAATATTCTATGTTCTTTTTATAAAAAGGGAAAATGCTTGGTATCTTTGGAAGGAGTATGGAAACCGTCTGAAATGTGGAAGGAATTTTCAGCGGTTTTACATAAATTTGGTAACAAGGAGATAGTTGAGATGTTACACAAACGACTCAAAAAGCGGCTTTCGTCTTGCTTGGCAGCTGTGCTCGCGGTAACCTGTATGTTTAGCAGTATACCGGTACAGGCGGCCAACACGCGTGCCGCGGATAACAGGGTCAATCTGGCGCTTGGTATCACTTATGAAACCAACGCCACGGATGCTGACTACAATGAAGCATATCCGGATTTTGACCATGTTAAAATGACCGACGGGCAAATGGCTTCCAGTGTTTGGAGCGGGGCCAGCGTCGGATTCAAAAACCTAAAAAGAGGAGATCCTGCCACCGACATTCCTCTGACCCTCACCTTTGATTTGGGTGGGGAAAAGGACGTCAACGCGGTTCTCTTCTCTGGATGGGACAGCAACAACGACGGAGGAATCCGCAATCCTGTCCATTATGTCATCAAGTACTGGGCGGACGGCGCCTGGCAGGTTCTGCATGAGCAGAGTCACGGCCGGGTCGACCCCAATGGAGGCCATGCTTATTTCGAATTCGGCTACACCATTCCCGATAACGGTTCCGTCAAGGCTTCAAAAATTATGCTGGAAATCACCAATGACCCTGAGACCTTAGTAGCGTTTCTGGACGAAGTGCAGATTCTCGCCCCGGCAGAACAGGGCGGCGGTTCTACCGGCACCCCCGGCAATCTGGCCAAAGGCAAAAGCTATGAAGTCACGGGGACAAGCGACTGGATCAGCGAGGACAAGAACTACGGCGATCCCACTGGCCGCAAACTGACCGACGGCGTGATCCACACTGATGATTCCAGTTTCCAGACCGGGGACGCCTTGGTGGGCTACAAGGTCAACGACGCGGAACATCAGGATTTTATCGTCGATTTAGGCGAAGAGAAGGAAGTCAGCGGCTACGCCATTCACGGCTGGTGCATCAACGATTACGCTTGGCTGATTTGGAACCTTCGCCATTACTCCGTATCCTACCTGGATGGAAACGGCGACTGGCAGATTCTGGTGAACACCGAGGATCGGCTGCCCCGTCAGGATGATACCGCTTCTTGCTACACCTGGAAAGGCGATTTCGATACTCCTGTCACCACCAGCAAGATCAAATTTTCTCTTCAGTGCTGGAGCACCGGCCTGTTTCTCAGTGAACTTGAGGTGTTCGGCACACAGGGCGGGGAACCTGAAGAGCCCGATACCTACGACAATAAGGCTCTGAACCGGCCTTACACCAAATCCGAACCCTATTCGGAAAACGGCTCGATTCTGTATCCAGATACTGGTGACAGCGAACTGACTGATGGTAAAGTCGGCGGCGACAGCTACGGCGATGCGGGTTGGGTAGGTTTTGCTGGACAGGACAATGAAAAATTTGTACAAGTGGACCTGGGCAAGCCTTATGACATCGACAAAGTGGAATTTTCCTACTGTGTCGACAGCGGTGCGGGCATCAATCCGCCCTCTTCCACTAAAGTGACTTATTCGCTGGACGGCGTCACTTTCTACGATTTTGTCACCTTCCAGAATCTCAGCCCAGCTTCCGGCGCTCACACCGTTTCTCTCAAAGGGGAGCCGGTCGTTGCCCGGTATGTACGCTACAATTTTACCAAAACCGGTTCCTGGCTGTTTGTGTCGGAAGTGGCCGCTTACGGCACAGCTGCGAGCCTAGACCCCAAAATGCCTTATCTGGCGCAGAACCTATCCGCAGAAAAACAGCTCTATTTCGGAAACGACGCTGATCTGACCGTTTCTGCCATTATCGGCACTCCCGGTACCGTTACATACGAGTGGACGAAAGACGGTAATCCTCTTGAGGAAACCGGCGCAACTCTGTCCCTCAAAAACGTCCAGGCAGCGGACGGCGGCGTTTATCAGGTTTCCGTTGTCAACGAGCTGAACGGAGAAAAGTACGTCGCCAAGAGCACCCCCTGTACCGTCTCTGTCACCGAGGTTCAGGACGCAAAAACTCTGCTCGATGTGTTTAAGACCAAGACTCCCGTCATTGAGGGCGGAAAAGTGGTCATCGAGGACTCCCAAAGCTCTCTTTACAAAGTGGTAATCGGCGGTTCCGACCGGGAGACCATTATCGATTTGGACGGAAACGTCTACGAGCCCCTCTTCGACACCACCGTAAACCTGGTGTACAAGGCGGTCTCCACCACCGACGAGACTGATTTCGCAAACGCGGATTACAATGTTCAGGTCGTAGTTCCCGGCAAATACAAAAAAGGAACCGGCGACAACAAAGCGCCTTCCACCCTTCCTTCCATCCGGGAGTGGAAAGGCAATACCGGCAAGTTTGAAATGACCGATTCTACGGCTATTATCGCCAACACCGCTGTGGAAAAGGCAGTGGCCCAAAAGATGGTCACCTTCTTCAAGGACGTGCTGAAAAAAGACGTTTCCATCAAAGAAGGCACTCCTGCTAAGGGCGATGTACAGCTGAAAATCGATTCTTCCATCCCCGAAATGGGCGCGGAAGGCTATTACATGGACGTCACCGACACCGTCGTCGTTCGGGCTCCTCAGCAGACGGGCCTTTTGTACGGCGCAATCACCGTCGTCCAGTCTCTTTACTCCGACAAGGAGAAAACCTTTATCCCCAAAGGTATCGCCAGAGACTATCCGGCCTACAAGGTCAGAGGCGCGTTTTTGGACGTGGCTCGTATGGCGTACCCCCTCGATTATTTGGAAGAAATCACCAAGTACATGGCCTGGTTTAAGATGAACGACTTCCATCTTCACTTAAATGACAAGGCAGACCAGGATTACAAGTCCTTCCGTTTAGAAAGCGACCTGAAAAACCTGACCTCCACAGACCTGTACTACGGCAAAGAAGAATACAAGGAATTCCAGGACATGGCGGCCGACTGGGGCGTCAACATCATCTCGGAAATCGAGACTCCCGGCCATGCGAGAGCCTTTAGAGACGTTCCCGGCATCAAGATGACTACTGACGGGGAACATCTGGACCTCTCTGACCGTCAGACCGTCGAGACCATCAAAGGCCTTTTTGACGAAATGCTGGACGGAGACGATCCTGTCATTCGCAACCCTGTTGTTCACATCGGCACCGACGAGTACTACGCCGGCACCTCTGAACAGCTCAACGAATATGTCTATGAACTGACTCAGCATCTGGCTGCAAAAGGCGTTAACATGCGTTTCTGGGGTGCATTTCTCAACAACGCCGGCGTTCCCGCGGGCGTCAGCAAGACCATCCCCGGGTCCCAGTGCAACATCTGGGCTTCCTCCGGCGAGTGGAGCGATACTTTAAGCCCCACCCAGATGATGGAGTACGGCTACGATCTTATCAACTCCAACGGCTACAACCTTTATATGGTTCCCGGCGGTCAGGAGTATTCCGACAGCCTGAACCATGCGGCTCTCTTTAACAACTGGGATGTCAACCACTTCGACCTGGCAGGCAAACAGACCAATATCATGCCTCTGGGACATCCTCAGGTGTTGGGCGCTGACTTCCTCATCTGGAACGACCGCGGTACCTCTAACTGTGGTTTCTCCATCTTCGACGTGTTCACCCGGTTCCAGAACGGTACCACTATCGTGGCGGAAAAGACCTGGCACGGTCCCAAGGACGAGGATCAGGATTACAACGACTTTGCAAAGCGCGACAAGATGTTTAAAGACATCGTCGGCGGCGCGAATCCCACCAGAAAAGTCAACTCAGAGACCCAGACCCCGGTGGACATCGACTTTGAGGATACAAATGGAAATACCGCTTATGACATGTCCGATAATCAGCTGGACGCTACCGTCACAAACGGCAGCTTTGTTGAGGATAATGGCAGCACCGTCCTTTCCTTCGACGGAAACGGCTCCATGTCCCTGCCTGTCCAGTCTATCGGCTTCCCCTACGAGGCTTCCTTCGACCTGAAGGTCACAAAAGCCCCGGCGGCCAATACCAAGCTCTTTTCGAGCCAGGACGGCACCTTCTACTTGAACATCAACGGCACCGGCAAAATGGGCTTCAAACGTGACGGCTTTAAGGTCATCACCCCGGGCAAAGATGTTCGCTTCGATTGGGAAGGATACACCTTCCTGTTTGATTACAAACTGCCTCTCAATACCTGGACCAAAATCAAAATCAAGTCTGACAAGCAGTTTACCTACCTGGAAGTAGGCGGAACCACCTACAAGGCTCAGGCTACGGTGACAAAAACACCGGGTAAGCCCAACAAGCCTTTGGATGAAAGCTCTATCAGCATGTTCTCCACCGAGAAGATGTTCGAGGGTATGACCTGTATGGTGGATAACCTTGTGGTCAAGAACCCCGAACTGAAAGACAACAGCGAGAGAAACCCGAATCTGGCGTTCGAGTGCGATGTCACCACCTCTCCTCTGGAGGACGGCAGCATGTACGGCCGGAACTTCTATCCCGGCGCGCTCACTGACGGCATCAAGGATGACGTCAACACCCGTGTTTCCTTTGATCCCAGCAGCGCTACCACCTGGGCCATCGTCGACCTGGGCAAGGTGAGAGATGTAAACCTGATTAAGCTCTTCTTCTTTGAGAGCTGCCCCGAGTACAAGATCTCTATCTCCGAGGATGGCGATCACTGGACCGAAGTGCTCCATGAGACAAACGGCGTTCACGGACGTCCCGAAAGCGTCGATGTGGAAGTTGACATTCCGTTTGAGACCCAGAAGGCTCGTTACGTCAAGTATGAGGGCCTCCAGAAATGGCAGTCCCAGTGGGGCGGTTACCACGGCGGTCTCTCTGAAATGGAAGTCTACAACATGAAGGCCGACTACGATGTAATCGTCAAAGAAACCACAAACGGCACCGTCAACGTTGATAAGATTTACGCAAACGAAGGTGACGAAGTCACCGTTACTGTCACCCCCGCCGAGGGCTATAAACTGGATTCTCTGACTGTTAACGGCAAGGCTGTTGCGGTGGAAGGCGGTACTTACACCTTTACCATGCCCGCCAAAAATGTGACGATTGCAGCAAACTTCGTTTCCGCGACGAAACCTACCTTCAGCGTCACCATGGACAGCATGCAAAACGGCACTGTTACCGCCGATAAGACTACTGCCAACGAAGGTGACAAGATCACCCTGACGGTCAGACCGGCAAACGGCTATCAGCTCAAGGAGATCAAGGCAAACGGCGAAACAATCACTCCGGTGGAAGGCGTTTACAGTTTCGTGATGCCTGCAAAAGATGTGACTGTTACAGCAGTATTCGAGAAGATTCCCGAAGTGAAATACAACATCAACATCGCAGAAACGACAAACGGCACCGTTTCTTCCGACAAGCAGACTGCTGCCAAGGGCGAGACCGTCACTCTGACTGTCACTCCTGCAAATGGCTATCTCGTGAAGAGCGTGAAGGTCAACGGCAGCACTGTTGAAGCGGTGGGCGGCGTTTACAGCTTCGTAATGCCCGCTAAAGACGTTAATGTGGAAGCAGTATTTGAGAAAATTCCCGAAAACCAGTACAAAGTGACTGTTCTGCCTTCTGAAAACGGCACTGTTACTGCTGATAAGCAGGCTGCCGCCGAAGGAGAGACCGTTACTCTGACCGTGAAGCCTGCAAGCGGCTACTCCATCGGTTTCGTCAAGGTGAACGGCGAGGCCATCACACCTGTAAACGATGTTTACCGTTTTGTAATGCCCGGAAAAGACGTGGAGGTTACCGCTTCCTTCGAACAGGGCGAAACTTATAAGATCATCGTCGAACAATTAAACGGCGGCGTGATCGTTCCCGAAAAGACCACCGCTAAAGCTGGTGAAACTATCCACCTGACCGTTGTTCCTGACTTCCAGTACGCTGTGAGCTTTGTTTGGTGCAATAAGCAGGAATTAGTTTCGAAGGACGGCAAATACAGCTTTGTGATGCCTGCTCAGGATGTGAGAATCTACGCTTACTTCATCTACATGGGCGGCTCCGGCGGTTCCATCGGCGGAGGTTCTTCTGGCGGCGGAAGCAGCAAACCTTCGAAACCCGTGAAACCCACCGAGCCCACCTGGGAAGAGGTTGACGGCGTCTGGAAACTCAAGGGCACTGACGGCGAATACCTGACCGGCTGGCAGAAGGTTGACAGCAAGTGGTACTATCTGGGCACCGATGGCGTACGCGCTACCGGCTGGCAGAAGGTTGACAACAAGTGGTACTATCTGAAATCCGACGGCGTGATGGCGACAGGCTGGCTCAAACTGGGCAACACCTGGTACTATC
>ERZ827469.2608-NODE-2608-length-13230-cov-3.182391_pt1 | contig 13230 bp, 9 predicted proteins | sample MGYA00519917_ERZ827469 | MGnify/ENA primary metagenome ERZ827469 (study PRJEB31778, sample SAMEA3449314) | human gut metagenome | biome: human gut; feature: human-associated habitat; material: faeces | place: United Kingdom | collected 2010/2012 ... | reverse complement strand
ACCGTGATGCTCTTATGGTCGATGGTCAGCGTCACATTCTTTACCATTTGCCCTTCCTCCCTCCGCGGAAAATGCCGTAGCCGAAGTGGTCGCAGCGCAGGCAGCGCGACGCCTCGGAGTACGCCTCTTCATCGGTGAGGCCGCACTCGATGCACTTGAAGTCGTGCTTGCGTTCGCCTGCCTCGCGCTCGGTGGTGTCGATGCGGCCGTGGGGCGGCTTGTTGTTCAGCCGTGCCGTGGGGATCTCGACACCGGGGTCGATCTCGTGGTGGAAGCCGAGGTATTCGTCGATATTCGCCGCGGCGACCTTGCCGGCCGCGATGGCGCGGATGACGGTCGCAGGGCCGGTGACGCAGTCGCCGCCGGCGAAGACGCCGTCCATATTGTCGATCTGGCCGCTGGCCTCGGCGACGAACGCGCCGCGCTTGATGGCGATCTTCGTCTGCTCAAAGCCGTGGGTCTCCACGCCCTGACCGATGGCGACAACGACAACGTCCGCCGCGATGCGCTTTTCGCTGCGCTTGGCCTTTTCGGGCGCGGGGCGGCCCTTTTTATCCATCTCGCCGATGATCTGCGGCTGTGTCCACAGCGCGACGGCGTGACCGTTCGCATCGGTCTCGATGCGGACAGGGGCCTGCAGCGTCACGAGCTCCACGCCCTCGGCCACGGCGCCCTCGACCTCCTCGGGAAGCGCCGTCATATCCTCCTGACGGCGGCGGTAGACGCAGCTCACCTTGCGCGCGCCGAGACGAACCGCGCTGCGGCAGACATCCATCGCGACGTTGCCGCCGCCGATGACGACGATGTCCTTGTTGCGGAAGTCCGGCATGTGATCGTCGCCGATCTCGCGCAGCATCTCGACCGCGGAGATGACGCCCTCAGCGTCCTCGCCCTCGATGCCGGTCTTTTTATCCGTGTGCGCGCCGAGCGCGATGTAGAGCGCGTCGTTCTGCTGGCGCAGCTCGTCGAACGTCACATCGTCGCCGACATTGACGTTGACATGCACATCGATGCCAAGCGCCAGCATCGACGCAATCTCCGCGTCGAGCACTTCGCGCGGCAGGCGGTAGTTGGGGATGCCGTAGCGCAGCATGCCACCGAGCCTCGCGCGCTTTTCATACACGGTGACCTTGTGGCCCATCAAAGCTAAGTAATACGCTGCGGAAAGGCCGCTTGGGCCGCCGCCGATGACGGCGACCTTCTTGCCCGTGGGCTCGGCGCAGTCGGGCTGCGGCACGTAGCCCGCGTTATCCACCGCGTAGCGCTTGAGGCCGCGGATGTTGACCGCGTCATCGATCATATTTCTGCGGCAGCGCGCCTCGCACGGATGCTCGCAGATGTACGCGCAGGCCGAGGGGAATGGGTTATCCTTGCGGATCAGGCGCACGGCGTCGGCGTAGCGGCCGTACTTGATGAGCACGAGATAGCCCGGGATATCCACGCCCGCAGGGCACAGCGCCACACAGGGAACGGGCTCGCGCATGCCGCCAAGGCAGCGGTGGCGCAGAATATGCTCTTCGTAGTCGTCGCGGAAGCCCTGCACGCCGTCAAGCACCAGGCGCGCCGCATCGCGGCCAATGGCGCAGTCGGCGCTGTTGACGATCACGCGCGCCACGCGCTCGATGATCGAGATGGTCTCCATCGTGGCTTCGCCCTCGAGCACCTGCTCCATCAGCTCAGAAAGCTGGCCGAGGCCGATACGGCAGGGAACGCACTTGCCGCACGTCTGCGCATGGCAGAGGTCCAGAAAGCTCTTGGCCAGGTCCACCGGACACAGTCCCGGAGGGCTTGCGGCGATACGCCGCTCCACATCGCGGTACAGCCCGTCGATGACGGTCTGGGCATGGGAGGGCGTCATAATATCGAGTCTTGACACTGCTGTTTTCTCCTTTCACTGCTTGCCATCAGTGTAGTATCGGCCGGCAGGACAAATGCACGTATCCCGCCGCCTGATGTCAGCATCCATAAATAGATGTTATCTATAATAAACGTTAGTCATTCCATTTTCAATAGTCAATGCGGATTTTTTGTCATATTTTTCCATTTCACTCCATTTGGCTAACAAAGAAAAGCGAGGGCCGCAGCCCTCGCCTGTTTTTCCCTTTTATTTGCCGCGGATCTCGTCGAAGGTATCGGTGACGGCCTGCTCCGGCGCGGGCGTCGCGAGCGATACGATCACGATCGCAATGCACGCCGCAAGGAACGCGGGGAGCAGCTCGTAGATGGCCCACGCGCCGCCCATCGGCGCGATGAGATACTTCCAGATGAAGACCACCGCGCCGCCAGTGATCATGCCCGCGAGCGCACCCTGTTTGTTCGCGCGCTTCCAGAAGAGCGAGAAGAGCATCACGGGGCCGAACGCCGCGCCAAAGCCCGCCCACGCAAACGAAACCACGCGGAACACGGAGCTGTTGGGATCCCACGCAAGCACCATGCCGATAAGAGCGATGCCGATGACCGTGGCGCGCGCGGCGAGCATCGTCGTGCGCTGGTTCATCTTCATGCCGAACGAGTGCTGCATGAGATCCTGCGACACGCTGGACGCTGCGGCCAAGAGCTGCGAGTCCGCGGTCGACATCGTTGCGGCCAGAATGCCCGAGAGGATGATGCCCGCCATGACGGCGAGCAGCACACCGTGGCGGCTCATCAGATCTGCAAGCTTGATGATAATGGTCTCAGACTCCGCGCTCGTCGTCAGGAAAGGCACCTTGCCCGCGGCGGACACGCTGTAGCCGATGACGCCGATGCACACGGCGATGAACATTGAGATCACAACCCAGATCGTCGCGATGCGGCGGGACTGGTTGAGCTCCTTTTCCTCGCGGATGGCCATAAAGCGCAGCAGGATGTGCGGCATGCCAAAGTAGCCGAGGCCCCATGCGAGCGTGGAGACGATGCTCAGAGCGCTGTACGTCGAGGCCGTGCCGGTCGCGGCGTCGTAGCCCTGCGTCATGTTGAGATAGCCCGGCAGCGCGCTGGCGTTGTCGATGACCGTGTCCAGTCCGCCCGCCTGCTGCACGCCGAAGCACACAATGACGATGAGCGCGATCGTCATGAAGATAGACTGAATCAGGTCGGTGAACGAAACGGCCATGAAGCCGCCCATCACCGTGTACAGCACGACCACGATGCCGCCGACGATCATCGCCGTGTGGTACTCCACACCAAAAAGGCTGTTGAAGAGCGTGCCGATGGCCTTGAAGCCGGACGCCGTGTACGGGATAAAGAAAATGAGGATCACGACCGCCGCGATGCAGGAAAGCAGATGCTTCTTATCTCCGAAGCGGCGGGCGAAAAAGTCGGGGATCGTGATGGCGCCGAGTTTGGCCGAATACCGGCGCAGGCGGCGCGCGACGATCAGCCAGTTGAGATACGTGCCGATGGCCAGACCGATGGCCGTCCACGTCACCTCCGGCAGTCCGCAGAGGTAGGCAAGGCCAGGCAGACCCATCAAAAGATAGCTGCTCATGTCGCTCGCCTCAGCGCTCATGGCCGTGACGACAGGGCCCATCTTGCGCCCGCCGAGGTAGAAGTCGTCCGAGCTGCTGCCGCTGCCCTTTTTGCCAAAATACACGCCGACGAACACCATCGCGGCGAGATAGAGAACGATGGTCACTACAATAATGATCTGTGCGCTTGTCATGTGATTTTCTCCTTCAGCTTTCGTTAAGACGAGCACAATATAGCACAAAAGAAAGTAGACGTAAATACAGAACGCCGTACAGAATAATTCCTGTACGGCACTGCAAAATTCTGAATTTTTGATTAATTTTACTGCATTTTCTGCAAGACGATTTAGTAGACTGTTTTTGAAACGAATTTTATTTTTTTCGAAAGCCATCTAAAAACAGCGGCATCATCTGCTGCGCATACTGGACGAGCGAATATTCCCCGCCCGAAAGGCACCAGTCATACATCAGCCCGCGCTCGAACATCGCGTAGGCCTTAACGATCTCGCTCACGGTACGCGTGTCGGTCAGCTCCTCGCGCTCCTGCCCCTGAGAGACGATTTGGCGCAAAAGACGATAGTACGTGCGTTTGCGGTCGAGCAGGTGCTTTTCTCCCTTGGTCACGAGCTGGGAGGAAAAAAGCCGCGCCAAAAGCTCGATGGAGACCGTGTTTTCGATCGTCGTGAACAGCTCCTGATTGAGCCAGCATAAGAGCTCGATGCAGTCCATCTCATCGTGGGGCTGCTGCATCAGCTCCTCATACCGCTCGTCAAACAGCACTGAGAGGGACGAGAGCAGCGCGTCCTTGCCGTCAAAATAGTGGTAGAACGAGCCCTTCGACGTCTCCGACTCGAAGATGATCTCCTCCACCGTCGTCTCCTCATAGCCCTGCTCGTAAAAGAGCTTCCACGCCGCCGAGACGATGCGCGCCTTGGTGTTGCGGCTCGATTTTCTTGCCATGTGCTCCCCTCCCCTGTTTTGTTTATTGTATCACAGCACATCTCCCGCTGCCAAGCGTTTTGCGCTCACCCAAGGTTTTTCCGCAGGAATGTGCGAGCATTTTCAAAGAAAATGCCGTCCGCGTCCGCCTGCGATACGCCGCGCGAAAGCAGATACTCGTAAAAATCCGCCGCCTTCTCCGGCGAATCAAGGCACGGCGGCAGCGCCGCGCCGTCGAAGTCCGAGCCGAGGGCGAGGTTTTTGCGCGCACCGAGGTCGAAAAAGTGCGCCACATGGCGATAGACGTCGTCTAAGCTCCTGACCGCTCCCCCGTCGCGCAGGAATGGCCCGTAGTAGTTGAGGCCGATCAGGCAGCCGCGGCGCACCATCTCTTGGATCTGCGTGTCCGTCAGGTTGCGCTTGTGCGCGCAAATTGCGCGGGCGTTGGAGTGCGTGGCGAGAAACGGCCTTTCCGCCGTCTCGAACACGTCCGCGAGCCCCGCGTCGTTCAGGTGCGAGACGTCGATCAAAATGCCGCAGCGCTCCATTTCGCGCACGGCGGCGCGGCCCAAGTCCGTCAGGCCGCGGTCCGTCACATTGCCCGAGCCGAGCTCGTTTTCCCCATTCCACGTCAGCGTCACGGCGCAGACGCCCTGACGCTTCGTCTTCCCGATGCGCGACAGGTCGCCAGCAAACGCGCTGCCGTTTTCCACGCTCAGAAAGGCCGCGGTCTTCCCCGCCGCCCACGCGCGCTCCATATCGGCAACATTGCGGCAGGGCGACACGCGATCCGTGAATTTTTGCATCTGGCGATTGAAATTCGCGCAGGCGTTGTCAAAAAAGCGGACAGCCTTCTCCCCGCGCAGCTCATCGGGCACGAACACGGCGAAAAACTGCGCCCAGCGGACATCATTCGGAATACTTGTGAGCGACAGCGTGCGCGCGGGATCGTCGAGCGTGTCGATGATGTTCGATCCTGCGTACATGCAGTCGGTCAACGTGTCGCAGTGGAGGTCGATGAGGGCGTAAGGGCGCATGCGGGCACTTCCTTTTCAAAAAAGATCACGCTGCATTATACGCTCTTCCCGCCCGTTTCTCAACCGGCAAAGTTTAAGGAATTCTGAGGATTCTTAGCGTGCTCTTTACAAAGGCGCGGCAACACTGATATACTGGGCATCGAAAGGGGCGAAACGCCATGGACAATATTTCCCAGATCATCTCCCGCTCGATCGGCGGCTACAGCATCGGCAGCATCCTTTCCGCGCTGCTGACATTCCTCATCTGCCTGATCGTCGTGCGGCTCGTGCTCAAGCTCTGTTCGCGGCTGCTCTCGCGCGCGAACCGCCTGAACGAGCGGCTGCAAAAGGTCATCCTCACGAGCCTCAAAACGCTTCTGTATCTGCTTACCATCATCATCACAGCCGAGGCGCTCGGCATCAACACCTCGTCGCTCACCGCCATCATGTCGGTGCTGACGTTGGGCGTCACGCTGGCCGCCGAGGACATTCTCGGCAACGTCGCCGGCGGGCTCGTCATTCTCTTCTCGCATCCGTTCTCGCTCGGCGACGAGATCGAAGTCGGCGGCACGACCGGCACGGTGCGTGAAATTTCACTGACGCACACGAAGATTGAAACGCCGGACGGACAGATCGTGCTCCAGCCCAACCGCGAAATGTCCAGCTCGAAGATCATCAACTTCACCGTCCTGGGCCGCCGCCGCATCGTCTACAAGGTCACAGCATCCTACGACGCGCCGACGGACGAGGTGAAGCAGGCCTGCATGGACGCCGTTCTCGCCTTCCCCGCCGTGCTGAAAGAACCCACGCCGACGGTGTATCTCTCGAATTACGGTGCCAGCTCCATCGAATACACCATCCGCTGCTGGACGGCGGCAGACGCCTACTGGGACACTTATTTTAAGATGTACGAGCGCCTGCGCAACACCTTTGCAAAGCACAACGTGGAGATGTCCTACGATCATCTGAACATCCACGTCGTACCGGAGAAACAGAATGAAAATTAAAGTCGTCGATATGACATATGAACAGGCGCTTGCCCAGCCGCCGCAGGTGCACAAAAAGCCGAAAAAGCCGTCGCTCCTGTTCCGGACGGTCCTGCGCGCAGCCTCCGCGCCCGACCTTCTGGCGACGCATTTCCACTGCGAGAAGACCGGCATGGAGCAGATCAAAAGCGATGAGCCCTGCCTTGCCCTGATGAACCACTCGTGCTTTCTCGACCTCAAAATCGCGGAGGCGGTGCTGTACCCGCGCCCGTTCAACATCGTCTGCACGTCGGACGGCTTTGTCGGCAAGGAGTGGCTGATGCGCAGCGTCGGCTGCATCCCCACGCGCAAGTTCTGTTCGGACGCGGCGCTCGTGCGCGACATGCTCTACTGCGTGCGGACGCTCAAAACGTCGGTGCTGCTCTATCCCGAGGCAAGCTACAGCTTTGACGGCACGGCCACACCGCTGCCGGAGAGCATCGGCAAGTGCGTCAAGGCGCTAAATGTGCCGGTCGTGATGATCCGCACCTACGGCGCGTTCGCGCGTGACCCGCTCTACAACGGGCTGCAAAAGCGGCGCGCGAAGGTCTCAGCGCAGATGCAGTGCCTGCTCTCGTCCAGCGACGTTGCAGAGAGGAACGTCGCCGAGATCAATGAGCGCATCTTTTCCGCCTTCCGCTTCGACAATTTCCGCTGGCAGGAGGAAAACGGCGTCTCCGTCAGCGAGCCGTTCCGCGCCGACGGACTCAACCGCGTGCTCTACAAGTGCCCGCACTGCTTCGCCGAGGGGAAAATGGAGGGCAGGGGCACGTCGCTCATCTGCCGAAGCTGTAACAAGGAATATCGCTTGACAGAGATTGGTACGCTGGAATGTTTGAACGGCGAGGCCGCGTTCACCCACGTGCCGGACTGGTACACCTGGGAGCGGCAGTGCGTGCGCGAGGAGCTGGAAAGCGGCGCATATCAGCTTGATATTCCCGTGCAGATCTGCATGATGGTCAACATGCGCGAGATCTGCCGCGTGGGCGAAGGCCGGCTGCACCACGATGAAAACGGCTTCCACCTGACCGGCTGCGGCGGGAAACTGGACTATTTCCAAAAGCCTGAGGCCTCGTACAGCCTGTACGCCGACTATTTCTGGTACGAGATCGGCGATATGCTCTGCATCGGCGACCACAAAGCGCTGTATTACTGCTTCCCGCAAGACGGCGGGGATGTGGTCGCTAAGACGCGGCTTGCTGCCGAAGAGCTCTATAAATTAAAGCGCGCCGCTAAGGCGCGGGGATAATGCAGCACAAAGTGCTGCCGCCTTGTTCCCCACACCGTGTGGGAACGCGGATAAGGGAGGGGTGTCTCTTTTTTGAAAAGAGACACCCCTCCCTTACACCCTCCCAGAGAAAATTTTTCATTGCAAGCGAGCAGCTCGAAGAGCTGCAATGCTTGCCGATTGCACCTCTTGCGTGCGGCAAAGCCGCATTTACCCCTGCTATACGACTTGGCGTACTCCTATCATCCGCTGCCGCTCTGCCCATCTCGCGCTGGTACAGCCTAATTTCCGTCTACCGGAGCACTCATCAATGCGGCGAGCGAAGCAATGCCGCATTCCGCAGGCAGTCTGCCGCCAATCTAACGTCACTCGCGCCTCACGATAGTAAGGCGCGGTTGCAAATCGGTCACGAATTGCAGGGATTCATGGCGAAGCCATGTACACCGCACCTACATTGCGCAGCGCGTGCAGTTCTTCAAGATTGAAACTGCCAATGTGTGGGGTCGAGGGGGAAGGCCCCTCGTCCTTTCTCTCGGGGGTTTAAGGGGGATACTCTCTTTCGAGAAAGAGAGTATCCCCCTTTAGCGCACTCCCGCACGGTGCGGGAATCCCCCGACGGCCTCAGGCCGTCATAATTTTCAAGCGCTTTGCGCATCAAAGCCTTTCAAAGATTTCTTCTCCTCGCGGAGAAACACGATCACGCTCAGAAGGAACGGGAAGAAATACGTCGCCACGCGATAAAGTACCAGCGCCGACGAGGCGATTGCCGTGTCCGCCCACGGGACGAAGAGCAGCAAAAATGCAAACTCCATCGGGCCCACGCCTGCGACGTTTGGCAGCGCGCTTGTGATGAGCAGCATCAGCGAGGCGAGCATCTGCGCCTGCGCGAAGTTAAGCGCCGTGCAGCCCACGAGCCGCAGCGCGGCATAGGGGATGGAATAGAGCACGAAGAGCTTCACAAGGCTCACGGCGATACCTTTGACGCGGATTGACGGAACGAGCAGCACCTTTTCCGCCTCGCGGTTGAGCTCGGTGAGACTATTCGCCCACTTTTCGCGGCGTTCGTCCCACTTCGGCGTGTGCGGGAGCTTGCCGAGCAGCATCAGCACTAACTTCAGCACCTTATCCCAGGTGTAGAGCAGCGTGAGCGCGATCACGATGAGCGCGCCGGTGACATAGCCGATCAGAAGATAGCGGGCAAGGCCGCTGGCGCTCTCACGCAGCCAGTCGCCGCCGAGCAGCAGCGCGACCGTCGCGTAGATCAGCACGGATATCTTGTGCAGCACGTACTCGCTCGCCATGATGCCGAGCCCGCTGCCCGCGTCCAGGCCTCGCCTGTAAAGGTAAAAGCTTTGCATCGGCAGCGTGCCCGCACCCAGCGTCGCGATATTGCCGAACACGCCGAGGAATGTCACGCGCAGCGCGTCAATAAACGTGCAGTCCGGCTTTTTGTGGTGGATGATGACGAGGCACAGCACGGATTCCATCGCCTCGTAGGCAAAGCCGAGTGCGAGCAGGAGCAGCACACCCCAGAACGGCACAGTACTCAGGTCCTTGACGATATCGGGCAGCACGTCGCGGAAAACAAGGATGATGGCAACAAAGATCAGCGCCAGCGTGAGACCGCTGACGAGATAGGTTCTGCTCCGTTTGCTTTTCAATGCTGTTCCTCCCCGCCTTCGCAGATGATGTTATGATAAAATTTCCTTTTGCAGCACCTCGGCGATGTCGGTCCACTCCCACGGAAGACCCACGGCATTTTCGCCGAAGTGTCCGCCGCAGGAGACGCGGCGGTAGATCGGGCGGCGCAGTTCAAAGCGTGACGTGATGCTGCCTGGGCGCATGTCGATATGCTCCATAAGCCAGCTCGCGATCTTTTCGTCGCTCACGCGCCCCGTGCCAAACGTGTCGACCATCACGCTCACAGGGTCGGCGAGGCCGATGGCATAGGCAAGCTCGATCTCGCAGTGGTCGGCCAGCTCCGCGGCCACAATGTTCTTGGCGAGATAGCGCGCCATGTAAGCGCCCGTGCGGTCGACCTTGCTCGGGTCCTTGCCCGAGAACGCCCCGCCGCCGTGGCGCGCCATGCCGCCATAGGTGTCGGCGATGATCTTGCGGCCGGTAAGGCCGCTGTCGCCCGCGGGCCCGCCAACGACAAATCGTCCCGTCGGGTTGATGAAATACTCTGTGTGCTCGTCGAGCAGTTCCGGCGGCAGCACAGGGAAAATGACCTGTTCTAAGATCGCATCGCGCAGCGCGTCGATGCCGACCTCCGCGCTGTGCTGCGCGGAGACGACGACGGCGGAGATGCGTTTGGGCTTGCCGTCCTCGTATTCGACGCTGACCTGCGCCTTGCCGTCCGGGAGAAGATACGGCAGCAGCTTTTCGCGCCGCACCTGTTCGAGTCTTCTCGTCAGGCGGTTCGCAAGCGTGATGGGCAGCGGCATCAGCGCGTCGGTCTCGCGGCAGGCGTAGCCGAACATCATACCCTGATCGCCCGCGCCGGCTTCTTCCGGCGCGCCGCGGTTAACCCCGCGCGCGATGTCCGGCGACTGGGTGTGGATGCTGACGCGGATGCGCACGTTTTCGGCGTCAAAGCCGACGACGGGCACGGTATAGCCGATCTCGGCGATGACCTTGCGCGCAATGGTTTCATAGTCCGGCACATAGGATGAGGTGATCTCGCCCATCAGATGAACTTCGCCGATGCAGGCCGTCACCTCGCAGGCGACGTGTGCGTCAGGATCGCGGGCAAGGATGTCATCGAGCACCGCGTCGGCGATCTGGTCGCAGACTTTATCGGGATGTCCGCACGTGACGGACTCAGAGGTGAAATAGGTTTTCATCGCTTTCGCTTCCTTTCTGCTCGTTCGCATGGGGAAAGAGCGCTGTCTCAGTTTTTGACAGTCTGATGATAGCGGGAATATGAAAGCGGGAAAAGTGGCAAAGTCCGCAAGGCGCACAAAGTTTTCACACTCCCGCGAGGCTGACCAAGTTTCCGACAGGAAGCGGCGAGTATAGTGTAAAGATTTCGTTAAATGTTCACGATTTTGTCACTTGCAAGTTTTTCCCATATCGGATATAATGAATGAAAGCGAATCGAGAAAGGGAGGAACCTACCCATGGCTCTGCGCACCAAAAACGCCATCCGCCGCAGCTTCATCGAGCTTCTGGCAGAGCGTCACTTCGACAAGATCTCCGTCCGCGACATCGCGGAGAGAAGCGAGGTCACGCGGAACACTTTTTATTATTACTACACTGACATCTACGCGCTGGCCGAGGACGTGTTCGAGTCGGAGATTGAAAAGCTCTCCGAGCGCGTGGAGGGCTATGAATCGTGGCAGAAGGCATTTTTGACCGCTACGTCTTTCGCCGCGGAGAACAAGCGCATGATCCTGCACCTGCACAACTCCGCCCACAGCGATATTCTGGCAAGATATTATCATAAAACGATCCTGACGACAATGCTTTCTTACGTCCGCAAGGAGGCTGAGGGCCTGAACGTCAGCGAAAGCCAGATCATGGCGCTCGCGCGCTTCTACACGGCAGCGCTCGCAGGGCTGACGCTTGAATGGATCGGCAGCGGCATGAAGGGCGAGCCGGATTCGTTCATCGATGATCTCGGCGGAATGCTCGACGGCAACATCCGCCACTCTCTCGAGCGCGGATGTGCGCATGCGGCACAGTAAATAATATGCATTAAAAAAATGGGGAAGCGGCGGGATGGTTTGACCATTCCGCTGTTTTCGTCCACGACGGGTGAACAAGCTTAACACATCCTTTACCCTTTTTTCCTGTTCATCGCGGCGAGTCTCTGCTATGATATTTTTGGAAGTATTGAATTGATAAAGGAGTGAGGTTTTGTATCAGAAACAGATCTTAATGGAAAAGCTGAAAGAAGCCACCGCCTCCGTCCTGCCCATCAGCCTGATTGTCATGGCGATCAGCTTTGTGCTCGTGCCGGTGGACGCGGGACTGATGCTCTCGTTCGTGATCGCGACGGCCATGCTGATCCTCGGTATGGGGCTCTTCACGCTGGGCGCGGACATGTCGATGAGCCGCATCGGCAACTACATGGGCTCCAAGCTGACGAAATCGCGCAAGCTGCCGCTCATCCTGACCGTGAGCTTCGCCCTCGGCGTTGCCATCACAGTGGCGGAGCCCGATTTGCAGGTGCTCGCAGGCAACGTGCCGGAGATTGACACGACGGTGCTGATTCTGACCGTTTCGGTCGGCGTCGGCTTCTTCCTGATGCTGTGCATGGTGCGCATCCTCTTTTCGATCTCGCTGCGCACGACCCTCATCAAGAACCTGGGGCTCAACATCAGCGCCACGCTCGACCCGTACGATCTGGACGCCAACGGGCGACGTATCAACCGCTTCATGCTTCGGCGCGGCAAATTGGGGCGGCTGACGAGCGTCAGCACTTCGTTCGGTTACTCGTTCAACTCGCCCGGGAACGGCAGTTCGTCGTCGCAGCCCGCGATGAACGACATCAACAGCGGGGGCGCTCCGCCTCCCGAGTACGCCGACATGTTCGCCCAACCGGGCTTCAACGATCTGGACCCCAATACCCGGCGGCAGATGATGTCGTCGAGCTATTACGACTTCAATATCCCGTGGAACATCGGGTTCAACTACAGCTTCAGCTATTCCAAACCGGGGCTGACGGCCACGGTGGTTCAGACGCTCGGCTTCAACGGCAGCGTGAACCTGACGCCCAAGTGGGGCGTTACCTTCAACGCCGGATACGATTTCAAGGATAAGAAGCTTACGCCGGGTACTTTCACGCTGACGCGCGACCTGCATTGCTGGCAGATGCACTTCAACTGGGTACCTATCGGTTTCCGCAAGAGCTGGAGCTTCACGATCAACGTCAAGTCGGCCATGCTCAAGGACCTCAAGTACGACAAGAACAGCAGCTTCTACGACAATCTTTACGACCGGTAAGGCCGTGCGCGAAATTCGTAAACTATCAAACCCTTAAGTACATGATAAGAACGTTAATAATCAGTTGTATGGCAACATCCCTGACGCTCGGCGCGTCCGGCGCGGACGTCAATCCGCTGCTCGTCGAGTCGACGGCTCCCCACGGAGCTCCGCAATTCACGCAGATCACGAACGAGCATTACAAACCGGCTTTCGAGCAGGCCGTGCGCGAGGCTCGCGCCGACATCGCCGCGATCGTCGGCAACGCCCAAGCCCCGACATTCGCCAATACGATCGAGGCGCTCGAGTTCAGCGGCCGTCGTCTGGACCGCATCTCCAATATTTTCTTCAACCTGAACGAGGCGCATACGAACGATACGATGCAGGCTCTCGCGCTGGAGCTTTCGCCCATGCTGACCGAGTTCAGCAACGACGTAAGCCTCGATCCGAAGCTGTTCGCCCGGGTCAAGGCGGTTTACGATCGGCGGGAGTCGCTGGGGCTGAACGCCGAACAGAGGCGATTGCTCGAAAAGACCTACAAGGGGTTCGCCCGCAGCGGCGCGGCCCTTTCCGACGGAGACAAGAAGATATACTGCGAACTGACCGCCCGCCTCTCGGAGCTGAGCCTTCAGTTCAACCAAAAC
>ERZ827469.2600-NODE-2600-length-13274-cov-3.101067_pt1 | contig 13274 bp, 11 predicted proteins | sample MGYA00519917_ERZ827469 | MGnify/ENA primary metagenome ERZ827469 (study PRJEB31778, sample SAMEA3449314) | human gut metagenome | biome: human gut; feature: human-associated habitat; material: faeces | place: United Kingdom | collected 2010/2012 ... | reverse complement strand
GCAGATCCGAAGATCCTGATCTTAGATGAGGCGACTTCGAGCATTGATACCGAGACGGAACTGCTTTTGCAGAAAGGATTGAACGAACTTTTGAAGGGACGGACTTCTTTTATCATTGCACACAGACTTTCTACGATCAAAAATGCCGACTGCATCTTATATGTAGACAAAGGCGATATTTTAGAGCGTGGAAATCATGACGCACTGATGGAACAGAAGGGTGAGTATTACAAACTTTATATGTCACAGTATGATTTCTTAAAATGACAGGCACTGCGGTGCCATTTGCCAATCGAAAAACCGGAAAACACCATTTGACACCCGGATCTTATAAATAAAAACTGCCGCCTCACGGTGATATGTCCCCCTTTTTCTGAACTTACAGAGAAAAGGGTACATATATTCACCCGGAGGCGGCAGTTTTTATGAAAGTTTATTCATTTTTATGTTCTTTCCGGTATTCTGCCGGGCTTTTTCCAACGTATTTTTTGAACTTGATATGGAAATAATCGACATTCCGGTAACCGACTTTTTCTGCGATCGCATAAACTTTTAACTCTGAGGAACAGAGAAGCTCCATCGAGTGTTTGATGCGGACATGGTCGACGTATGAGTTGAAGTTTTCACCCATCTTTTTGCGGAAAATCTTTCCGAGATAGGAGCTGTTGTAACCAAACAGCGGTGCAATATTTTCTAATGTGATATTGCTTGCATAGTTGTGGTTGATGTAGTGCAGAATATCATCCAGCACGCTTTCACGGGAAGAGTTACCGATCGAGGACATGATCATCTCAAACTGTTCCGTGAAGTACAGGATGATCTCGTAGAGATAATATTTTTCTTCGATCAGACGGATGATATCCGCATTGCTCGGAAACGGGATATTTGCACCATTGTAAAGCCGGTTTGCCTGTTCCTTGATCTGCAGATAAAGGTCTGTCAGGAAAAGCCGTATGGAATCAATCGAATCTGCAGCATGGTAAAGTTCATTGGTAAGCTGTGTCAAAGTCTCCGCTAACATATTGCGGTTGAATGCCTGAAGATATTCAAACAGGCTGGTAGCGTAACGGTTTAAAAAAGCGTCGTTTAAGATGGATTTTAAACTGTCCGGGTCCGGCAGTTCGGCATAACCGATCGTGTGCTGTTCCTGCTCGCAGAAGAAACGGCGTTCTAAGAGCTGTTTCGCCTGAATATAGGAAATATAGACTTCCGACAGGTCTGACACACGCGCACCATATGTAATAAAGAGACTGTCAAGAGGAGAATTCTCCTGTGGACGCCGTTCTCTCTGGTAACGCTCCAGAAAATCGTTAAACTTTTGAATGGCAAAAGTGCCTTTCAGCAAAATAACCTCATGATACTGCAGCGTAATGTTATCGTAGGAGTTATTATCCTGATTCGTCACGCGCAGAAGATCCGAAAAACGATAGGAGGCATCTGCAGTATTGTGACTGTATTTCTCATAGATCACAACCTGATAGGTGTCTGCTGTCAGATGGAGATCTGTTGTATTTATGTGGGAAAGATCGATATCATTCGTTAAAAGATCGCGGATGATGGTCTCTCTTGCCTTTTCACGGTAATGTTCCCGGGTATTTGCAGTTGCAGCATCCTTGTCTAAGTTTTCTTTGATCGAACGAAGAATCTCCTCAAGTTCATCCTCGTCGATCGGCTTTGTCAGATAATACTGCACTCCGTAACGGATGGCTTCCTGCGCATATTTGAAATCAGAGTAACCGCTTAAGATAATGACTTTTCCGGTAAAACCCTGTGCTCTTGCCTCCCGGATAACGTCAAGCCCTGACATTCCCGGCATGCGGATGTCTAAGAGAACGATATCCGGCTGTAAGGCAAGAATCTGCTGATAGGCGGTCTCACCGTTTGCAGCTTCTCCGGCGATCGTATAGCCGAGAGATTCCCAGTCGAACAGACATTTGATACCTTCCCGGATAATGGATTCATCATCTGCAATTAAAACGCGATACATAAAAATAACCTTCCTGTTCCAATGATAAAAATACTAAACGTAAGTATAAATGCGAACGTTTTGTTTGTCAAATTTATCGAGTGTTTTATGTACAATTTAGAGGGTATTTTTTGCAGGGTGGGTATAGTAAGATGAGACAAAATGAGATAATTACAGGGAGGAAAATCCTCTGCGCCTGCAAGAGGCAAATGCTATAAAAAACATAGCATGCATTTTTCTCCGGAAAACAGGGAGGATTATCATATGAAATTCAGTAATGGATGCTGGCTGCAGAAAGAGCGCTGCGAGTGCTTTTCTCCGGCAGAAGTATATTTTTCAAAAATCGAGAAAGATCAGGTGACGATCTGTGCGCCGACAAGCAAGATCACACAGCGCGGCGATACCCTTGGCGGAATCAACCTCACGATCGTGATTTCAGCACCGTATGAGGAAGTGCTCAGGGTTCAGACTTATCATCACATGGGCGTGCAGAAAAAGGCACCGTCATTTGAGATCGCACCTGCGGAGAGCGGACATTTAAAGGCAGAAGATACGGAGGACAAGCTGGTCATTTCAAGCGGTACACTGCGTCTGGAAGTGCAGAAAGAGAACGGAGCACTCACATTTTACCGCGGTGAGGAGAAAATCACTGCAAGCGGATGGAGAGATCTTGCATACATGAAGACCGACTGGAAAGGTTTTGCCTATGATAAAGGACCGGAAGATGCTTATATGAGAGAGCAGTTGTCACTTTCCGTTGGCGAGCTGATCTATGGACTTGGCGAGCGTTTTTCTGCGTTTGTAAAAAATGGACAGAGCGTGGATATCTGGAACGAGGACGGCGGTACTTCCACAGAGCAGTCTTATAAAAATATCCCGTTTTATATTTCCAATAAAGGATACGGTGTGTTTGTAAACCATCCGGAGCGCGTGTCCTTTGAAGTTGCAACAGAGATGGTAACCAAGGTTGAATTTTCCGTACCGGGTGAAAACCTTGACTATTTCCTGATCAACGGGCCGACGATGAAAGAAGTGCTGATGCGCTATACAGACATTACCGGAAAACCGTCACTTCCGGCACCGTGGACATTCGGTCTCTGGCTGTCCACATCCTTTACGACAAACTATGATGAAAAGACAGTCAACAGTTTTGTCGATGGAATGTTTGACCGCAAGATCCCGTTATCCGTATTCCATTTTGACTGCTTCTGGATGAAAGATTTCAACTGGTGTGATTTTACCTGGGATTCAAGAGTATTCCCGGACCCGGAGGGCATGTTAAAACGTCTGAAAGCAAAAGGATTAAAGATCTGTGTCTGGATCAACAGCTATGTGGGACAGGAGTCCTCCATGTTCAAAGAGGGTGTCGAGGGCGGTTACTTCTTAAAACGTCCAAATGGCGATGTATGGCAGTGGGATATGTGGCAGCCGGGACTTGCCATTGTGGACTTTACTAACCCTGCAGCCTGCGAGTGGTACAGCAAAAAGTTAGAGGCACTGCTCGATATGGGTGTTGACTGCTTCAAGACCGACTTTGGTGAGAGAATCCCGACAGATGCGGTATATTACGACGGTTCTGATCCGGTCAAGATGCACAACTACTATACATACCTTTACAATAAGGTGGTATTTAACGTATTAAAGAAGAAAAAAGGTGAAAAAGAGGCTGTTCTTTTTGCACGTTCTGCAACTGCAGGCGGACAGAAGTTCCCGGTTCACTGGGGCGGTGACTGCTGGTCTGATTATGAATCCATGGAGGAGAGCCTTCGCGGAGGCCTGTCACTGACAAGTTCCGGTTTTGGATACTGGAGCCATGATATCGGAGGATTTGAGAGTACATCCACACCGGACGTCTATAAGAGATGGTGTGCATTCGGACTGCTTTCTTCCCATTCAAGACTGCACGGATCTACTTCTTACCGTGTGCCGTGGGCATATGATGAGGAAGCAGTAGATGTGGTACGTTATTTCGCACAGCTTAAGGCATCCTTAATGCCGTATCTGTACCGCAATGCGATCGAGACATCAAAGACCGGTATCCCGATGATGCGGAGCATGGTGCTTGAATTTACCGAGGACAAGAACTGTGCTTACCTGGCAACCCAGTATATGTTAGGTGATTCCTTACTGGCTGCACCAATCTTCCGTGATGACAGCATCGGAGGGAACCTGGACATCCTTACTGACCGGAGAAGTCAAAGAGGGCGGTAAATGGTATACAGAAAAACATGGTTATTTAAGCATTCCTCTCTATGTCAAAGAGGGCAGCATCGTGGCTATGGGTGCAAGAAATGACAATGCGGTTTATGATTATGCGGACGGAGTGACATTCCGTGCTTATGCATTGAAGGATGGCATTAAAGCGGAGACTGTTGTCTATGGAACAGAAAATGAAAAAGAAGCATCTGCAGACGTTGTAAAGAATGGAACTTCCTATGAAATCACAGTGGAGAGCAAAAAGGCATCCAAAGTGGCATTGATGAATGTCGGTGCTCCAAAGCAGGTAAACGGTGCATCCTATACACAGAATGGAGAAAATGTCATCGTAGAGTTTCACGGGGACGGCAAGGCTGAGGTTGTATTTTAATGCAGGAAACATACATTGAAGAAATTTTAAAAGAGCTGACTTTAGAAGAAAAGATCGGTATGATCCACGGTGCGGGTTTATTCCGCACCGAAGGAGTGGAGCGGCTTTCCATCCCACCGCTCTATATGTCGGATGGACCGATGGGAGTGCGCGCAGAATTTGCGGACAATGAATGGCGGAGTGTCGGGACGACGGAAGATTATGTGACTTATCTTCCGTGCAACAGCGCCATTGCATCCACCTGGAACCGTGATCTGGCAAAGAAAGCCGGAAAAGTGCTGGGTGAGGAGGCAAGAGGCAGGGGCAAAGATGTGATCTTAGCTCCGGGCATCAACATCAAACGGAGTCCGCTCTGTGGCAGGAATTTTGAATATATGAGCGAAGATCCAGGACTCATCGAAGAACTGGTTGTACCGATGATCGAGGGAATCCAGGAAAACGATGTTGCGGCATGCGTGAAGCATTTTGCGGCAAACTCACAGGAAACTGAAAGACTCTGGGTGGATACAATCATCGATGAGACGGCACTGGAAGAAATTTATTTTCCGGGATTTCAAGCGGCGGTAGAAAAGGGACACACCCTTGCTCTGATGGGAGCCTATAATCTGTTAAACGGTGAGCACTGCTGTATGAGTAAATCCCTGCTCAATGAAAAACTGCGGAAAGACTGGGCATTTGACGGCGTGGTAATCTCCGACTGGGGTGCTGTGCATGATACGAAACTGGCGGCAGAGTCCGGGCTGGATCTTGAGATGGATGTCAAGTATCAGTTCGACGAACAGTACATGGCAGATCCTCTGTTAAAAGCAGTGAAGGATGGAGAAATCGAAGAATCGCTGGTGGATGAGAAAGTGCGCAATATCCTTCGCATGATGCTGCGCTTAAAAATGATCGGACCGGAGAGAAAACATCGTAAGACAGGCGCATACAATACGGAGGAACACCGCAGGGCAGTGCTCGATGTGGCGCGCGAGTCCATGATTTTACTGAAAAATGAAGATCAGGTATTGCCGCTTCAGGCAGAATCCGGCTGTAAGGTTGCCGTGATCGGTGTAAATGCCGCTGCAATCCATTCAAACGGAGGAGGAAGTGCAGAAATCAAGGCACTGTATGAGATTTCACCGCTTATGGGAATCAAAAAGTTACTTGGTGGAAATGTGAAAGTTTCTTACGCACCGGGCTATGTGATTCCGGATAAGAAAGAGACATCTGAGATCAACTGGCAGGCGGCGAGCACGGAGACTGCAGAGAATACCGAAAAGGAAAGCACTGTAAGTGGAAGAACACTGGATGAAAAACAGCAGGAAGCCTTAGCGGAAGCAGTTGCGCTGGCAAAAGCAAGTGACATTGTTATTTTTGTGGGCGGACTGAACCACGATTTTGATGTGGAGGGACTTGACCGCGTGAACATGAAACTGCCATACGGGCAGGATGAAGTAATCGATGCTCTGCTAAAGGCCGTGCCGGATACGGTGGTCTGCATGTATGCAGGTGCACCGGTTGAGATGCCGTGGGCAGAAAAGGCAAAAGCAATCCTCTGGAGCTACTATGCCGGTATGGAAGGGGGAACAGCCCTGGCAGAGATCTTGTCTGGAAAAGTAAATCCATCCGGAAAGCTGGCAGAAACATTTATCCGTGATGCGTCGCAGTGTCCGGCACATACGATCGGAACATTTGGAAAGAAAGACCGTGTGGAGTACAGGGAAGGTGTGATGGTCGGTTACCGTTATTATGACACAAAAAAAACAGATGTCCTGTTCCCGTTTGGTCATGGACTTTCCTATACGGCATTTACCTATAATGATCTTGAAATTATACGGCAGCAGGAAAATGGCAGACAGACCGTGAAAGTTTCCTGTTCGGTAACCAATACAGGAGAACATGCAGGGAAAGAGACCGTTCAGATTTATGTGGCACCGGAACAGAAAAAAGACAGACCGGTTCATGAACTGAAAGCGTTTGAAAAAGTCAGGCTTGATGCCGGGGAAACAAAGAGGATCTGTGTTATTTTGGAGGAAAGAGATTTTTCCCGTTATGACACAGACAAAAAGATGCCGGTTCCGGTAAATGGAACGTATGAAATTCAGGTTGGCGCATCTTCGACAGATATCTGCCTTTGTGGAAAAATAGACCTTTTTTTTGCAGAAGGTTAAATGATGACTATTGAAAAGAAACTCTGACTTTGCTATGATAAAGTCAGGTTTTTTTAATGGGATTTTTTGGGGGGGCGGATAGGTGAGAATATGTCTGAAAAGAGCAAGGTATTAGTCGTAGATGATAAACAGGTCGAACGTGTCATGATGAAAAGAATTTTGAGCGGTACGTACGAGGTGATAGAGGCAGAAAATGGCAAGGAAGCATTTGAGATTCTTTATGAACGAAGCACGGAGATAACGGCGGTACTTTTAGATATCGTTATGCCGGAGTATGACGGGTATTATTTTCTGGAACGGTATCATAAAGCGCAGATGTATCAGGCAATACCTGTCATTGTACTTACGATGGAGATTGACATTGAGACAGAGATTAAATGCCTGGGCATGGGAGCATGGGATTTTATCCGGAAACCGTATGATGTGGATGTTGTCCGGTTCCGGCTGAAGAATGTGATTGGCAGCAGCAGTCAGAATATCAGCAAAGCATTAAAGTACCGTGCAGAATATGATATCCTTACCGGCATCTATAATAAGACCAATATGTTTCAGGCGACATCTGCTATGTTAGAGCGATATCCGGACCGGCATTTTGCTTTTGTGCGGATGGATATTGAAAAGTTCCAGCTGATCAATTCTTTCTTTGGAATGAGTGCAGGGGACATGCTGCTGAAATATATTGCCGACCTTTTGATATGTGCAGTCAGAAACCGCAGTGACGTTACCTTTGGCAGGATGGATGCGGATATATTCTGCTTCTGCGTATCCTATGAAAATACAAAAGAACTGGTCGAAAGTTTTGATAAAATGCGTGATATCTTAAGCAGATACCCGCTTGATTTTGATATCGTACCGATATTTGGTGTTTACCTGATCGCTGGAAAGAAAATAACACCGGATCACATGTACGATCGTGCCAACCTTGCGGCAAAGCACTGCAAAGGCAATTATATCCGTAACTATGCATTTTATACACGGCAGATGAGCCAGGAGATCGAGAAGGAACAGCGGATCGTAAACAGCATGAAAAGTGCACTGGAAAGTCATGAATTTGTTGTATTCTATCAGCCCAAATACGGGCTCAGCGATAATCAGATCGCAGGAGCGGAGGCGCTGGTTCGCTGGAAACATCCGGAACGGGGAATGATTTCACCGGGAGAGTTTATACCGGTATTTGAACGGAATGGATTTATCACAAAGCTGGATTATTATGTGTGGGAGCAGACCTGCATCCAGCTTAGAAAGTGGATGGATGAAAGAAAGAATCCGCTTCCGATATCCGTCAATCTTTCGAGGGTCAGCCTTTACAACAAAGATATCGTGAATGTGATCTGCAATCTGGTGGACAGTTACCGGATTCCACGCAGACTGTTTCAGGTAGAACTGACAGAGAGCGCATACAATACAAATCCCAAAGCAGTGCAAGATATGATGCAGCGTTTGCGCGAAGAGGGATTTTACATTCTGATGGACGATTTTGGAAGTGGTTATTCTTCTTTAAATGTTTTAAAGGATATTGTGGTTGATGTTTTAAAGATGGACATGAAGTTTTTTGCCGGTGATGACAGGGAAGGACGCGGAGAAAATATCATGGCGGCAGTGATCCGTATGGCAAAATGGCTGAATATGCCGGTTGTTGCGGAAGGCGTGGAACGGATCGAACAGGTGGAATTTTTGCGGAGTATTGGCTGTGAATATGTACAGGGATATTATTTTGCAAAACCGATGCCTGTGGAAGAATACGAAAAACTGCAGTTTGACAGGCCGCATGCGGAGAGAAAGAAAGAGACAGAACGCTTAGTTGACATAGATAGCCTGTGGACGCCGGCCTCCCAGCTGGAGTCACTCTTTTTAAATGCGAAACAGGGTGTGGCTGTCTATGAGTACGGCAAAGAACAGATTGAGATAATACGCGTAAATAATGCGTATTATGAGGTGTTTGGATATCAGAATATCAGTCAGAAAAAAGATATTTTTCAGGGAATTCCAAAACGATATCATAAACGTATTCTGGATGCCTTTTTTTATACAGCAGATAAAGGACGTGAAACACAATGTGAATTTTCCAGGAAGAATGAAGCAGGAGAAGAAATTTTTATATCATTAAAGCTGTATGATGTAGGAATTGTAGGAAATAAACATATCATATATGGTGTTTTCTTAAATGTGACAGAACCAAAACAACTGGAATGGGAATTAGAAAAATACAGGCTGTTATTATCCGGAAAAACGAAAGACAGGGAGATGGAACAGGAAAAAGAACAATCGGAGGAATGATAGAAAAATGTGTGAGGTATTGGAAAAATTAAGAGCATGGGGATGCGATTTAGATGGAGCTTTAGAGCGTTTTTTAGGAGATGAGGAATTATATAAAAGCTGCCTTCCGATGGTGGCAGAGGACGAGGCTTTTGATGGATTAAAAGAGGCACTTGCAGAAGATGAGAGAAAAAAGGCGTTTGACTGTGCACATACTTTAAAAGGTGTCTTTGCCAATATGGGAATCACACCGATGTTTGATACGGTCGAAAAAATTGTAGAGCCGCTTCGTGCCGGAATAAATGATGGACTGATGCCGGTATATGAGGAATTGTCCAGGGAAAGAGAACATCTTAGAAGCATTATCCGGATCGAGGGAGAATAAGACGCGTGAAGATTTATATGACGGATATTGTTCCATTTGGGGATGAAAAGATATTTGCACAGATGCTGCCTTTTATCACGGAAGACCGGAAAAATAAAATAATGCAATTGAAAAAAAAAGAAGACCGGTGCAGATCTTTAGCAGCAGGATTATTGTTAGAGTATGCCCTGAGGGAATATGGAATCAGTCTGTTACCAGGGAAAATGCAGCAGATGTATCTTAGATTCGGAGAGAAAGGAAAACCGGTATTAAATGGAAAAACCGGTATACATTTTAACCTGTCACATTCGGGAAGATATGTGGCAGGTGTTTTTTCAGATGAAGAAGTTGGAATTGATGTGGAACAGATCCGGAAAGGACAGATGAAAGTGGCAGAACGTTTTTTCTGTCCGGAGGAATATCTGGCATTACAAAAGGGAAAAATGAAAAAAGCAGACTGTTATTTTACAGAGTTATGGACAAGAAAAGAAAGTTATATCAAAGCGGTTGGAAAAGGGATAGCATTGGATCTTGCATCGTTTTGTGTACTGCAGGATCAGGTTAAATTTTTAAAAGCGGGGCAGACGGGAGAATGGTATCTGCAAAGCTATGATCCCGCAAGTGGATATATATTGTCAGTATGTGCGAAAAAATGTACAAAATGCGAAATTCAATGGATCAGTAAAGAGATGTTTACACAGAAATTTATTTGACGGAAAACTGGAAAGAATTTATAATAATCGCTGAAATGACAAGTAAGGAGGAAGATTCATGTACGACGAATTGACCGAACAGGATATAAAAAAGATGGAAGAGGAGATTGAGTACCGAAAACTTGTGGTGCGCAAAGAGGCCTTAGAGGCAGTGAAGGAGGCAAGAGCGCAGGGAGACTTAAGTGAGAATTTCGAGTACCATGCGGCAAAGAAAGATAAGAACCAGAATGAGAGCCGTATCCGCTATTTAGAGAGAATGATCAAAACAGCAAAAGTGATTTCAACGGATTCTGCAGAGGATGAAGTTGGTATGAATAATACGGTGACGGTTTATTTTGAGGAGGACGACGAGGAAGAGGTTTATAAGATCGTGACAACAGTCCGCGGTAATTCTTTAAAAAATTTAATCAGCAATGAGTCACCGCTTGGAAAGGCATTGCTTGGACATAAGGTTGGTGACCGCGTGGAAGTGGCTGTCAATGAGAATTATTCTTATTATGTCGTAATACGGAAGATCGAGAATACCGTGGATGACGGTTCCGATAAAATAAGACGCTTTTAGCAGAAAGAGGGATTTATGAGACTTACAGAATTATTAAATACAGAGAATGTAACGATTTCCTGTGAACTGTTCCCGCCGAAACAGGGTGCACAGTTAGACAACTACAAAAAGATTGTCGGAGATATGGCAGCATTGAAACCGGCATATATGAGTGTTACTTATGGTGCAACCGGCGGAACTTCTGATTATACGGTAGAACTTGCAAATGAAGTGCGAAATGTGAATCATATTCCGGCACTGGCACATCTCACCTGTGCATCTTCGACTAAGGAGAAAGTTGCCTCTGTGATTCAGGAGTTAAAAGAAAAGCAGATTGAAAATGTACTTGCACTGCGCGGAGATATCCCGCAGAACGCGGATTTCCCGCTGCCAAATCAGTATAAACATGCAAGTGAGCTGATCTATGATATCAAATCACAGGGAGATTTCTGTATCGGCGGAGCCTGCTATCCGGAAGGACATCCTGAGTCACAGACATTAGAGGAAGATCTGATCCATCTGAAAGAAAAAGTGGATGCCGGATGTGAGTTCCTCACAACACAGATGTTCTTTGACAATAATATTCTTTATAACTTTATGTACAAAGCACTAAAACATGGAATCGATGTTCCTGTCGTAGCAGGAATTATGCCGATCACCAACGCAAACCAGGTAAAACGGAGCATTGCCCTATCCGGAAGTTTGGTACCGCGCCGTTTCCTTGCAATCGTTGACCGTTTTGGAAGTGACCCGGCTGCCATGAAACAGGCAGGTATCGCCTACGCGACAGACCAGATCATCGATCTGATCGCAAACGGTGTCAATCATGTGCATATTTATACGATGAACAAACCGGATGTCGCAGGAGCGATCCTTGAGAACCTTTCGGATATTTATGTGAGGGATTAGTACGGCTATTTGTTTCCGGACAAAATATATAGCTTTTATGAAAAAAATAATATCATTAGCTGCTTAGAAATGGAGATTAATGTGAAAAAACAGGAAGAAATTTTTCGTGAGATCCAGGAGATGATGGGAGAGACAAAAGAAGGAAGAATCCGCTGGAGTGTAGAGGTTATGACTACCGAGGCAAATCCGGTAGAAGAAAAACCCGTTGAGCATGAAGATGGATTGGATTGGACGATTGATGAGTGTTATGTTTCTTATTATTGCAAATACAAAGGAAAAGATTTCTGTCTGATCACTTATGAAATGTTAAAGACTGCAAACAGCAGCACAGGAGAGCAGAAAGTAAAATCCAGCAATATGGTATTTTTACCACCACTTGGGATGCGTTTTTTTGATATTCATGCGCTGCTGCCATACAGCATAGAGGTATCGAATGTATTACTTGATGCAATACACCGTCTCTGGGTAATGCTGCTTGATATGTATAAAGTGGACAAGGGCAGTATCTATTTGAATGTAAGACCCGGAACACTCACGATCGAGGATGAAAAGAATTGACAGGAACGATTTTTACGTCATGATCATTTATGGGAGAAGAGGTAATATCTGTTGAAAAAACAAACCAAAATAGCCATGAAGCTGTCTGTTATTGCTATGATTGTGTCTGCATTTATGATGCTGGCAGCCTGCACAGAAACAGTGCAGAAACAAAAGATACCTGGTGCAACATATATGGGAGGGAACAATACGATTACTGAGATCTGTAAAGAACTTGACTCTGCGGGAGCTGCGCATGTAGACATATTTCGGGAATGGGCGGTTGATTTTGCAGATTCCGCAGGAAAAAATGCAAAGCTGGAAGATACATGGTCAGATCCTGGGAAAATGAAAGCGGATATCGGTAAATGTATGGATGGCTGGGAACAGAATCATGATTATTCAGATGCGGACTGTAGAATGACAGCTTTTCTCCTGTTAGATGGGGTGATCCGCTCGGAATTAACGGAAGATCATTATGAGGGAACCTATCTGATGTTTGACACAGAAGCGATAGATAATGTGGACAGGTATGAAATCATAAAAGAGAACAAAGATATGTTTACCACACTTTATGGTGAAAAGAGTGTTACGGATGACAGACATCCGGAATCTGCATTTTGCGACAGCTGGAAAGAATATGGATTTCAAATAGATAATGACAGAATATCGCTTCTTAGTATCGTAATATATGATCCATATACGGATGCTGTTTTTGTAGGTCATACTGGTATCCTGATAAAGTATAGTGATTATTATTTGTTTGTAGAAAAGATTGCATTTGAACAGCCATATCAGGCAACCAGGGTGCAGACAATTGATGAACTGCTCGATATCTTGTCCTTAAGACCGGAATATTTTGGAGAAGAGGGAGAACCCGGACCATTTGTTTATCATAATGGAGATTATATTGGAATGTTAAAGAGGACGACTTAAGAAAGCATAAGGAGAATGCAGATAAAAAGAAAGTTATACCGGTAATGGGAGAGACTTTCAGATACCTGCCGGGAGGTATCTGAAAGTCCGGGAGTGAATGAAAATAGAACCGTTGGGTATGATGTGCCGGTTATGTACAAAAGAATATCATAAAAGAGTTATTTATTTGAGCTGTCTGCATCGATTACAGATTGGATCTGTTTCATCAGAGTATCATAGTTATCCTGATTATCGATTCCGCCGAGCATCGGATCACCCACGATGTTACCATTTCTGTCGACGAGCATTGTGGTAGGAAATGCCATGATATTG
>ERZ827469.2599-NODE-2599-length-13275-cov-2.853707_pt1 | contig 13275 bp, 11 predicted proteins | sample MGYA00519917_ERZ827469 | MGnify/ENA primary metagenome ERZ827469 (study PRJEB31778, sample SAMEA3449314) | human gut metagenome | biome: human gut; feature: human-associated habitat; material: faeces | place: United Kingdom | collected 2010/2012 ... | reverse complement strand
GGAAGCGGTGGATTTTCTCGTAAAAGAAACCGGCCTTCCCCGAGAGGAATGTCAAAGGGCCTGCGACTTTTTGATGGAGCGGGATTCTAAAAACAGAGCAAACTAAACGCTAAGGACGGTCAAGAATGGTCACAATACGAAAATACAATCCCCGTGAGGACGAGCAAAGCTGGGTGCGGTGCCGGGTTTTGTCCCTGCTGGACACCCCCTGCTACGACGAAGTCCTCCGACACAAACAAGCCTATCAAAACCCATCTATCGAACTGGTAGCGGTGTCCCAGGGTGCTGTCATCGGCATTCTCGATGTGGAGCTGGACACAGCGGAAAAGGTGATTTGCTACCGCACCGGCACCAAAGGCGCCATCATCCGCAACCTGATGGTACTGCCGGAATTCCGGCAGAAGGGCGTAGCCGCACACCTGATGGAGTACGCCTTTTCCCTGCTCCGGGAGGAAGGGGTAGGCCACCTGGAAATCTGGGTCCGGGAGGACGAAGAGATAAAAAGCTGGCTTTTGAAAAACCAGTTTATGAAAACCTACTCCTACCTTCACTTTTACGCCGAGGAAGAGGAGTGCAAGGCGCTGGTAAACCACCCCATCTTAGACTGCTTTGTCAAAGGGGTATACGGCGAATACACCGGGCGCTGCCCCGACGAAATCCGGCAGAATTTCAGGCGGGTGTACGAATCCGCCCTCTACGAGCGCCATTTCGACCCGTAAAAGGGGAAATCCTACCCCGCATCACACCAAAAGGAAGGAATTGCCATGAACATCCGCCCCATGACCGAAGAGGACGTGGAAGCCGTCTTTTTGCTGGAAAGCGTCTGCTTTCCCGACCCGTGGAGCCGCAAGAGCATCCGCTCTACCCTGCGGGAGGACCGCTCCTGTATGCTGGTTGCCGAGGAAAACGGCGTAATCTGCGGCTACTTAAATTCCACCTACCTCTTTGAGGAATTAAACTTAAACCGCATCGCCGTTTCGCCGGATTTTCGGCGTCGGCACGTCGGCGCTTCGTTATTAGAGGCCCTCGTGGACTTCTGCACAGCCAATGGTCTCACCCGGCTGATGCTGGAGGTGCGGGAAGGAAACCTCCCCGCCCGGCGGCTCTACGAATCCTTTGGGTTTATCTCGCTGGGGGAACGGAAAAACTTCTATCAAAACCCGCCGGAAGCCGGCGTCATCATGGAAAAAATATTGGAGGAACCCGCTTCATGAACGAAACTGTCAACATCCTGGCCATCGAAAGCTCCTGCGACGAAACGGCAGCCGCCGTCGTCCAAAATGGGCGCACCGTTTTGTCCAGCGTCATCTCCTCCCAGGTGGAGGAACACAAAAAATACGGTGGCGTAGTGCCGGAAATCGCCTCCCGCCGCCACTGTGAAAATATCTGCTGGGTGGTGGAGGGCGCTTTGAAAGAGGCGGGGATGGACTTTGGCGATATAACCGCCATCGCCGTTACATACGCCCCCGGACTCATCGGCGCGCTGCTTGTGGGCGTCAACTACGCCAAGGGTCTCAGTATGGCGACGGGGCTTAAGCTGATTCCGGTCCACCACATCCGCTCCCACATCGCCGCAAACTACATCACCCATCCCCAATTGGAGCCTCCCTTCCTCTGCATGGTGGCCTCCGGCGGCCACAGTCACATCATCGAGGTTTTGGATCACACGACTTTTCGGGTCATCGGACGCACCCGGGACGACGCGGCGGGAGAAGCCTTCGATAAAGCGGCCCGGGCCATGGGATTTCCCTACCCCGGCGGCGTGTACATCGACAAGGCGGCGAAGCTCGGTAATCCCGACGCCTACCGCCTCCCCCACCCCAAGGTGGACGGCAGCGTGTACGACTTCAGCTTTTCGGGCCTCAAAACCGCCGTCATCAACACCTTCCACAACGCAAAACAGAAGGGTGTGGAAATAAACGTCAACGATATGGCAGCATCTTTCCAGAAAACCGTCTGCGACATGATTGCAGAAAAGCTTATGGGGGCGGCGGAAGAGCTAGGCTACCGTAAAATCGTCCTGGCGGGCGGCGTTTCCGCCAATTCCGGGCTGCGGGAACGGCTGCAGGCCGAGTGTCAGAAGCGGGGATTTGACTTTTACGTCCCCACTCTCGACCTCTGCGGCGACAACGCCGCTATGGTGGGGGCACAGGGCTACTTTGAATACCAAAAGGGCAATCTGGCCGACCTGTCTTTAAACGCCGTGGCCACCAAGGACATCGAAAAGATGTAGAGTGCGGCTAATTCCGGTATAAGCTTCCACGCGAAAGGACGGTGCCTTGTGAAAATCATCCACACAGCCGACTGGCATATTGGCAAAATGCTGGGCGGCTTTTCCCTTTTAAACGATCAGGAATATTTCCTGGACGGGCTGTTCACCCTCATGGAAAATGAGCGCCCCGACGCCCTCATCATCGCCGGGGACGTCTACGACCGCCCCATTCCCTCCGGGGAAGCTGTGGGGGTGTTAAACCGGTTTCTATCCAGGGCCATCCTCCAATTAAAAGTACCCGTCCTCATGGCCGCCGGGAACCACGACTCCAGAGAGCGGCTTTCTTTTGGGAGCGAACTGCTCTCCTCCGCTGGGCTCCACATCGCCGGGCGGCTGTCGGCTCATCCTCGGAAGGTGACCCTTTCCGACAAGCTGGGCCCCGTCCACTTTTACCTGCTCCCCTATGTGGATCCGCCCGCCGCCAACGGCCTCTTTCCAGAGCCTTCCGCCAGAACCTTTCAGGAGGCCTTCGACAAGGCGGCGGCTCCCATCTTGGCGGATGCCGATTTTTCTGAGCGCAACGTCCTCGTCTGCCACGGAACCTTCTGCCGCACCAAACAAGACGGCGTTCAGGCGGCGGAGGAAAGCGTCGGCGGCGCCGACCTTGTGGACCTGCGCCAGTACCGGGATTTTGACTACATCGCCGCCGGGCACATCCACCGAAAGCAAAACATCGCCTCCAACATGCGGTACAGCGGCTCCATCCTCAAATACTCCCCCAATGAGCACAGCCTCTCCCCCTCGGTGACGGTGCTGACGTTGGGGGAAAAAGGGACTTTGTCCATCGAGGAGCGCACTGTTCCCATCCTCCGGGACTTGAAGGTGGTAAAAGGCTTCTTCGACCGGCTCATCGACCGGGAGGAGCCCGACAAAGACTACGTTTTCGCCATTTTGGAGGACAGAGAGCTCATCTTAAACGCCGCTCTCCGGCTGCGGGAGAAATACCCGAACCTGATGGGCCTTTCCTATGAACGCAGCGGCGAAGAGCGCCCCCACGACCTCACTGCCCAGAAAGCCCGGGAAAAATCCCTGCCGGAGCTGTTTTGCGACTTCTATGAGTATGTAAACGGCGAGGAAATCCCGCCAAAACAGCTGGCAGCCGTTCAAAAGATGGCGGAGCCGGGGAAAGGAGCCGATCAATGAAGCCGCTTAACCTCACCCTCCACGCCTTCGGCCCCTTTGAGGGGACCCAGGAGATTGATTTTTCCCGTTTTTCCGACGACGGAATTTTTCTCATCACCGGGAAAACCGGCTCCGGCAAAACCACCATTTTTGACGCCATCTCCTTCGCCCTCTACGGTGAACCCAGCGGCAGCGTCCGTCAAAGTGACAGTTTAAAAAGCGACTTTGCCCCTTTGAGCGAAACCTGTTGGGCGGAGCTTTGCTTTCTCTCTCAAAACGAGAAATATACCGTCCGCCGCACCCCCCAGCAGACCGTCCTCAAACGGAATGGGGAGCCCCGCAGCCTTTCTTCTACCGCCTCCCTTACCCTGCCCAACGGGGAAATCATCAGCGGCAAAAACGAGGTAGACCAGAAAATCGTCGAAATTTTGGGGCTTACTAAAGACCAATTTCGGAAAATCGTCCTGCTCCCCCAGGGGGAGTTTCGCAGCTTTCTCGACGCCGACTCCAAAACGAGGCAGGAGATCTTCCGCCGCATCTTCTCCACCGAGCAGTACGCCCATTTTACCGAAATGCTGGGCGAACAGTCCAAGGCGCTGGAACGCCGGTGCCGGGAGCTTTCCGCCGCGGGGGAAGGGGTTTTGCGCACCATCGCTTCCGAGGATGAAGAAATTCGCTCGCTGCTGGACACCGACCCTATCGACCTTCCTCTCTTAACCAAAAAACTTGGGGAAAATGTCATCACCCGCAAGCGGGAAGCAAGCGCGCAGAAAACAGAGCTTGATACGCTGCGGCAGGAGCTTTCCTCCATCGACCTGCAACAGGCGGAAAATATCAACCGGAAGCTCCAAGCGCTTTCAGAGACCCAATCGGCCCTTTCTGAATTGGAGCGGCAGCGCCCTCAGTACGAGCTAAAAAAGCAGCAGGCACTGCGGCTCCGCCGGGTGCAGGCCCTCGCCCTTTTGGAGCGGCAGGCGCTAGACAGCAAAGAGCGTCTTGACGGGATCATCTCCCGCCTGGAGGAAACAGAAAAAGCCCTTCCTGCGGCAAAGGAAGCCTTTCAGGCGGCGGACACCCAGTCTCAGAAGGCGCAGCGCAGTCAGCTGAGGCTCCCCGATCTTTCCGCCCAGCTCGCCGCTCTCGACAGCGCCATCCGGCTGTTGGACGAGATCGCTCAAAAAGAATCGGAACTCTCCCAGTGCCGCACGATGGGAAAAACCTTTGTACAACAGCTCAAAATGCTGGAATTATTGGCACAGCGGGCGGTTCTCCGCGCTCAAGCCGACGATCTAAGGGAAAAACAGCAGAAGCTTTCCATTCTGCCGGAAATCGTCAGCGCCTATAAACAGGCGTTGGAAGCCGCCGAACGGGCAAGCGCCCAGTACGTGGACATTTTAAATCGGTACGCTTCCCGGCAGGCGGGAGAGCTGGCGAAAAATCTCCGCCCCGGCGAGCCTTGCCCCGTCTGCGGCTCCCGGGAGCACCCAAATCCCGTCTCTTTAGAAGGGCTTCCCACCCAGGCGGAAATGGACAAAAGCCATCAACAGATGACGTCCCTGCGGGAAGAAGTCCAAGAGCAGACGGTGGAATGTACCCGGGCCCTCAGCCTTTTGGAGGACGGTACAAGCTGGGACATCCACGACGACAAGCTCCTCCCCCTCATCGAGGAGGAGTGTTCCGCTGCTCGGGAGCAAGAGGAAGCGCTGCGGCGGGAAATTGCCTCCATCGAGGAACAATTGCGCCTGCTGGGGGCGGAAAGCACCCTACAAAACGAAAACTGCCTGTCGCTGGATTTTCTCGCCGCCCAAAAGTCTCAAATCGAAAATAAGCATGCGGCAAACGAGGCAAAAGAGCAGGCGCTTGCCGGTTCTTTGCAGGAGCTGGAGGCAAAAATCCCCGAAGGCCCGCGCGAGGACTTCCCCATGCAGCGAGAAGCTTTGCAGCGGGAGATTTCCTCCATCAACAGAGAGGGGCTGGACGCCCAAAGCGCTTATCAAGCGGCCGCCTTGCAAAAAGACCGGCTGGAAAAGCAGTTGGAATCCCTTTCGGCTTCGAAATCAGAGGAAATCGTCCGCCTCCAGGAAGCAAAAAAAGCCTTTTTACAGGAGCTTTCGGCCGCCGGGTATCGGGACGCCGGCTCCTACCGGGAGGAAAAACATTCCCTTCCCTCCCTGCCCCAGCTGGAGGCGGAGATGAAGAATTACGAGGACACCCTCCGGCGAAACGAAATTTTACGGGAACAGCTGACGGCCGAAGTGGGCGGTAAAACGCCCTACCCTTTGGATGAAATGCGGCAGCGGCAGGAAACGCTGTCGCAAACCGTCGCCCAAATGGAAGATACTTTTTTGCGGCTGCAAAGCTCCATTCAACAGGACGAAAAGGCCCTTTGCTACCTCAAACAAAATCTCGCTTCCCTCCAAAAAGCTGACGAGCAGTTCCGCACCGTCGGCACCTTATATAAGCTCTCCGCCGGGATGAATCAGAAAAATTTAAGTTTTGAGCGGTTTATACTGGGTAGCTTTTTCGACGAGATCATCCAAAACGCCAACCTGCGGCTTTTGTCATTGTCGTCTGGCCGGTATTCCGTCAGCCGCAAGCAGGAAAAGGAAAAGGGGCGCCGCGCCTCCGGCCTTGATTTGGAGGTGCTGGATATTTACACTGGAAAGTATCGGGGGACTAACACCCTCTCCGGCGGCGAAAGCTTCCTCACCTCTCTGGCGTTGGCGCTGGCAGTGGCCGACGTGATTTCCGCCGTCAGCGGCGGGGTGGAAGTAAACACCATGTTCATCGACGAGGGATTCGGCTCTCTGGATGCCCAGTCGCTGGAAATTGCCGTGGAAAGCCTTCTCTCCCTGCGGGAAGGCGGCCGTCTGATTGGTATTATCTCCCATGTGCAGTCGCTCATCGACTACATTCCCGCCCGCATCGAAGTGGCAGCTTCCCCCAAAGGAAGCATTGTGAAAACCATCTGCTGACAAGGAGGGAATCATCGTGACCGACAAAAAATGGAGGCTGGTTTTAATCGGGATCGGCCTTTTGATGGCAGGCTTCATGGCTGGATACCTCATTGGGAACTCTCCCGCTGTCACCGGAAAACGAGTTCTCTCTGTCTCGGATATACAGGAATCTTCGGCTTCTCAGGAAACCATTTCGCTGAACACCGCAACCAAAGACGATTTGATGCGCCTGCCACAGATCGGAGAAAAGACGGCGGAACGCATCATCGAATACCGTGAGTCTCAAGGCGGATTTCAGTCGCTGGAGGAACTGAAAAACGTCGGGGGAATCGGCGACAAGACCTACGAACGGATTGTCCCATTTCTGACCCTTTGACCCAAAAACCGGCAAAGCCGGGAGATATTTATTATCTTCATCATCTACAAAAACCTTCTTTTGAACCACTCGCTAGGCGAGTGGTTTTCTTGATACAAAAATACCCCCGGAGCAAATCTCTGGGGGTATTTTACGTCCTATTTATCGTCGGGTCGGCAGTCTTTGCAAGGCCGCAGCCCCACGTCCGCCGCATCCTGTCGGATTATCTCCCGCAGATTGTCCTTTCCAATCAGGTGATAGCAGTTCTCCCGGTGGTAGCACTCACCGAATCTCGTCACCCAAAACGTCTCCAGCGCTTGTGCACCCTTCGACGCTTCGATTTCCGCCGCCAGATCCCGCTCCTCTTGCGGAGATCCGCTGTCCGGCACCAAAGCGGACACCGGTTCCGAATCTCCTCCCGGTCGGCTCAGGGTACTCCCGGCTGAAGCCTGGGGCACGCTGCCGCCGTAGCTCTCACCAGAGCCGTAGGAAAAGGTGGACAAATTTTCATTCTCGGAAAAATACGGGGCGCAGCAGCAGATGCCTACAATCAGTGCTAGCGCGATAAACGCAACCGCTGCCACATTTTTCAGGTACTTCTGCCCCGGATGGAAGGAGGGCCGCTCCCCCGTTCCATTCATCATCTTAATCAAGCTCTTTTCCTGTCGGGTGACCAGATGGGCCTCTTTCCGGTACTTGAGTATCTCCTCGTACAAATGTTGGGCATCTTCCTCACCCACTCCGGTAATCGCTCGGATATCCTCCGGCGACTGAACGTGGAGCTTTGCTAGATAACAGACAGGAGCCCGCACGTTAAGTGCAAACTCGTTGGCTTCTTCCTCCTGGGCCGGATCCCCATCCCCGCCGTAACCCACTGGGCCCATCCGACGGCAGTGCCCACAAAGAACATGCCCCAGCTCATGGAGCAACACCGAAAGCTGCTCTTCCCGGTTGACGTAATCAGAGATATAAATGGTAGTCTGGCCAAACTCGTCGGTAAGGGCGAATCCGCTCAGCTCCAGGGTATAGCTGAAACACTCCCGCTGTATCAGCTCCGTTTGGACTTCTGAATATTTGAGAATCCGGAAGTGCCGCTGCAGGACATACACCAGGTGGTCGTAGTCCAGAGGCATATTAAAAATCTGATAGTCCAAACGGAATTTATAAGCAAGGTGAGGTATGTTCATCCAATCACTCCAGTACAGATATCCATAGAAGACAAAACCGGGATATTTCTCTTGCCCGGCCTGCACCATAGACCAAATTGTAATCGAAGTTGTATTCGAATCTATGATACTCTATATAATATATGACCAAAAGTGACAAATCAATAGCAATTGAAAGGTTTTTTTTATTTATAACAAACAATCTTGCTATTTCTACAAAAATTTAACTGTATTTTTATGAAAATTTCTTTTCGATTCTACTTTTTTCGACATTTTTTGCAAACCAACCCGCCTTTTTCCTCAAAAGGCGGGTTAGCGGTACTGTTCCAGCATGGCTTCCACCCTACCCAACAGCCTCATCTGCTCCTTGGGCGGGAGTTTCCGGAACATTTCAATAAGTTCTTCCTCGTCGGCGGAAAGCCCCTTCCGACTGCCTCGGCCGTTCTCAATGTAGGCCAATACCTGTTCCCGAGAGGGCGCGCCGGTATCCTTATCTCCCTTCATCATCAGAGAATCAATGCTGACGCCGAAATAACTCGACAACGCCACCATAATGGGTACCGACGCCCGGGAGCCCCTCTTAAGGTTGTCCACCACGCTTTTGTTGAGGTTACAGTCGCTGAGCATCCGGTTAACCGAGACCCCCTTCTCCATGCACAGTTCCACGATCTTCTCCGCGATCTCCTGCGGCGAACGAATTTCCATCCTCAAGACTCCCTTCCAAAAATCCACGTCCGACAGAATACACAAAACAAATACTCTTATTTTGTGCCGACTGCCAATCTTCCTATTTTTACGGAAATATACTTGACTTACATAAAATTACGGAATATAATGGTATTACGCCATAGATAAACACCCTTGCACAGACCGTATTTTCCCATCTGATACGGGTTTTCTAGTTAAGCTTATCCTACCATGAACTTACGGAAAATGCAAGAAAAAACAGCAAAAACCATAATTTTCCAGAAAAGGAGCAAAAAAATGTCTATTTACTACACCATCGAGGAAGCAGCCAAAATCCTGAAAGTCACCAAACGTACCGTCAACACCTGGGTCAAGGATGGACGCATCCGCGCCAGTAAGCTGGCAAACAATAAAAACATCCGCATTTCCGAAGAGGCGCTTCAGGCGTTTCTCACGGCTACCGAAATCAAGGCATAACCATGAAGCCGTCCTTCGTCCTGAACCGCCCCTACACACGGGACACCGTTTACCTCATCCACAAGTGGGCCACAGAGGGGATGACCGTCCCCCAGATTGCCCGCCTACTCAGCCGAAGCGAGGAAAACGTGGAAGCGGCCCTCCGCTGTTCTCTCCGCCCTTCCGAGCAAAAGAGCCTGGAGGCTTTTCTCCTCCCACGAAGCGGACAGAAAGTGAAATAACCGCCCTTGCGGAAGAGAACCCAATTCACCATTTATTAAATTTACGGAACTTCCCGTAAAGTTCCCCGACAAAAAGGGAGGAAACGCTTTGTTCAAACGCGAATACTTACAACAATATCAGCTGATCCAGCAGGAAATCCAGCGGCTCCTCGCCGAAAAAAACCGTTGGGAAGAGCTGGCCCGCCGAGTCTCCCCGACACCGGCCTATCGGGCTGACATCCAGTTTCTGGTGCCGCCCAATCTCCTCTCACCTGCTCTGGCCATGCTGACCCAGCAGAGCTTCATCCCCACTGAACGAGCTCTCCGCGCCCGGGAGAACATCTTCCTTTGGGAGACGCGGATTGCCCAGGAAGTGGACGGGCTTTTGAGCCTGCGACGGGCCGTCGACGACGCCATCCGCAGTCTCCCCGATCCGGAATCCCAGCTGGTGCTGAAATACCGGTACATAGACGGTCTGACCATAGAGGAAATCGCAAGCCAGATGCACTACTGCGAGCGGCATATCAGCCGCCTCCACGAATCGGCCCTGCGAGCAATCCGCCTGCCGGGATGCGTCGACGATCCACCCAAACCTCATCTGCCCAAGTCCCGGCGGGCAGTCTGATTGTAAAGCAACCCCTGGAGTAAACTCCAGGGGTTGCTTTTTTGCCCTACTATTTTCCAATGTTTTGTAAAATAATATACGATATTTATAGTATTTAGTTCATTTTTCATAAAAAATGTGCTGTTTTTTGAAACCGAACAGAAGCTTCACCTGTTTTTCTAATAAACCGAGTTGCTGCCCCTGCGGTGTCAGTCCAAGGTTGGAGAACGGGTTGAAAACGATTTTCAAACTAAAATCATGTGCGGTTCGGCCGTTGGGCCAAACCGTACAGGCTCCAGAAAGGAAAGGGAATCAAATGAACAAACGACAAAAACGTATCTTATCCATCGTTTTGGCGCTGAGCATGATTGCATCAATGGCTGCTCCCGGAACGGCCTATGGGGAGGGAAGCCCTTCCCCAGATCGTTTTGCCGAAAACAACGGGCCGGACAAAACTGCCTGCGCCCACATTCACGACGAAACCTGCGGCTATTCGGAGGGAACAGCGAGAATTCCCTGCGACAAAGGCTGTGCCGACCTGGATGGAGACGGTGCCGTCGAACACGAGGACGGCTGCGCCTATTCGCCGGAAACGGTGGGAATCCCCTGCACCCACGTCCATGACGAGCTCTGCGGCGGGTTGGAAAACCCGTTGGGGCCTGCTGACGACCCCTCCGATACACTTCCTGAAGAGGGCGGAACTCTCTCGACTGAGGGCGCTTTGGACAAACCTGTCCCCAACCTGCTTTCGGAGGTCAAGGACGGGGGCGTGTCCATCAATACAGCAAATTTCCCCGACGAACTCTTCCGCGACTATGTAGCGAACTTTGACACCAACGGTGACGGCGTACTCTCTGCAAGCGAAATCGCCGCCGTTACCGAGATGGTGATCGAAATTCCCGTGTCGTCCTACGACGACTCCATTTCAGTGGATCTAACAGGCATCAAATTTTTTACCTCGCTGGAAAAGCTGAGCTTTTCTTCTTTCCGCTGGGGCATCCGCATGAAACCTCTGGACCTATCCGGTATGACCAGCCTAAAAGAACTGGACTGCTCCCATCTCTCGCTGCGTAGTTTGAACGTATCCGGCTGTACCGCTTTGGAAAAGCTATACTGCAGCGGCAATTGGCTGGATCGGTTGGACGTTTCGGGCTTGAGCAATCTTCGGGAACTCTCCTGCTCGGACAACAGAGAAATTCTCAACCGGCCTGGCAAGGTGGCCCGCGATCCTGGTGACGTTTATGACGATGGGATTACCGAGCTCAATATTTCCGGCTGTACCAGTCTGGAAATACTCACTATAAACGACAACGGCATCCCCGCACTAGACCTCTCTCAATGCACTTCCCTGACCTATCTTGACTGCAGCAACAACGACATCGCCTCATTGAACGTATCGATGCTCAGTGAACTGGAAACGCTGCGCTGCGACGAAAACAAGTTGACGTCGCTTCAGGTGTCGGGACTTTCTAAATTGAAGGCTCTCAACTGCCAGTACATGAAATCCCTGAGCAGCCTGGATATCTCCAACTGTCCCGCTCTCACCGAGCTGTACTGCGAGTATAACGGTCTGGAGGAATTGGCGCTCTCCGGCTGCGGCTCTCTGGAAAAACTTCAGTGCGACAACAACTCCCTGCGGCAGCTGGATGTTTCTTCTCTTTCCAATTTGACCATATTGGAGTGCGCTTATAATAATCTGGATGAACTGGATCTATCAGGGCTTTCCAAGCTGAAAATACTGGACTGTTCTTCCAATCGCGAAGCGCTGGAGGATGGCCACAATCCGGTTTTCGACGACGGAATCACCAAGCTTGATCTGACCGACTGTACCTCTCTAGAGGAAGTATACTGCTCCAATAACAATATTCCCGGTCTGTCCCTTTCCGGTGCCGCCTCACTGCGCATTTTGGAATGCAGCAGCACCAATCTCGGCACGCTGGATCTTTCCGGATGCAGTTCCCTGACAGAGCTAAACTGTGTTTTTGCCCAACTGAATCAACTGAACCTGTCCGGCTGTATCGCGCTGGAAAAGCTGGACTGTTATGGAAACCAGCTGAACGCTCTGAACCTGTCCGGTCTGACTCAACTGAAAGAGCTGCAGTGTGCCGATAATCAGCTCTCCTCTCTCGATCTCTCCGGCCTCAGTCAGCTGGAAAACCTGTGGTGTTCCCGCAACCAGTTGACCGCTCTCGATCTTTCCGGCCTGAGCCGGTTAAAACGGGTACAGTGTGACGAAAATCAGCTGACTTCACTGAATCTTACTGGACTGGAAAGCCTGACTCACCTGCACTGCTCGGACAACCCGCTGAAAGCCCTGGATGTCTCCTCTTTTCGCAAGTTGGAAAGCCTTGGATGCTCCAACAGCCAGCTCACCTCCCTGAATGTGTCCAATTTGACCAACCTCATCCAGCTGGAGTGCAGCGACAATGCCCTGACCTGGCTGGATGTGTCGATGCTGGACAACCTGGAAAGGCTCTATTGCGAGAACAATCAGTTGCGGACGCTGGACGTGACCCGGCAAAAAAACCTGCTGGTAGTGAATTGTGAAAACAACAAGCTCACCTCCCTGAAGGTGGCGGGTCTCAGCAAATTGGAGTACCTGAACTGCCCCGGCAACAGTCTGACCCAACTGGATCTGAATGGCTGTAACGAACTGGAATATCCCGGCTACGGAGAACTTGATTTCAATGCGAGAGATCAAAAAATCGACGTATTCATGTCTCCAAGAGGATCCGGATACATCGGACCAGTGGACTTTGATCCCGGTGCTGAAATCAACAACTATCTTTCCGGTATCGACTGGAAAAACGGCTTTTTACAGAGCCAGAATAACAAAATAACATCCACTGCATTTTGGGCTTATACAACTGGCCTGGACGAACGGTTCTCCGGAACCCTGAACCTGATCTACCTTCCCGCCGGCCACTACGGCCTAAAAGTATCGAACGGCGTGGACAAAACGGGCAAATCCTCATACACGGTGTCTGAGAAAGTTTCTATTGAAGCGGATCCCCCTCTGACAGGTATGGTATTCGATCACTGGACATCCAGCGGAGGCGGAACCTTTGCAGATGCCACCAGCCCTTCCACTGTTTTCTCCATGGCCCCTACCAGCGTAACGGTAACTGCCGTTTATCGTTCCACCGACACATCCAACTACTGTACCGTCATCTTTGACTTAAATGGCGGTACCCGGGTTGGGGGCGGCACGCTCCAGCAGACCGTCCAGAAAGGCCATGACGCGATTCCTCCTGTCCCGACCCGCACTGGCTACACCTTTTCATATTGGGATAGGGATTATCACAACATTACTGCAGATACAACCATCAGAGTCATTTGGACGCAAAACAACACCTGCGGTGGAAGCTCCGGCAGCGGCTCTATTGGCGGTGGAGGCGGAAGCTCCGGCAGCGGCTCCACTGGTGGCAGCGGAGG
>ERZ827469.2598-NODE-2598-length-13279-cov-3.645720_pt1 | contig 13279 bp, 13 predicted proteins | sample MGYA00519917_ERZ827469 | MGnify/ENA primary metagenome ERZ827469 (study PRJEB31778, sample SAMEA3449314) | human gut metagenome | biome: human gut; feature: human-associated habitat; material: faeces | place: United Kingdom | collected 2010/2012 ... | reverse complement strand
TTGCAAAATACGAGCAGATGATGCAGCAGGTAGAAGAACGTCTGTCACAGATGAAATAGAGTGACAATTTAAAAGCATAACAATCGAATAACGAAAAATATTGCAAAATCAGGGGTTTTGTTATACTATAATAGTAAGATATGGGATACCAGATCCTGAATATGCAATAGAAAAGAGGTGACCGTCTATGACTATCACAAAAAGGGAAGTACAGCCAAAAGCCCGCATCACCTATGACGAAATGGAAGCGTTTCTGACACTGCCGGTTCCAAAAGAAGGGGAAGAATATACTTTAGAGGAATTGCTTGCACTGTTAGAAAAGAATCAGATCCGTCATGGGATTGAGCAGGAGACTTTAAGAAAAATGCTCCGGGAGAGGATCTACAATAAAGAGGTCTGTATCGCAGTTGGAACTCCTGTGGTAGATGGAATAGACGGTCATTTTGATTATCATTTTAACAATAATTTCAGTAAAAAACCGAAGATCCGTCCGGACGGAAGTGTGGATTACTGGAGTATCAACATGGTAGAGCCTGTGGAAAAAGGACAGGTAATCGCTATTTATAAGCCACCGGTTCCGGGAGAAGATGGAATGACCGTCAAAGGCAGACCACTGCCGGCAAAGAGAGCGAGGGAACTTCCGCCATTAAAAGGACGCGGATTTACCAGACAGGAAGATGGAAATACCTATACCTCGAATATGGATGGCAAGATCGATATGGAGAATGACAGGATCACCATTTCTCAGGTATATGAAATCTTTGGAAATGCGGATCTTTCCGTTGGAAATATTAATTTTGTCGGTGATGTAGTGGTCCATGGAAATGTGACAGCGGGAGCAAGTGTCCGTGCGACCGGCACGGTAACGATCGATGGTGTGGTAGAATCTGCGGATATTACGGCAGATGGCGATATTGTATTGCGAAGCGGAATGTTAGGAGGAAGCAAGGCAGTCCTTACAACAAAAGCCAACTTATATGCAAAATTTGTGGAATATGCAAAAGTAGATGTCAGAGGAAGTATTGAAGCGGATGCGTTTGTCGGATGTGAGATAACCTGTGGAGATGAGATTGTTCTGAATGGAAAAAAGAGCAGGATCATCGGAGGAAAGGTATTTGCAGTCCGCGGAATAGAAGCACTGGTATTAGGAAGTCCCGGCGAAGTTGCAACCTCTATAAGAGTCGGAGTGCGGGAAGAAGTCCTGCATCAGATCAAAGAATTAGAGAAAAAGGTGGAGACGCATCAGGAGAATATTACAAAGATAGAAGCCGGACTTGCAAATTTTGAAAGACTTGGAAAAGAGCGTGGTATTGATTACAAGGACGACCCAAGGAGAACAGAACTTTTGCGTGTAAAGATCCAGGAGATTGCCGCAATGGCAGCCGAAAAGACAGAGCTGGAAGGTTTGCAGCGGGAAGTAGAAGAAGCACAGAATGCATCCGTCAAGGCACAAAAGGCAGTATATCCGGGTGTGTCTATCGGAATTGATGAATTAAAAATTTCCGTGCAGGATATGCAGGAACGGGTACAGTTTGTGAAAAGTGTCGATAAAATCCTAATGATGCGGATAGAAGAATAATCTGTCTAAGGAACTCGGATCCTGCGATGAGTTTTCCGGGTGCAGGTATTGCAAAATAAGTCAAAGAAATATATGATAAAGGAAGTCTGTAGGACAGGCTTCCTTTTTTGGATTTAGGAAAGGCTGATAAAATGAAAATGACATATGAACAGGCAGTTTCATATCTTTATGAGATACCAAAGTTTACGAAAAAAAACGGATTAGAGCATACAAAGGAGCTGTTGCGGAGGCTAGACATCCGCGAGGAAAATTTTAAGATCATCCATGTGGCGGGAAGCAATGGAAAAGGTAGTGTCTGTCGAGCCATCAGCGAAGTGTTAACGGAGAATCAGAAAAGCAATGGATTGTTTATTTCACCACATTTAGTAAGAATGGAAGAGCGTTTTTGTATCAATGGAAAAATGTGCTCTGTGGAGGAATTTTTAGAGGCATTTCACTGTGTCTATGAAGTCGTAGAACGAATGCAAAAAGAAGGACTTGCACATCCGACTTTTTTTGAATATCTCTTTGGAATGGGAATGTGGATCTTTCAAAAAAAACGGGTGGAATATCTGGTGCTAGAGACAGGACTAGGAGGCAGGCTCGATTGCACCAACGTTTTTACGCATCCACTGTTAACGATCATTACCTCGATCAGTTTAGAGCATACCGAGTATCTGGGAGATACGATTGAAAAAATTGCGGCAGAAAAAGCAGGGATCATCAAGCAGGGAGTACCGGTACTCTATGATGCCGGCAATGAGAAAGCAGATCAGGTAATCAGCACAAAGGCATCGACATGTCAGGCAAAAATTTATCCGGTACATAGAAATTCCTTAAAATTTCCTAAATTTAATGGGAAATATATTGATTTTTATTTTCAATGTGACTATGATGTAGATACGAAAATTTCGATTCCGTTTGCAGCACCATATCAGATGATGAATATGACACTGGCATATCAGGCGATGAGGATGTTAGAACCGGAAACAGGTATAAAAAAAGAAGAGATTCTAAAAGGAATCCGAAATACCAGATGGCAGGGAAGAATGCAGGAGGTCGGAGAAAATATTTATTTTGACGGTGCACACAATGTGGCAGGGATTCATGCATTTTTAGATTCCGTTGCATTAATACGACCCCAGAATCCGATATTGCTGTTTTCGATGGTATCGGATAAGGACTATGAAAAAGCCATACAGCTTTTAGCCGAGAGGGGACAATGGGAACAAGTCATTGTGACCACGATTTCAGACAAGCGCGGCATTCCGGCAGAAGACATTGCCAGGATATTTTCCCATTTCGGACAGCAGGCTGTCGTAATTGAGGACAGCAGAAAAGCCTATGAATGGGCATTAAAAGGTAAGAAACGGGGACAGGCATTGTTTTGTACCGGTTCATTATATTTTATAGGAGAGTTATTAGAGATTACAGGAGGTAAGAACAGTGATTGATTTTGAAGAAGAGTTAAAGAAATTTCAGCCAAGCCTTGAGGTGGAAGAGGCAGAGGAAGCTATTTACAATCAGGATCTGACAGATATGACAGACATCTTAAAAGAAATGCTTAAAGATATGAAAGGAACAGTATAATGGAATGTTATCGATGCGGAGCAACGCTTGGCAGAGAATCCTTTTGTCCAAGCTGTGGCACAGATGTAAAAGTATATAAAAAGATCATGCAGACATCGAATGCATATTATAATCAGGCACTTTCACGGGCAGGTGTCAGGGATCTGTCGGGAGCAGTGGAGAGCCTGAAAAAGAGTCTGCGTTTTAACAAAAAGAATATTCAGGCAAGAAACCTGTTAGGACTGGTATATTTTGAGATGGGAGAGACCGTATCTGCGCTTAGTGAGTGGGTCATCAGTAAGAATTTTAAACCGGAGAATAATATTGCCGGGGAGTACTTAGATGAGATCCAAAAGAACAGAGCCAGATTAGAATCGATCAACCAGACGATCAAGAAATATAATCAGGCATTGCTGTACTGTCATCAGGACAGCAGGGATATGGCGATCATCCAGTTGAAAAAGGTGCTTTCCATGAACCCTAAGATGGTACAGGGACATCAGTTGTTAGGTCTGCTCTATTTAGAGGAAGGCAATTACGAGCAGGCAGCCAAGGCATTAGAAAAAGCACATGCCATTGATACGAACAATACCACAACACTTCGTTATATGAAGGAGTTAGATGACCGTGCAAAAGCATCGGGAACGACGTTAAAGGACAAAAATAAAAAGACGGTTTCCTATCAGAGTGGAAACGATACGATCATCCGTCCGGTTTCTAATTTTAAGGAGAGCAGTTCCGGTTCTACGGTATTAAATATTGCGATCGGTCTGATCGTAGGAGTGCTGATCACCTGCTTTTTAGTAGTTCCGGGAGTTAGACAGAGTGCGAAATCCAATGCAAAGAACGAGGTGTTACAGGCAAATGATTCCCTTTCATCAAAGAATCAGGAAATCAAGACACTGCAGGCAAAAGTAGATGAACTGAATGGAAAGATTTCAGACGAGCAGAACAGTGCGGACAGTGCCGATGGAAAAGTGGCAACTTATCAACAGCTTTTAACTGCCTATGCAGCATATCGTGATGGCAATAAGACAGCGGCAGGAGATGCCCTTGGCAATGTAAATGCGGAATATTTAGATGACGAGTCAAAGAAGATCTACGATGCAGTTAACAGTGAAGTGAACAGCGAGTATTTAGCTTCTACCTATCAGGATGCTTACCAGAAATACAGCAGCCTGAACTATGCAGAAGCGGCAGCAGGCTTCCAGAAGATCATCGATATGGATGAGAACTATCATGACGGTTATGCACTGTATTACCTTGCACAGTCCTATCGCAAGAATAACGATATTGACAATGCAAGAACTTACTACCAGAAGGTGGTGGAATTATATCCGAATACGGAGCGTTCCTCAAGAGCACAGAAATATTTAGATGAATTTGGTACAGCGGAAGCGGACCCAGCAAATCCGGATGATGCAGCGGATGAAAATACAAGAGATACAACAACTGGAGATACCGGTAATACGGATATTCCGGGAATTGAATAGTGGTACAATATAGGAACAATACAAAAGACATCAGGCTTTTTGCCCGGTGTCTTTTTGATTATAAAAAATGCTCCATAGTGCAGCAGTTTTTATGATATGAAACCAATCTATGATACAAGAAAAAATTATAAGAAAGATAGAGGAGAGGTATATGATATTTCAGTATGAATTAAAAGACAACAGTCTTCGGGTCATGGTGCCAAAAGAACTTGACCACCACAGTTCCATTGATCTGCGTTCGCAAACGGATATGTTACTTCAAACGTATCATGTGAAAAATCTGGTTTTTGATTTTAAAGATACGGAGTTTATGGACAGCTCTGGAATCGGCATGATGATCGGGCGGTGCAAAAACATGGATTTTACGGGTGGAGAAGTTCGGGCAGAGCATATGAATGGACGTATCCGAAAGATTTTTTTGCTGTCAGGATTGCATAAAATGGTAAAGATTGAGGAAGGCGGAGAAGAAGAATGAGAAAAAATGAGATGTATATGAGTTTTTTGGCAGATTCCGTGAATGAGAGTCTTGCGCGTATTACCGTTGCGGCATTTGCAATGGAGTTAAATCCTACGATGGAGGAAATTGAAGATATCCGCACTTCCGTTTCGGAGGCGGTGACAAACGCAATTATCCATGGCTACGAAGAAAAAGAAGGAATGGTAGAGATCCACTGTGTACTCTTAGACCGGTTATTACATATTGAGATCAAGGATAACGGAAAAGGAATTCCTGATGTGGAAAAAGCAAAACAGCCGTTTTATACGACAAAACCGGAGTGTGAGCGTTCCGGAATGGGGTTTGCTTTTATGGAGGCATTTATGGATTCCGTGAAAGTGGAGTCTGAGCTGCATATCGGAACCAGGATTACGATGGAAAAGGAGATAGGGAAGGTAGAGGATGAGTGATTTTACGGAAAGGCTTACCAGGGCACATACAGGAGATGAAAAGGCCAGGGAAGAGCTGATTCTGGAGAATCGTCCGTTAGTCTATGCGGTGGTCAAGCGTTTTGAGTACCGGGGCTATGACAGGGAAGAACTCTTTCAGATCGGAATGATAGGTCTGATGAAAGCGATTGATCGTTTTGATACAAAGTACGAGGTGGCATTTTCCACCTATGCCGTACCGTTGATCACGGGGGAATTGAAACGTTTTTTTCGGGATAATTCCATGATGAAGGTTTCGAGAGGTTTAAAGGAACAGGGATACCATATTGCAAAAGCAAGGGAAAAAATTGAGCAGGAAAAAGGCAGGGATGCCACCTTAGAGGAAATTTCAAAAGAGACGGGGCTTAGTACCGAGGAAATCCTTATGGCAACGGAGGCGAATCGGGAAGTCTCTTCTTTATCGCAGAGCATTTATGAAAAAGACGGCAGTGAGATTTCGTTAGAAGAGCAGTTGTCTGCAAAAGGCGGGGCAGTTCCGGCAGGGAGTGACCAGTCCGGGGAAGGAGATTATGAAAAAGAATTTGTGGTCAACCGGATCTTAGTGGAGCAGCTTTTAGGAGAGTTAAACGAAAAAGAGCGGAAGCTGATCACGCTGCGGTATTTTGAAGAAAAAACACAGGTACAGGCTGCAAAGGAATTAGGGGTCAGCCAGGTACAGGTTTCGCGTTTAGAAAAGAAGATCCTATTGAGGCTGCGAAAGCGTGTCTAAAGAAAAAAGAAGAGTCATCCGATATTATTTACAAATAGGAACAATCATGTGGGGTGACAATATGAGCAGGATAACATCGTATGGAAAGCAGAGCATAACGGATTTATTAGGAAAAATGAATCAGGCAGAGAATGCAATAGATCAGGCGGATAAAACAGAAGATGGAAAGAGTACAAAAAAGGATAAGAGCAAAGTATTTGCAGGCGACCTGAATCTGATTGATGATCCGGTAACTAAAAAACGGAAAGAGGCACAGCAAAAAGCTCTGAAGGTCGTAAAGGATGCCTGGGATATCGACCGTTCTATTGATGCGGATATCCAGGAGCGAAGAGATCACTATGACAAAATGAAGAATTTGTACAGTGAGGCACAGGATGAGGTTTTAAAGATCAATGACCAAAAAAAGGCATTGAGAGAGCAGCACATGGTAGAGCCGGATTCCCAGGAACAAAAAGATTTAGAACTCTTAGAGAAAAGACAGGTTTGCATGAGTGGAAAATTCAATATTGAGTTGACCGAGGAGGAGTGGAAACGCTGTGAAGAAATCGATAAGGCTGGACTGACCAACTACCAGGAACAGGCATTAGAATTAAATAAACGGAGTATCCATTTCCGGAAGGAACTCAAGGAAGCCCAAAAGGGTATGAAGGAGGATGTAGCCAAGATCAAGGCAATCCGTTTGGAACGTTTGAAGTCAGATCCTATGGTAGAAGCAGAGAAAAATGCAGATCAGATCATGGAAAATGCGAGCAAAGAAATTATCGGTCTGTTGAAACAGGAAGCCATAGACAACATGGATGAAAAGCAGCAGGAAGCTGAAGAAAAGGCGAAAGATACCAAGGAAGAGAAGAAAGAGGAAGAAAAAAAGTTAGAGGAGCAGAAGTTAGAACGGGCAAAACAGGAAGCTATGATGATGCAGACCAAAGAAGCGGCAAGAAAAGTCCGGACACAGCAGAAGCGCGTGGAGGCATCGGATGCGGATATGGGAGAGATCGTGACCCTTGCAAGAGACTACCGTCAGCCGGAAAATGTGTCGCAGACTTTGAATGAGATCAAGAATAATATGAAACTGTTAGAGGCGGATTTGAAGGGAATCCAGGTGGATGAAGAGGGATAAGAAATATTCATTGTCACTGGTTCGACCAACAACCAGAAGGGGCGTATTCACGAAAAAATCACGAAAAATATGTAAAAAGTAGTAGAAAATCGTTAAAAAACTTGTAATTTCATTAAAAAAGTATTAAAATTGGACTCATCGGCTGGTATGACCAGCCAAAGAATATCATATATTTAAGTAGCATTGAAGGAGGAAAGAAGATATGTTATTCAACCTTTATGGCGATAACGCCATGTGGCAGCTTCTCGGATGGGTCCTGGTATTTGCGGGATTAGTTATCTGTAATGAAATTGCCCGTCGTACAAAAGCAGGAGGAGTATTCTTTTTCCTGATCTTACCACTTGCATTGACAGTTTATTTTATTGCCATCGCAGTAGGCGCAGCAAACGGCGCAGAGTGGGCATTAAACAACCAGACACATAAATACATGAACGGTTGGTTCCATTATGCGAAGCTGTATGCAGCAGTAGCAGGATGTATTGGTTTCATGATGCTCAAATACAAATGGGGCATTGGAAAGAAAGAATGGTTTAAACCATTCCCATTCATCATCGTAGCAATTAACATTTTAATCGCAGTATGTTCTGACTTTGAGTCTGCGATCAGAGGTGCACAGGCATTTGCTGAGACCGATTCCAGATACTGGTTATCTAACGAGGGCGTATGGCTCTACGGTGGATGGTGGAACTGGGTAAACGGTATTGCCGGAATTCTTAACATCTTCTGTATGACAGGATGGTGGGGAATCTACACATCCAAGAAAAAAGATGATATGTTATGGCCTGATATGACATGGCAGTTCATCTTAGCATACGATGTATGGAACTTTACTTATACATACCTGAACCTTCCTACACATAGCTGGTACTGTGGTATTGCATTATTATTAGCACCTACATTCGCAGCAATGTTCTGGAACAAGGGTGGTTGGATCCAGAACCGTGCAAATACTTTAGCAACATGGTGTATGTTCGCTCAGGTATTCCCATTATTCCAGGTAGGATCTAAGTTTGCAGTATTACCATCTCTTTATGGAAAAGAGTGGACAAATGGTTTAGAGTTAGCTACAGCAGCTCAGCCTGCATATGCAAACCCAACAGCTCAGGGTGTAATGGCAATCCTTGCAATCGTTGTAAACGTACTTTGCATTACCATTATCATCAAACGTTCTCTTGAGCAGAAGAAGAATCCATACAAGAACGAAATCTTTACAGATCAGAAAGACTTCCAGATTGCTATGGCAAGAGCTGAAGAGCAGTAAGAAGAATAGGAATTGTGAGAAGACATGGAGAAAACTCTGTGTCTTCTTTTTTTGTGTGATCTGTTAGGAAGGGTAATGTTCAGCGGGCTCCTGACGATTATTCCGGGTTTCCTTGTGCTAAGCATTCCGATGAACCTCCTTAAAAGCAGGAATCGTGTTCGCCAAAGGGCTCCACGCTTCCGGGAGTTTCATCTCCATAGCACAAAAAGAAACCTTTCATAATCGTCGGGAGCTCGCTGGGATATACGCTTTCTAATGTGGTTGGGGGAGGAGTGAGTTCTACATTGAGATTTCCGAGAAGGTGTTGCCAGGTAATTGTGGTGAAAGAGAACTAGATATATTATATGTAAAATGGTCTTGATTTCAGAAATGGGATATGTCATGTAAATCTAATGATTTATAGAACATTCCGCAAAATCCTTAGAGAATTTTCAAAATTTCTTGGATAGCTTCTGGATGAATTTTTAGAGACCATTTACAAACAAGTCATAAATCATCTTAAATTTTCCATATAAACACAATGTAGCTGTCCTCGACTATCCCCACAGACAGTTGCGAGGCTTCCGTCGTGAGGAGCACACTGCCGCTCATGTTTTGTGCCTGTTCGAGCCTGTAGGGCGAGTTGCACAAAACATGAGTAAAAAGGCGTGGGCGACGAACAGGAAACGCAGCATGTCAGTGGGGATAGCCGAAAACAGCGTATGATATAAAGATAAGTATCTAAATCAAAATAGACGATATTTTAAAACTGTCAGAAAATCTTGATACAATTCCGCCGAAATCCATAAAAAAGTAACGAGCCAGAAAAATCTTTTTCTGTCTCTCCCTTCATTCACACTTTACAGAACCCAAAATCAGTGTATAATGTAGTGCGGGAAGGGAGAGAGGAGCGTGATGGAATGGCAGGTTTGGAGAATCCTGTAGAGGAATTGATCGTAGAAAACAAGCAGATGTCGGAAGCATTTTGTAATAGTCTGTTTTTAGCGTTATCGGGAGGATTTCAGGATGCCTATACCTACAATTCAAGAGGCAAGGTGTTTTCAAACGCACAGACTGGCAATGTGGTACTGATGAGCCAGCATTTTATGGAGGGACGCTGGCAGGAAGGAATCCGTTATCTGCTGCCACTGTTGGCATTTGCGGTGGGAGTGTTTATTGCAGAGAGGATACAGTATCGGCACCGATATGCAAAACGTCTGCATTGGAGACAGGGCATTTTGTTAGCGGAGATCGCCATTCTGTTTATCGTAGGTTTTATGCCTGAAAAATGGAATCTTCCGGCAACGATCATGGTATCTTTTGCATGTGCTATGCAGGTACAGACCTTCCGGAAAGTCGGAGGTTATTCCTATGCAAGTACCATGTGCATCGGAAATCTGAGAAGCGGTACGGCAGCATTGTCCGTTTGGTGCAGGGAGAAAAAACCGGAGCAGTTAGAGCAGGCACTTTACTATTTTGGAATCATCTTCTTTTTTGCCATAGGAGCAGGAATCGGTGGAATTTTATCCATAAGATTTGGGTTACATATCATATGGGTTTCCTGCGTCTTTTTATTGATCAGTTTTAGCCTGATGTTTGTAGAAACTTTAAAGAAAAAGTAAAAAATAAGAAGGATACACGAAAAGAACGGTGGAATAAGGAATTATGCGAATTTTTTACATAAAAATGCGTAAAAGTAAAAATTTCACAGTTGACATTTGACATATTTGGTGTATAATTATAACAATTCGATGGAGAAGGTCATACTTTCTCCATTTTTTGTTGTAGTTGACATAATTCTAAGGAGGAGCAAGGATGAAAAGGAAATTAATTGGAGTAATTTTAATGGCAGTGATGGTTTGCTCACTGGCAGCATGTGGTTCAAAAGAAACAAAGGAAACAAAAGCAGACGCAGATAAGTCAGGGACACCGGTTTTAAGAGTTGCGATGGAATGTGGATATGCACCATATAACTGGACACAGTCAGATGATTCTAACGGAGCTGTGCCAATCGAGGACAGCAAAGATTATGCGTATGGATACGATGTTATGATGGCGAAGAAAATTGCAGATAAGTTAGGCTGCGAGCTTCAGATTGTAAAACTGGATTGGGATTCCCTGATTCCGGCAGTACAGTCAGGAACCGTGGATTGTGTTATCGCAGGTCAGTCTATCACTTCTGACAGAAAAGAGATGGTAGATTTTACCGAGCCATATTATTATGCATCCATCGTTACTTTAGTAAAATCTGATGGAAAATATGCAGATGCAAAAGGAATCAGCGATCTTGCAGGTGCAACCTGTACATCACAGCTTGGAACGATCTGGTACGACAATTGTCTGCCACAGTTAAAAGATGCGAATATCCAGCCGGCACAGGAATCCGCTCCGGCAATGTTAGTAGCATTAGAGAGTGGTCGTACAGATTTAGTAGCAACAGATATTCCGACAGCAAAAGCAGCATGTGTTGCGTATCCGGATCTGAAGATTTTAGATTTTACAGATACAGATGATAACTACAAAGTATCCGATGAAGATATCAACATTGGTATTTCTGTGAAAAAAGGAAATACAGAGCTTACAGACAAGATCAACAGCGTATTAAAAGAGATGACAACAGAGGACTTTGACTCTATGATGGACGAGGCAATTTCTGCTCAGCCGTTATCCGAGTAATCAATTAAAAAGGGGTTAGATAACGTGATTTCAAACATGAACTTTTGGGAACGTATTCTCTATCTGTTACAGGAATATGGAACTTCCTATTTAAAAGGTGCAGGAACAACACTTGTGATCGCACTCGTATCGACAGCCATCGGTTGTCTGATAGGATTTATCGTGGGAATCATCCAGACGATTCCGGAAGATAAGCAGAGAAATTCTCTGTTCAAAAAGATTGTTTTAAAGATTGTAAAGATTATTTTAAAGATTTATGTGGAAGTATTCCGTGGAACGCCGATGATCGTTCAGGCAGTGTTTATTTACTATGGAGCTGCACAGATTTTTAACATCCAGATGGGAATGTGGCAGTCCGCATTTTTGATCGTATCGATCAATACCGGTGCGTATATGGCAGAATCCGTGCGTGGTGGAATCATTTCCGTCGATCCGGGACAGACCGAAGGTGCAAAGGCAATTGGAATGACACATGTACAGACAATGACCAATGTCATTCTGCCGCAGGCATTTCGGAATATTTTACCGCAGATCGGCAACAACCTGATCATCAATATCAAGGATACTTCCGTGCTGTCCATTATCAGTATTGTAGACCTGTTCTTTGTACATAAGAGCGTGGCAGGTGCGTTGTATACCTATTTTGAATCCGCAGTGATCGTAATGTGTATGTATCTGATCATGACATTAGCAGCGTCTAAACTGCTCCGTTTATGGGAGAAAAAGATGGACGGTTCACAGAACTATGAATTAGTCGATGTCATGGGGATCGGAACCCAGTTGGGCGAAGAAGTAAAACGTGGAGAGTAGAGGAGGTTTCATATGAATGCAGAAGATGTAATATTAGAAGTATCTCATCTGGAAAAATCTTTTGGCTCTCACGATGTGTTAAGAGATATCAGTTTTCAGGTGGCAAAAGGTGATGTGGTTTCCGTGATCGGAGCGTCCGGTTCAGGAAAATCCACAATGCTCCGCTGTGTGAATCTGTTAGAGACACCAACCGGTGGCAGCATTTTATATCATGGAGAAGATATCACAGACCCAAAGATTAACGTGCCGGCGTACCGCTCAAAGGTTGGCATGGTGTTCCAGAGCTTTAATCTGTTTAATAACATGACAGTTTTAGAGAACTGCATGGTCGGTCAGATTAAGGTGGCAGGAAGAAAAAAAGAGGAAGCAGAAGAAAAAGCAATGGCATACTTAAAGAAGGTCGGCATGGACGCGTACATCAATGCAAAACCGCGTCAGCTTTCCGGTGGTCAGAAACAGCGTGTGGCAATTGCAAGGGCTTTGGCAATGGAGCCGGAAATCCTGCTTTTTGACGAACCGACTTCCGCATTAGACCCACAGATGGTCGGAGAAGTCTTAAATATCATGCGTCAGCTTGCGCAGGAAGGCCTTACGATGATCGTAGTCACACATGAGATGGCATTTGCAAGAGACATTTCAAGTCATGTGATCTTTATGTCAGACGGCGTGATCGAAGAAGAAGGAACTGCAAAAGAAGTATTCTTAGAGCCAAAGAGCGAAAAGACCAAAGAGTTCTTAAGCAGATTCCGTGGAATTGAAGGCGAGGTATAATTGAATGTTTTTCCTCTTTCTGCTATACTTTGGGAAAGTATAGCAGAAAGAGAAATCTCAACATAGAAAATTCCCTGTTCGGGTATAATATGATACCGGAACAGGGAATTTTTATGTTAAAATTTTTTATAAAAGAATTAGCACTCACCTATTGACAGTGCTAACAAAAGGTGTTATACCTTATATTGTAAAGGAAAAATAGGTTTCAGACATTCTTATTTTTAGGAAATAGAATGTGACGATAGAAAGGGGCGTAGAAGTATGAACATCCAGAAATTTACCCAGAAATCAGTAGAAGCGATCAACGATTGCGAGAAATTAGCATATGAATACGGAAATCAGGAAATCGAGCAGGAACATCTGCTTGTTGCATTGCTGCAGCAGGAAGACG
>ERZ827469.2587-NODE-2587-length-13315-cov-3.083861_pt1 | contig 13315 bp, 17 predicted proteins | sample MGYA00519917_ERZ827469 | MGnify/ENA primary metagenome ERZ827469 (study PRJEB31778, sample SAMEA3449314) | human gut metagenome | biome: human gut; feature: human-associated habitat; material: faeces | place: United Kingdom | collected 2010/2012 ... | reverse complement strand
TCCTACCATAATTGGAAGAATAAATCTTCAAGATTATTAATTATCATTACATCAATATTTAAGAATGTTTCTCTGTACTTCTGTAATAAATCACTAGGTATAGCACCCTCATAACCACTAACACTTTCAAGGTAATCTTCTGTACTTAGCAAATTATCATTATTACCTCTAATTCTACCATAAGTTTCAGACGTTGTTGAACTTTCAGTTTCGCCACTCTCGACTTTACCAATTACTTTAGAATTATTACTTGTATTAGAAGTAGTAATTCCTGAATCTGTAACCTTTCTAGCATTTGTTAGATATGTATTACTTTCAACACCACTTAATGCTCCTTGTGGTGTGTCTGAATATAAGTCCTCGCTTGTGTTATTAGAAGTGACATTTCCATTGCTAGTAGTTGTTGTAGTATTAGTGCTATCAACAGTTCCATTATTTTTAGTACTTTTACTAGAAGAACTTGTGTCATTGATATTTTCATTTTCACTCCTTTTGCTATCCAAATCTGTTTTTCTGTTTCTTGTTAATTCAACAGTATACAAAGGGTTGAACTCTAATAATTCGCTATTATACAACTTATTGTAATATGGCATAATTTCATTCAATCTTGTATCAAGTCTTAACTTCCAAAGACCAACTGTTTCTTCACAAATCTCTCTAGTATAAAAGTGTTTAAGAATTTTTCTCTCTAAAACCACTCTATACTTCTCATCAAAAATAGGAAAATCAAAGTTAAATACTTTAGGGATAGCCAAATCAATAATACTATTTGTGTCATTATATCCTTTGCTTTCACTTAGTCCACTTGCTTGTTCACAAATAAACCGAACTTCGGTAGTATATTTACTCATCTTCACTACCTCCTCTGTACTCTTCCTCTTCCTCTTCATTCTCATTTATCTGTTCTTGAATGTCTTGGAAGTCCTCTCGATAGTCGCACCAAATATCAAGCCCAAACATATTATTAATTTGTCTGCACGCTTGTCTTCTGCTCTCTAACCTAGAGTATCTACTAGCAACTACACCACCTTGATTTCTTGTTACCTCGTCAGTTATCATTCTTTCTTTTTTAGTAGTGTTAATATTGCTAATACCAAGATAAGTTAATGCTTCATTCCAATACTGAACTTTTAATTCGTACAACTTATCAGCTACATAAGGAGCACCAGTTTGTAACACCTTTAATCCGTTAACATCTAATGCTTTAGAACCAAATATGAAAGGCTCATTTCCCTCATATTGCTTGTATAAGTTCTTCATGGTCATTCTCTGACTTTCATCACATTGTATAAGAATAGGTGTCTTCTGTGCATTAGCATTTACATCAATAGCCCTATCTAAATTGTATAAACGTTTGCTAAACATTTCAACATCTAACATAGAATTTGTGTGTAAATAGTTATTAAAAATAATTACACTGTTTTCTTCTGTTAAATTCATTTGATAACCATTAGAAGCATATGCCCTACGGTCAATAGGAATACGATAAACATTTAACTGTCCACCTATTGCAACTTGTAAAGCAAGAAATCCAAGTACTTCATCATTAAAGAACACACACATTCCATCACTAAACAAGCACATTTCAAGGTATCTAGGGTCAACAGTTTCAGGTAAGTTTTTCCACTCAAACATACTTATTGCTAATTCTGTTAACCTATTGTAATATTGAAAATATGTTCTGTTATTAAGTAAACTACTTTCACAAAACATAGTATCTTTAGGTTTTCTTGACATTGTTTCTCCTTTCTGCTAAACACTATTATCTAGTGAGTAGTCACCTACTTCATTAGCGTTTTTCCAAAATGTAATACCATTATCATATATAGAACACATCTTTTTAATATCATCACTAGGTGCTCTACCAACAACAACACAACCAAGTGTCTTTACATAGTTCCAATGCGACCTAGAACTAATGTTAGGTTGTTTAACTTTATTAGTAGCATAACCATACATACTAAAGAAGTTGTCAATAACAATAGCAAAGTCTTTAGTTACATGACACCTTTGTTTGTAAAACTCTTGAATGTTTCTAGCAACATTAACATTACCATTTGATATGTTACCTCTACATTGGTCTGCGGCTATACTAGCGGTATACATTTGGGATAACACACTAGCAACTGTTCCAACAGTTCCTGCACCAAAACTTGCAGTAGGGTGTGCAGAATAGCGTGAAGCAATAGCAGAGTTAGTAACACTAGCAATAGAATTTAGTGCAACGGGTACGCTATTTTGAGCCAACCAAGATTTAAAAGTATCAACATTCCAAGAACACATAGGATAATTTTCAAGTGAAATTGCTTCACTTTTTGAAGAAGTATACCCACCCAACTCTGAATAACTAGGCAAGCCCTTATAAGAACAAGGTCTAGCAACCAATTTTACTGGCATTAAGAAAGTTCCTTGTATTTCTATTACGGGTGTTAAGTTATCAAAAAACTCATATCTTAAGTTCAAACTTTGACCACTAGCATTATCAATTCTTAAGAAATTATAAGGATAAGTATATAACTTTTTATTTTTTGGCTTATATCCCTCAAAATCTTGTGATTCTTCTGTAACAGATGGCAATGTTTCTGTTATAAATGATGAAGTTGTAGAGTAACTTAAGTGCTTACCACCATCTGTAACACCGGGTATCAACATCTTTGGACACATATACATTGCAATAATTTGCTCGGGTTTTTGTATATACTCACTAACTTTTGAAGTTATATTAGTTGTATCTGTAGAATTGTAAGCCCATATATCGCAACCACCATAAATACCCTCATATAAATCACCAAATGATGTATGTGTTTCATCTGCAATCATTATCAGAACTAACATATCACGTACTGCACCAACTAAACCATAATCGGATATTACATACTCACCTGTTTCTATTGGTTCTGCTTGAATATTCTCTCCTATCACATCTGTTTCACTATGTTCTCGTTCAACAAAACAATCCTTTAATTCAACGTCAAATAGATATGTTTGCATAACATCAATTTCAAATGTTATTTCACTTGTTACATTATTAATGTACTCAACACTAGTAATAAAAGCATAAAACCATTTATTACCATAGTTTACATTTTTAAAAGCCAAATAATTGCAATCATATAAATCATCTGCTTTCCTTTCAATTCTCATTTTGCCACGTTCAACACGTTGATATGATTGAGCAGAAAAAGTATATTTAGATGTAGAAAAATAACTCTGTTGTTCACTCTCACTAGCGAAGTACAAAGTGTGATTATATGTGTTATCTAATGGAATACCACTATAAAGTTTTATTGTTGTGTTTGGTTCTATATACATTTAATCACCCCACTAAATAGTTTTAATCGAGAGGGCTATAATATAACCCTCTCTTTATTAAACTAAACTCCCTTTTGAAGAGTAACAGTAGCACCAACATTCTGTGAAGCAGAAATTGTTGTTGAAGCAGTATAAACTGTATCTCCAATAGTGGCAACTAATGTGCACTCAGTAGCGGATTTACTTGCAGGAATGATAAGTGCACCAAACTTCTGAACTGCAATACCATCAGTTGTAAGAACTTCTGTCTGTTCAAAGTTAACGCTTGAAGGTGCAAGAGAAGCCTCTTCTGTATCAACTGCAAATGTAAATACTGTTGCTTCTTCTGATACACTCTTTGAAAGAATCTCTACTGTCAACTCGCTAGGTAAATTAATGTTAGCACTAGAAGCAACAAAAGCTACTGCATTAGCGAAAGGTGAGTAAGAGATAGTTTTCCACGTATGATAGAAGTAATTCCAATACATACCACTTGCAACATACTTTTCAGTAAATTTGTTATTATTATCATAAACCTGAAACCAATTCTCGTCCATAACAACTGCCTTAACATCTGCAAGTAGTGCTAACTCTTCTGTGGTAATCTCTTCAAGTCCATCAGAGTTATCTCTAATCACATCAAATCTCTCATTGTCGAACTCTGTCCAATTATCAATAAGGAACAATCTTCCCATAAAATCAGCCTTGTCCATATTGAAAGCAGAAGCAAGCACATTTACGTCAAACTGTGCATTGAACATAGCGTCCATGAAAATTACCTGTCTTTCTTTAGGTGTGTTAGTCTTAACACCAGCTTCATTGTACGCAGAAGACATAAAAGGAAGCACATTAGAAATACCACGAAACTTCACTGCTGAATCAGAAAGGTCTGTACCATCAATAGTAACTGCTTCTGGCTTCATCTTACCATGTGAAATAGCCTTTACAAGTAAATACTTGAAGAGTAAGAACTCATCATATTCAGCGGCAGTGTAAATCTGTTCAACAATCTTTGCAATAAGGTCTGTAACACCATTGATAGAAAGAAATGCCATGCGTAAGTCCTCGTCCTGAATTGTTACGGGGTACATCACTCTCCAATTCATTGTGTGAAATGCTGAACGAACATCGGGAATAGTACGCTTAAACTCACGTGCAGAAGCCTTTTCTGCTGAATAGTCAACTGCTTTAGCAATTCCAACGAAAATATCTTCAACAGTTTCACCGAACTCAAGATAACCCTTTTTAAGAATAGAGTAAGGGTTATTAAATGTAGCACTCTGTACTCTTACAGATGCAATTCTGTTTACAAGTGCGTTAATAAACTGATTAGCAAAAGCCGGTGTGCCATAAATAACTTCACCCACCTTTGTAATGTCATTTGCAGTTTGTACCACTGGAACATTCTGCTGATAATCGTATGAAGCGTTCTGTCTAATAACATTAAGAATGTCAATAGTAGAAGCGTTCAAAGTTGTCTGTGCAATTCTTCTAGCCATTGCTTAGCCCTCCTTTTTAAATAAATCATCAAATGTTTTTGGTGATGGTGTGTCATTATCGATATCACTTAAGTCTTCATCTTCATTATGTGAAGAAGTAAATCGTTCTTTATATTTATCTCTCCACGCTTTGTCATTTTCTTCGTACTTCTTTTTCCAATCGGTTGAATCAGTAATCTTATTAGCCATGTCTTCATAAGTATCACTCATATCTTCCATGAAAGCAATAGCTTCATCAGAATTATCATCACCAATTCTTTCATTAATACGAGATAAAAAATCTTCTTTTGATAGTACTGCCATTTTTTCTCCTTTCTACTTTTCTTTTAATATTTGATTAACACGTGCCTGTACTGCTTTGTAATCATAACCCTCTTTGATTAATGCTTCTTTACGTGCAATACCATTACCCAATTTACCATTAATAACTTCTATAGCTAATTCTTCAATGGTTTTAGATGTAGTAATATTTTTGTAACCATTTAAACCATTCTTTTTAATTAATGTTGGGTAATCTACAAAGCAATAATTTTGGTCAACTACTTTACCATTGATTTTGTTACTTCTTAACTTATTAGTTTCACCACCAAACTGCCACATCTGTGTCGCACCACCTTTAAGTAATACAGGTTTAGTAGTTCCCCATGAAGCAACCCAATGAGAATAACTAGTAAGTTCATTATCATATACATTACTATTAAAATGTGAAGCAGATGAATAAATACCAACCCAATACCCATTAGATTCAATTATCTCGCATACAGTTTTAATAATATCTGTAAGAGTTCTTTTGTCCAATGATAGCATTTTTGCTTCAACATCATAGAACACGGGGTACTCAAATTTGTGGTTCTTCATTAATGATAACCAATAGTTTGCTTCTTCAACTGCTTTTTGTTTTGTTAAAGCTTCTCCAAAAAAGTAACAACCTTTTGGTATATCAGCGTTCTCACATTTAATATAGTTGTTTTCAAACTGACTATCCTCGTAACAAACGCTATCTCCACCACCAATCTTGAGTATAGCAAATTCCACACCATTGTTCTTTGCTTTCTGTATATCAAAATCACCTTGCCATTTGCTAATGTCTATACCAAATTTCTGCATTAATTTGTATCACCTAGCCTTTCACATAATTTCTGAATGGCTAAAGTATTATTGTTCAATGCAGTTGTAACCTCAGCCATTTCATTTTTGTGTTCCATTGTCATTTCCTTAATCTCTTTCTTGTTCTCGTCTGTCTGATACTTAACGTACCAAGCCATACCCAAACAAGCAACAATAGGAAATCCAAAAGAACTAATCAAAGTTGTAATAGTAGTTATGTCCATATTATCATCTCCTTTCTTACTACTATTAATTTTATCACAATAATTGACATTAGTCAAGATAGATGTTATAATATAAGCGGAGATATTAACAACACTAAAAGGAAAGGGTACAATAATTATGAAAAGTATTTATTATGATGGAACTAAACTTTTATCAATGAAAGACCTTAATGGTAAAACACCTGAACTATATTTGTGTACAACTAATAGAACAGGTGGTAAGACAACTTATTTTGGAAGATTAGTAGTAAACAGATTTATTAAGCAAGGTAAAAAATTTGCACTGTTATATCGTTATAATTATGAATTAGATGATGTAGCAGATAAGTTTTTCAAAGACTTAAATGATTTATTCTTTATTGGTTGGGAAATGACTTCAAAACGTAGAGCAAGTGGTATTTTCCATGAGTTATTTCTTATTAAAAATCATGATGAAGCAACCGCAGTTTCTTGCGGATACGCTTTATCACTTAATAGTGCAGACCAATTAAAAAAATATAGCCACTTGTTTAGTGATGTTGACTGTATTTTATTTGACGAATTTCAGAGTGAAACAAATCATTATTGTAGTGATGAGATTAGAAAGTTTTTAAGTGTTCATACTTCTATCGCTAGAGGTAAAGGAGAACAAGTAAGACACGTTTCCGTGTATATGCTTGGAAACCAAGTAAGCATTATCAACCCATATTACAATGAATTGGGTATAAGTTCCCGCTTAAGTGATAAAACAAATTTCTTACGTGGTGATGGTTTCGTGCTAGAAAATGGTTTCATTGAAACAGCTAGTAGAGCACAACGTGAAAGTGGTATTAATAGAGCGTTTAAGAATAATCAGTATGTTGCGTATAGTGCTGAAAATGTTTACTTAAATGATAATCTAGCATTTGTAGAAAGACCAGAAAATTGTGCTTCACGTTATCTCGCTACTATTAGATATAATGGTTGTGACTATGCTATTAAAGAATATAGGGAATTAGGTATTATCTATTGTGATGATAAAGCAGATAAGACTTACCCTATGAGAATAAGTGTAACAACAGACGACCATAATATTAACTATGTAATGCTTAAAGCTAATGATATGTTTATCACAAACCTTAGATTCTTTTTTGAACATGGTGCTTTTAGATTTAAAGACCTTAAGTGCAAAGAAGCATTACTTAAATGTATATCTTATTAAGGTATCTGCATTTGTACAACTCTTCTCAACAGAGTGGATAGCACACTTGAAAGATAGTGCCACTTATGTTTGTCCGTATTGCTTGCGTGGTTAAGGTTGGCAGATGTAATAGATATAAAAGAAAGAGAGGTAATCAACCTAGTTGACCCTCTCTTTTCTATTACTTATTGTTTATTGTTATTTTATCACTCATGTCATTATAGCACAAGTTAAAAACTTCATCTTTGTATTCACAAAATAAACAAATGTGTGGACATTGTCTTAATACCCATTTGTTATATAGAAACCAAATATTTTCTAATCATGGTGTCACCTCATTTCATAAGTTGTGTCAACCAATAGAACACCACCTCGTATTCTCTTTGGCATTAATTTTCCTGGAACTCTTAATCCAACTTTAAAGTCTTCTAATGTGCGAACTATTGGTTTATCATTTGTTCCAAATAAGAATAATTTTTCTGCTTCTGTTAGTTTTTCTTTTTCCTCTTCTGTTATCTTATCAGCGTAAATACTTTTAATGAATAAGTCTTTACATTTTTGTGGCATACCAGCACACTTAACATTGTAATATGGTGTATCAATAGGTTTCAAATCTTCATGCGTAACGTGTTCAATATAGGTTTTCTGTCTAGTAAAAGTAGCAATATCCCAACACGATTCTAGTTTCCAACAACAGAAGTTCTTATCATGTACTGTGATACCAGTAATTTCTTGTGGCTCTAAATCACAATGGATACTATCTGTATCTGCGTAAATGAAACCTCTTTTATCTACACCATAGTAGTTCTTTTGTGCCGCACGAATAGTAAAGTTTCTTGCATATGAAGTTATTGCTGAACCTACTGCAATAAATCCAGCTTCTTTATCATTTGCTTGACACGACATAAAGCCAATAGACTTATCTTCTTTTACGAAAGCAATTTTGAATGAACTATCTTCATTACTTGCCATCTTACCATACAAATTGTTTAAGAAAAGTTTTGCTAACTCACGTAAAGCACCTTTACTTTCTAGTTTAATCTTTTTATACTTTTCTATGTACTCGTCAAAAATTCCTATTTGTGACCAAAACCAACAACCATCTATTATTTCAAAGTCAACAAGTTCGTAATGTTCTTTTAATAATATAAAATCTGTCATTGTTAAAACTAGTTCTACCCTAGTGTCACATAATTGTCCACTAGCGTTGTAATAGTGGTCATAATATTTATCTGTTTTCTTGTCGTACACATCAGACGATTCTAATGCTTCTGTTCCAACGTATAAATAGTTACCTTTTATTTGAATAAATGGTAGATAATTTGGTTTGATATAAAATCTCGTTTTAATTCTAACAAAGTAATACTTGTTTTCTCCTAACGCTTGGTCAGGAATGAAGTTACCTGTCCAAAAATAAGGCTTACCAACTGGGTACTTATTTCCACTTTCACTACTCATCATGCTAGGGTACAATGAGTTTACATCAGCAGTTGTACCATTTGTTTTAATTTGGTTTTCTTTTCCTTTAACTAAATAGCACCAACCACCTTTATAAGACTTGCGTATCCATGCGTCTGCGTTAGTATATTTGTGTACAGTTTCGTCAAGAGTAATATCCGGTAATGAAGGGAAAAGAGTTGCATAATCTTCTTTACCAATTATATTTTTATATTCAGCCAAACAACATGAACCTATTGTTAATTTGTTATGACCCTCTGTAAACATTATTTCTAATGCTTCTTTTACTACTAATACATCATTTGCTATGTATTCTTTTTCTTCATCGGTTATCTCACAACCAGCATATCTAAAGTCAGTGTATTCCATCTCTAATTTCTTATGCTTTGTACCAAATGATTCACCAATTCTTTTAACAGAAAATGGTAATAGTTTTAAACTATCCCTAATTTCTATTATGTGATTATTTACTTTAATGATTATTGAATACCACTGTCCTCTATCTGCTATAGAATATTTAAAGGTGTTATTCTTCATGTCTTTTTCTTGCAACCATTCTACTTCTGTTTCTTGGTCATTAAGTGGTGTATATGCTTGTTTAAAACCCTTGTCTATTAATAAGTATGATAACCAAAATGACCCATCAAACTTTAAGTTGTGATAGTATGCACATATATTTTCGTTAAGGCTTACAAAGTAATCGAACTGCTCACCAATACTATGAAATATCATAACATCTTCTGTGAACAGTTCAACACTTGCACTAGCCCAAACCTCTGTGTTGACCTGACCTTTGTATACAGTTGTTTCAAAATCACACATATAGTATTTGAACTTTTTTACTTTCATTTAATACTCCTCATAGTCCTCATAATATTCTGTCATTAAACTCAAACTCTCTGCTTGAGATGGTGTCAATGCACCACAATTAAGAATGTTACCTAATACAACAAAAGAGTTTTCAATCTTTTCAGCTTTACTATCATACCTTATTATATCTAGGTGTGTATCTATTGAGTCCATCTGTGACAATAAATAATTTTCCAAGTATGATAAATTATCTTCATAATAGTCTATTGTGCCTTGGAATATAGTCATTAAATGACCTTTACGATTTTCTATCTTAAACCAAGGTGGAACCTCACGCTTAAGGTTCATAATTTTATCTTGGGCATCATCAATAGATTGGTAGTAAACTCTGTCCATTTCTTCTACTTTTTCTTTTACCTTATCGATTACACTAATTGTTGGATAATCTACTTTAGTTTGCCACTTCTTATCTCTAGCAATTTGCATACGCTTCTTAAACTGATTGACATATTCTTGATATTCTTCATCAGTCATTTTTGCTCTACGTGTTTTCCACGCTTTGCGCCCACGTTCTACTGCTCTTAAGTGCTTCTCTTCTTTGGTAAGTTTTGGTCTTTGTTTTCTGCCTTGTACTCTAGGTGTTTTTACATCTATTTGTGCTTTTGGTGTTGTTGTTTTAGGTGCTTCTATTTTTCTTGTTCTTGTTGATACTTTTGCTTCATTGCTACTTACTAGTTCACCCGTTTCTCTATCTAACCAACGTGCAACTTTATATAAATCACTTGGTTTAGTTTCTTTAATTTGTTGCAGTTGCTTTTTAGTTACGTGTGATGGCAAAGGTGGTACAATATCTTCGGGAAAAATAAAACCCTTTTGTTCACCTCTACGCACTGCTTGTAGTAATCGTCTTCGTTCCTTTTGGTACTCTTTTTGGGCTTCTGATTGAACACGTTTCGCCATATTAATGTACCCCATTTCTGTGAAAATTAAAAGCCCCTAGGTTGTTACACCTAGAGGCTATCAAAGTTACTAGGCTTTTGTTACCTAGATGATTGAACAAGTAAGGAACTCTTTGCCCTTGTAGTTCTTGCTAGGAAGTCTGTAAGCCTTAATCTGCCAAGACTCTGTTTCGTCTTTCATTTCATTGTAAATATCAATGAATGAAGTCCAAAATGATTCAGAACCCGTTACATACTTTGTGCCATCTGCGTCCTCAATAAGGTAATTATTATAGTCCTTATTGTCACTCTTCTCATTGTGAATTTTGAGAATAACATAAGCAGTAGGTGTAATAATGACTGCTTCTTCCTTTGTTGCTTCGTCTAACTTTACTGCGTCAGAAGTGTCCTTAAGTCTGATACGCTCCTTTGCTGAAAGTTCCTTGTTTGTTTCTGCGATTGATACTGAATACCCGTTCATATTCTTGTCCTCCTTTTCTTGTTAATGATTGATGTTACTCTTCGTCTTCTGTGTCTTCTGCTTCTTCTAAAGCCTTACGTGTTGTAGGGTCAAGAATTGTTGCATTGTCTATGAAGTTCTGTTCGGTCATCCCATAGAGGGTTTCAACTTCTGACTTGTCAACAATGTGTACTGCCTTTACTTCGTCCGTATTGACTACTTCTTCGACTTTCTTGAGTAACTTCTTTTCGTCCTTATAGGTACGAGGAAGTATTACCTCTTTGTTAAATGGCTCCGCTGATACAACGTCTAAACAGAGTACATTCACCTTTGTTGTGATGATGGTTCTTGTTACCATTGGTTTTCTTGCCATGATTTTTTCTCCTTTCGTGGCTATTGTTATTTGGTTACACGCACAATATTTGTTATTAAATTTGTGCGAATGGTGTGGTACGTAATGAGCGTACATTAGGTCTTTAACCTACACACCCTTTGACAATGGGGTTGTCTGTGGCTTGAAGTAACTGTTTACTACTCTTATAGTGTACCACCTTTGGGTGATATTGTCAATAGGTAAATTGTAAACAAATTATGAACGAATGTGTGTTCGATTATGAAATTTCTCTGAAATAGATTTTTGTACCTATACGCTTTACTTCAAAACCATGACACTCTGCGTCATCAATAATTGCTAATGATTCTTGTGTAGATAGTTCGTAAAGCATGGTTGCTTCTTCCCACTCTTCAACTTCAAATGTTTCAGTTTTTGATTGAACAAAGGTAATGTAAATGATTATGCAAAATATAGCAAATAGTATTATAATTTGTCCTCCCATAACAAGTACTCCTTATAATAGCTTAAATGCAATAGCACACATTAATGCTACTTTAGTTTGTTTTGCTTCATTATGTACAGATGGTACAAACTGTTCAAGACAATTAAGATAACCAATTGCTTCTACCATTAGTATCGGATTGTCTTCAATTTCCTTTGTAGGATAAAGTTCTTCAAAAATTTCCATAGCTGTTTTACTTCTTTCCATTGTTGTTTCTCCTTTTCTTGTTTGTTTTTTACGTGCACTATTGCACGATAACCCTTGACGGGATTTGCACCCGTCCGTGGCTGCTAGGGTTTACATTGGTATTACAAAATCTCATTTAGTGAAAAACCAAATTCTTCCACGCTTTTACCTATCATATCTTCACATATAGTCGGCATATCATTTTTCTTACCCTTAAAGTAAGCAGTTACAATCCCATTGTCATTGAATACAATAAAGTCTTGTGAAGATTTTGTGATGTTAAGTGCTAACATTTTGAGTAAAGCGTCACCATAAGGTTGCTCTATCATCTTGATAGCCTTACCACTTTTACAATTGAATAAAATTCCATAATGTTTCATACTGTTTCTCCTTTTCTTGTTCCTATTGTTATTTGGTTACGATGTTTCACGTAAAACACCTAGAGCCACCACGGTAATTGCACCCGTGACAAGGCTTGTCCTTGTGGCTAATGCTGATTATTCAGCGTCTTCTGTTTCTTCTAACATTTTGCGTGTTGTAGGGTCAAGTTTTGATGCGTACTTTAAGAAGTCAAGTTCTGTGAGTCCGAAAAGTTCTTCACGCACTTCTGTTGACTGAATAGCAACTACCTTGAATGTATCAGTTTCGTACTGCTTCTTGAGTTCCTTGAGCAGTTTGCCACCCTCAAGTGTACCAATGCCTGTGAGTTCAAGTGACATAATTTTAGTTTCAACTGTTGTTACGTCAAGACAAATTACCTCTGCTGATACTACCTCGATTGTTCTTGTTACCATACGTGTTCTTGCCATAGTTTTGTTTCTCCTTTTCTTGTTTGTGTTTAATACGTGCACTATTGCACGATAACCCTTGACGGGACTTGCACCCGTCTGTTGCTACTAGGGTTAAGCTATCTTGTAAAGATAGTTATGAGCGTGTGTAATATGAGCATAGTATCTGATACCCTCATGTGTGAACTGAAATTCAAGTGAAAAGAAATTGCAGTTGTATGATGAAACTGTAAATCCGTAAGCGTCTACTTCTGTTGCGTAATGTAACCAACTTTCGTAGATTGAAACTTTAGTGTCACTAGGTCTATTGTAGCAATCCCAAATAGTTCTATGTGGGTGTGATACTACGATAGGTAGTACTATTTCCTTGTTCTGAAGTTCAAATGTTACACCTTTAATCTCAATAGCTTTCATAATGTTACCTCACTTATAATATTATAGTTGCACCCTATTGTGCTAAAGGTCTACTTGCGTTGAGGCTACAGCTAAACCGATAGACCTAACCAAATAATATAGGAGAAACCTATATTCAGTTGTCAAGGTTCAGTGTTGCTTTTTG
>ERZ827469.2583-NODE-2583-length-13333-cov-12.868278_pt1 | contig 13333 bp, 8 predicted proteins | sample MGYA00519917_ERZ827469 | MGnify/ENA primary metagenome ERZ827469 (study PRJEB31778, sample SAMEA3449314) | human gut metagenome | biome: human gut; feature: human-associated habitat; material: faeces | place: United Kingdom | collected 2010/2012 ... | reverse complement strand
GGGTGGTTTTTTGTTTCGCGCCTGTCAGGCGCTCAACAGGCTAAAGCCCATAAATAAAAAAGAGACTGCCTTTGCAGGCAGCCTCTGATGAACGTTTTTTTTGGGGGGCTCCCCTTTTTGCCGCTAGCAGCGACCGAAGGCGGCTGCAGGGCCGTGCCCGTTGCGACGAAGGAAGCTACGGGCATCGACAGCAAAGCAAGGGGTTTCCTCCCCCAACCTTTATCTTTCCTAGATACCGGCGCTTTCCAGCACGCGGCTGTTGTAGACTTCGATCTTGGCCTTCTGTTCCAGCATGCGCATGAAGGTCTGGTACATGCCTTCCACGCGCTTGCGCTGCACCAGTTCGGTGAGCAGGTTTGCCATGCCGGCCCAGCCGTCGGCCTTGGGCTGTTCCACGGCGGTCACGCGGCAGAGCAGGGCACCGCACTTGCTGCTGTCCTCCTGCTCGTACACGCTGAAAGCCTGGTCGATCCAGGTCTGCGGCGCGGCGCGGAAGATGACCTGGTTCATGACCGGATTGGGCACGAAGCCGGCCAGGGCGCCGTCGCGGGTCAGGTCGGCGCTCTGCACGCGGGCGGCGTCTTCAGCGGGCAGCGTGCCGCCGGTCATGCCCTTGCGGATGGCAGTGGCCTTTTCCATGGCGGCCTGCAGGGACTTTTCCGCCACCAGGGCCTTCATGACGCGGTCGCGGGCCTGGTCCAGGCTGGGCGTGGTGGACGGCTCGGAGGTGAGCACCCGCACCACCAGGTAACGGTCACCGGCTTCCAGGGCCGTGTCCACAGGGGAGTTGGCCGGGGCCTTCATCAGGCTGGCCGCCATCTCGTCGCTGATGCCCAGGGCCTTCTGCAGTTCGTCCTGGCCCACCAGACCGGTACGCTCGGCCTTGAGCAGGGGCTGTTCCCTGCCGTCGGCATCCTTGTAGCTGCCGGCGCGGGCCGCGCTCTCCTGCAGGGGACGGTTGTTGATGTTGTCACCGATCAGGCTGTCCAGCACGTCGTTGACCTTTTCCACGCCTTCCTGCTTGGCCAGGGTGGCGCGCACTTCGGCTTCCACTTCGGTAAAGGGCTGCACGCTGGCGTCCTTGCGCTCTTCCATCTTGATGATGTGCAGGCCGAACTGGCTGCGCACGGGTTCGGAGATCTGGCCGGGCTGCAGGGTCCAGGCGGCATCCTCGAAAGGCTTCACGGTCTGGCCGCGCTGGATCCAGCCCAGCTCGCCGCCGGGACCGGCGGCATTGGGGCCGTTGTTGGCATCGGCCACGGCGGCGAAGTCGCCCTTTTCCGCCTCGCTGCGGATGCGGGCGGCCTTTTCCATGGCCTGCTTCACGGCCGCCTCGGAGGCGTTCTCCGCCAGGGGCACCAGGATGTGGGCCACCTTGACCTGTTCGGGCTGGCGGAAGCGCTGCTGGTTGGCTTCGTACCACTTGCGGGCGGCCCCGGCATCCACGCTCTCGGGACGCACCAGGGCCTCGGGCGCCACGGCCACGTATTCCACTTCCACGCGGGGCTGGCTGGCCAGCTCGGCCTTGTGGGCCTCGTACCAGGCGCTGATCTCTTCCCCGGTAGGCTTCACCGAAGCGGCAAAATCGGCCGCGGGCAGATAGAGGTATTCCACCGTGCGCTGCTGGGTGAGGAAATCATAGTACTTGCGGGCTTCATCACCGGCGGCCCAGGCGCTGCCGGCCACGGTGCGCATCACCTTGTCGCGCAGGATGCTGTCCGCCAGGCCCTGTTCGTATTCGGCCACGCTCATGCGCTGGGCTTCGATGGCACGCTTGTAGGCCCCGGGATCGAACTTGCCCTGGGCGTCCTGGAACGCGGGCAGCCTGGAGACCACATAATGCATCTCCTCAGGGCTCACGGTCATCCCCACGCGGGCGGCTTCCTGGCGGATCAGCTGGGCGCTGATGAGCTCGTTGAGCACCTGGCGGCCCAGCTTCTGCTGCACCAGGGCCTCACGGGTCAGGGAGGGATCGTTGCGCATGGCGTATTCGGCGGCCCGCTGGTAGGCCTGCTCGAACTGCTGGGCCGTGATGGGCTCACCGTTGACCTTGGCCACCACATTGCTGGAACCGCCGTCGGTCAGGCTGCCGACGCCCCAGAACATGAACACGAGGATGATGATGGCGAAGGCGACCTTGACGCCAAAGGACTGGGCATTGGAACGGATATAATCAAGCATGGGCACTCCGAAAAAAGGCACGGAATTTATTGCCCGCAGGAATCCGGGCAACGGGAAACTATAGGGGCATTCCGGCAGAAACTCAAGAAGGGCAGGAAAACGGCCCCTCCATCCCGCTGCTGACAAGCGCTGCCCTTTGCCCTATATGCAGGGGATGGATCATACCGCTATCGAATGCCTGCTGCAGGCCGTGGCCCGGGGGGACATCCCGCCGGAACAGGCCCTGCGGCATCTGGGAGACGCCACTGCGGCCGACAGCCTGCAGGGCCTGCATCTGGATCATGAACGCGCCCTGCGCACCGGCCTGGGCGAGGTCGTCTTCGCCCAGGGCAAGACCGACGGGGCCCTGGTGGGGGCCGTCCGCGGCCTCAGCCGGCACGGCGCCCCCGTGCTGGTCAGCCGCGCCTCGGAAGCGCAGGGGGCCCTGCTGCAACACGAATTCCCCACGGGCCGCTACTGGGCGCAATGCCGTCTTTTCTGTCTGGGCAGTGAAGGGCAGGAAGTGCCGGAGCTGGGCCCGCCGTGGCCCGACAGGGGCGAGATCATGGTGGTCACGGCCGGGGCGGCCGACATCCCCGTGGGCGCCGAAGCCTACGGGGCGCTGCGCTTCTGGGGCCACGACTGCGGCTTCCTCACCGATGTGGGCGTGGCCGGTCTGCACCGCCTTGCCCCGCACATCCGGGATCTGCGCGCCGCCCGCCTCATCATTGCCGTGGCCGGCATGGAAGGCGCCCTGCCCGGCGTGCTGGCCGGTCTGGTGCCCTGCCCGGTGCTGGCCGTCCCCACCTCGGTGGGCTACGGCGTGGGCGCGGGCGGCATGGCCGCCCTCCACAGCATGCTCTGCTCCTGCGTGCCCGGCCTGGCCGTCCTCAATATAGATAACGGCTTCGGCGCCGCGGCCTTTGCCGCCAAATTGCTGCGCCACGCCTGATGCAGGCCCGGGGATGTGCGCAACATACGCAACATCCTGTTTTTAATAAAAAGAATAACTATCAGTACGTTCCTCTCCCTGACGGGAGGACAGCCTTCCCAGCAGAGGCGGCGGACCTGCCGTCCCGGCCGGGATGCCAACAGCGTTCACGGCAGCGGACGGGCAGGACAGCGTTTTTCCCACCCCCGTTCCCGCCCCTTCCGGCCCGGCTGCCCGGGTTGCCCGGCCCGTCGGGCCTTTCCTCTGTCAGGGGCCGCTGGCACTGTTGATGCATCTGCCCGCACAGGCATACGGACAGTCCGGGCAGAACCTTCATGACCTTCAACGACCGGAGCAGACCATGACACCGCACGAGATGCTGGACGCGCTTTCACGCCGGACCGGGGCAGCCCTGTCCTTCAACGGGGACGGCCTGTGCCGCCTGCGCTTCGACGGCCGCTTCATCGTGGACCTTGAAGTCGCGGACGACGAGGACGCCATCTGGCTTTATGCCCGTCTGGGGCCGCTCCCGGCCGGGGAACCGGGCAGGGCGCTGATGGAGCGGATGATGCGGGCCCACTGCCTGGGCCGGGAAAGCGGCAACACGCGTTTCGGCCTGGACGGCGAAGAATTCATGGCCTTTGCCCGCGTGGCGGCGGCCGGGGCCGGTGAGGACACGCTCTTCACCGCGCTGGAAGATTTTCTGGATGTCCTGGCCCACTGGGCCGACGAGCTCCAGCAGGGCCGCTGGCCGGCTCCCTGACGCCGTGTTCCGGCGCCGGATGCCGGAGGGCCCCGGCCGGGGCTCCGCGTGCGGGTCGCGGGGCATCTTCCGGCGGGATCTCCGCTCAAGGGGCCGTGCGGGGCCCGGGACTCCGCAGGATGGAAGCCGGACCAGAACCACAGGCAGCCACGGGCCACAGGCAGCCGCAGGAAGCCCCACGGCTGTCTGCCCGGCAGCAGCGGCCGGGCCCGCCACACCACTGCCCGCCATCATCACGAAGAAAGGGGGACGCCATGCCAGGACCAGTGCAGGCACCGCAGACGCGCTACATCAGTCTTGATACGGATTTCGGCTATGACGCCCTGGGCGGCATGGGCCGTCTGGGCAGGCACAGCATGGAAGTGCTGGAGCCGGGCACACGGCAGACCGGCCGCATCCCGGGCCCGCCCAAAACGGTGGGACGCTGGTTCGCCAAGCTGCTGGACAGCCTCACCCCTTCCGGCTGGCGTGCCCAGGGCAAGTTCCGTCGCGGGCTGGAAGACTTCAGCGCCCAAACGGGCAGGATCCTGGGCCATCTGCGCAATGCCGCTGCCGGTGCGCCCGACGATCCCCGGCGCCGGGAGGATCTGGAAGCGGCCCTGCGGGAGCTGGCCGGGCTGCGCCGGACAGCCCGCCCCATGACCAGCCGGGGCACGGACTATGCCGGACTGCTCCAGACCCGTGTGCGCCGCAACATGGCCATCCTGCGCGAGGAAGACCCGCAGCGGGCCCAGGAGTTGCGGCAATTGCAGGCGAGCGGCCTGCTGGATGCGGTCATCGCCGACCTCGATGCCGGGCAGGCGGACATGGCCGCCGACCTGGCCCTGATCCGGGATGCCCTGCACACCGGCGCGGACGACATGGCCGCCCGCGTGGAGGCCCGGGCCACCGACCTGGGAACGGCTCCCGCCGCACCGCTCGATGTCACGGCGCCCCCAACGGCCCCGCAGCCCTACCGCTCCCGTTTCAGCCCCGCCGCCCTGCGGGACTTCTTCCTGGGCCGCTTCGACTTCAAGACAGAAGCGCGGCAGGCCCTGCAGGAACGCCAGGCCACGCTGGCCCGTTTCACAGGCGAGGCCCGGGACACCCTGCAAGCGGCCCTGGAAGCCGTGGACGCCGTCCTGCAGGACAGGCTGGCGGCCGATGCGGACAGCTTTGCCCATGTCCAGCATCTGGTGGACGAAAAGATGCGCCGGGCCATCCGCTGCGCCCTGGACGATGTCTGCGCGCTGGCCCTGCGTCATCTGGACACGCCGGAGAGCGCGGGACAGGAGGGGCAGGATTTCCGCCGCATCGACGCGGACTTCGTCCGGCAGGAACTGGCCGCCCTTGAACGCGGCCAGCGGCCCGCCACCGGGGACAGCGCCCCGGCGGATGCGGCCATCCCCGACGCGGACCCGTTCCGGCAGGGCATCCGGCAGGCACGCCGCCAGATACGGGACATCTCCCGCCTGTACGGCCAGCTGACCGAAGGTCTGGACGAGCTGGCGCAGCGGGACAGCCGCTGCCGGGCCTGCCTGCTGCTGCACGGGCTGGCCGAAACCGACCTGCCCCCGGACATGGACCGGCAGGAATGGGGCCGGGCCTGTGACACGCTCATCGAGGCCCTGCGCTCTCCCGCCACGGATGCCTGGGCCGTCAGGGACGCCCTGTCCGTCCTCGACCGGAGGACAGGAGATGACCGGATGTCGGAAGACGTGCGCCGGCGCTTCCAGGAAGGGCGGGCCGGCCTGCTGCGCCATCTCGAACCGGCCATGGACCGCCCCGTCTTCCAGCTGGCCGGGACAGGCCAGGCCCAAAGCCGCCTGGACGCCCTTGAACAGGCACGCGCCCTGCATCAGGTGGTGGGCCACGCGGGAGCGCTGTTGCAGCGTGCCCGGCTGCCGCAGGCGGACAGCCTCATCTCCCAGGGGCTCCAGATCAGCCGTCTGGCCCTGCGCCTGCGTACCGGCGGCCCGCGCGAGCCGGAACACCGGCAGCAGGCCGTCACGGAGCTGCGCACGTCCGTGGCCCGTTTCATGGCCAACCTGACCCTGGCCCGGATGCAGACCGAGAACCCCACCGTGCACAGCGCCCAGCCCGAAGCGCGGGGGCTGGACACCAGCGGCGCCCGGGAGGGCCTCGACCTGATGCGGCAGAGCGTGGAACGCATCCTGGACGGTCTGGCGGACCAGGAAGGCGGCGTGGTGGCACGCGCGGCCCTGCGGGACGGCCTGCGGCTGCTGGAAAAAGGCAGGGACGCGGCCGTGGCCTGCGGCAGGCTCCTTGACAACGCCATCCACAAGGAAACGCATGTGGCGGAACAGCTGGCCGTCTGCCTGGAATCCGGCCGGGACGATGCCGCCACGGCCCTGCACGGCCTGCTGGAAGGCGACCGCTGGACCAGGGGCAAGCACGGCGAGGCAAAGGCCGCCATCGACGCGTTCCTGGCGGCCCTGCGCCCTGTGCAGGAAAGCCGGGGACAGAGCCGGCTGCTGCGCTTCCTCGCCGACCGCCTGTCCGGAGCCTTCACCCCGCACGATGTCTACATGGGCTTCGACGGCAGCATCCACATGCTCATCAATACCGACAGACAGGGCCTTGGCGGCAGCCGGAAGCTCCAGGGCACCCGCTGGATCACCCTGCCGCCGCCGGACCAGCTCCGGCCGGGCGTCTCCACCGGCGTGCACCGCCTGGATCAGCTGCTGGACGCCGGGGACAACCGCACCGTCTTCTATCCGCAGCTCCACCAGCTGCTGACGCGCTATTTCTCCGGCATCCCCTATGATCTCAGTCTTCCCGGAGACGGGCAGTAACCGCATGAAACCGTCCCGGGGAAGACTTCCTCCCCCGGGTTTCTGCCACCGTTGCGGCTACGGCCCCCTGCCCCAGCACACAGCCCCTTCACAGGGGCTTTTGCGTTTCAGGAGCGGGACAGGCCCCCCGGAGAAAGTGCATTTGGAGGGGGATGGGGACCCGGGAGGAAGGTCCCCCCTTTGGGCACTGGGCAAAGGGGTACCTTCCCCTCAAAAACGAACGCCCCGTGCATGGCACGGGGCGTTCCTGTCGGCGTACTGCCCAAAAAGCATCGTGGCCGCTACCTGGCGGAAGGCGCCACATCGTCCAGGGGCACGATGCTGTCCACATCATATTCCAGCAGGGACGTATGGCCCAGCAGCAGGGCGCGTTCCTTTTCCACGGTCTTGCGGAACCTGCCCAGGGAGGCCTTGCGCACGCCTTCGCCGCGCGGGTTGATGGCCTTGGCCGGATTGACGAACTTGCCGTTCTGCCGCAGGCGGAAATCCAGATGCGGCCCGGAGGAAAGGCCCGTGCTGCCCACGAAGCCGATGACCTGGCCCTGGCGCACGCGCTGGCCGTTGCGCAGGCCGCGGGCATAGCCGGAAAGATGGGAATACATGGACTCCAGCCCGGCCGAATGCTTGATGATGACCTGGTTGCCGTAGCCGCCGGCCCAGCTGCGCCGGGTGACCACGCCGTCGCCCACGGCCTTGACCGGCGTGCCGGTGGGCGCGCCGTAGTCCACGCCCAGATGCGGACGGCTGTAGCCCAGGATGGGATGCTTGCGGTTGTGCGAAAAACGGGACGTCACGCGGGTGAAGGCCAGCGGCGCCTGGAGCAGGGTCTTGCGCAGGTTCTCGCCCCTGGCGTTGTAATGCTGCGGCCGGTTCGTGCCGTCGCGGAACAGATAGGCCTCATAGGTGGTGCCCTTGTTGGTGAAGTGGGCGGCCAGCACACGGCCGTAGCCCTTGTACTCGCCGTCGCGGTAGCGCTTTTCCACCAGCACCTTGAAGCTGTCGCCGGGCTGGAGGTCGCGGATGAAGTTGATCTCCGAGCCGAACAGGTTGCCCAGGGCCAGGGCCAGTTGCGGGCTTTCGCCGATGTCGGCCACGGCCTGGAACAGGTTGTCGTCGATGGAGGCTTCCACCTGGGCGAGGGTGGTCACATATTCGATGGCCTCCACGCGGGCCACGGGCTCTTCCACCCCTTCCACCACCAGACGGCGGCGGGCGTCGATCTCGTACTCGAAGCGCTTGAGCTGGCCGGAAGCGGGGTCCACCACGATGGTGTAGGGCTGGCCGGTGCGGAAGGCCCGCATGGAAAAGACCTGCCGGGCGGCGCTCACATAGGGATGGGAGCCGGAGGCGGTGTTGCCTTCGATGATCTTGCTGACGGTGTCGCCCTTTTCCACCGTACCGTGGACCACGGCCTCGCCGTTGATGATCTCTGCCCCTTCGGGCAGGGGCACCGCGGGCTGGACCTCCTGGTCCGCCGCGGCCTCTCCATCGGGAGCGGCGGGAGCATTTTCCTGCCCGGCGCCCTCCGTCCCCGCCTCGGGGAGCTCCGCCTCCCCATCCCGGGCCGGGGCCTCCGCGGCCTGTTCCGTCACGGCCGGGCCGGGCGCCGTATCTGCATCCTTCGTGCTCCCGGGCAGGTGGGCGATGCCCAGCTGCCCTGCCAGCAGGCCGAGGAGGATCACGAGGACGAAAAAGACTGCGAGTCCTGTTTTTTTCATGCGGTACACTCCAAACAGTATGGCATATATCCTGCGCGCCCGTCAGTTGTCCAGCAAGGGGCCCGGCCGGCGAGGACAGCGGGGCCCCTGCCGGGCCCCCCGGAGGGATGTTCGTTGTGTCAATATGTGCAAAAATATGATAAACTGCTGAAAAATAAAAAAATAATTAAAACCCCTTCTCTTGATTTTCTTGCGGCTGCCGTATAGATGTTGCTCACGCAACAAACAATCTCATCACAGCAGCGCCGCAGGACGCTTTCGTGGAGCCTTTCGTGTCTTTGCATCTCTCCTACAAAAAATGGCTGTTCTTCGTCCTTTCCTCAGCCTATCTGGTCGTTTTCATCCAGAATGTGGCCATCACCGTCGTCACTCCCGATGTCATGCAGGACCTCGGGCTCTCCTCCGGCGACATGGGCCTGCTGGGTTCCGCCTACCTGTACGCCTATGCCCTCACCCAGGTCTTTTCCGGCATCCTCTCCACCCGTTTCGGCCCGCGGCGCCTGCTGAGCTTCCAGTTCCTGGTGGCGGCCCTGGGCGGCTTCCTGTTCGCCACGGCCCACAGTCTGCCCCAGGCCGTGGCCGGGCGCCTGCTCAACGGTCTGGGCATGGCGGGGGTCATGTCCTCGTCCTTCACCCTGTTCAGCCGATGGTTCGCGCCCGAGACCTTCTCCCGTCTCTGCACCCTGTTCTTCATCGCGGGCGGCATGGGCGGCCTGCTGGCCACCACGCCGCTTTCCCTGGCCAACCACTGGGTGGGCTGGCGGCTGGTCTTCCTGGCACTTTCCGTGCTGACCTGTTCCCTGACCGTCATCATCCATGCCGTGGTGCGGGACTGGCCGCCCCATCTGGCCGCCACCGGCAACGGCATCCGCCTGGCCGACGTGCTGCGGGACGTGGCCGCCATGGCGAAGCAGCCCGACTTCTGGAAGATGATCGTCTGGTATCTGTCCCTGCCGTCGCAGTACTTCGTGTTCCACGGCCTCTGGGGCGCGGTCTACCTGGGCGGGACCTTCGGCCTTTCTCCCAGCCTCATCGGCAACATCCTGGCCATGGGCGCCGTGGGCTTCATCGCCGGGACGCCGCTTTTGACCTGGATCAGCGAAAAGCGCCTCAAGTCGCGCCGCAAGACCCTGGTCCTGGCCAGTCTGCTGGCCTGCGTCTCCGCCGCGGCCCTGAGCCTGGGCAGCGACAGCCTGGGCGTGCCCCTGCTGTTCGCCGTCTCCCTGGGCCTGGGCATCGCGGCCAACGGCCCCTGCCCCGTGGGCTACGCCACCGGCCGGGAGCGCTTCGGCGACCGCATGGTGGGCAGCCTGAGCGGCATCCTGGCTTCATCGGTCTTCGTGGGCGGGGCCCTGCTCCAGCTGCTCTCCGGGGCGCTGCTCTCCTGCGCCCAGCAGGCGGGCCTGCCCCATCCATGGACATGGGCCTTTGCCCCGCTGGCGCTCCTGGCCGCCGTCAGCGCGCTGGCCGCCTGGCTCCTGCCCGAGACATTCGTTGATAAAAAGTAATTTATACAACTGGTTACAAAAGATACGCACAAAGGTGTCATAAGTGACACTACTTGTGTCCCCGCCCCCGGCAGTCTGTACAGGCAGGCTGCTGGGGGCTTTTGTCCTGCGCAGCCGTATCCCCCCACACAGAAGGAGGCAAAAAAGCTTACCGTCCAAATGCACGCCTTCCTGACCCATCCGTCGTGCCGGAGAACCATACGCACACTTGTTTAGCTGACGTTTTTATGCTATCAAAACATCTTTGCGACGACCGGAAGATGGTCCCGGATCGCAAGGGGCCGCCCATGACAGATGCACATGTTTCCCTTCAGGATTTTCGCCGCCGTCTGCGCCGGCATCTGCCCGGCGGCCCGGATGGCGGGGGAGCGCCCTGGCTGGACGGCCTGGTCATGGAACACCTCCCGTCCGGCAATGTATTGCGGATCACCTTTCCCCACATCTACTTCGCCCGCTGGTTCGCGCCGCACGAAACGGATTTTTCGGCAGCCGTGAACGCCGCCTGGCCGGATGACGTGGCCCCCCGGCTGGAATATGTCCTGCACGGGCAGCCCCTGCCCTGGCGCCCGGCGCCGCAGGCGGCCCCGTTCCGCATCCCGGACATCCTGTTCCTCCATGCCGGCGGCAGCGGGGACGACGCGCCGCTGCCCGGCGGCGCCCCCGCCGACATCACGGGCACGGGGCGCCACGCACGCCTAGTCATGGCGCGGCAGGCGGCCATGTACGTCTGTCGCCGTCATCTGGGCCTCTCCTACCCCGAACTGGGACGGGCCTTTGGCGGACGCGACCACAGTACCGTCATCCATGCGGTCAAAAAGATTGGAAAAATGCTGGAAAGTAACAAAGATGTGCAACGCCTTGTCGCCAGACTGGAGAAATGCGCACATCAGGAACAGCCGGACAGCCCCTCCGGGGACGGACTGTTCAGGACGTAGACGGGCAGTGCTTAAAGGCATGCTTAAAAAATCAAAGGAAAACAGCTTGTTGCATACGTTCCACACAAAAGCACAGGCATCAATTATTACAAGGATTCTTTTATGAAACTTTCTGTTAATAAAGAACAGATCATCGAAGGCCTGCAGAAGGCGGCGGCCATCATCCCTGCCAAGGCAGGAGCCGCCTACCTGCGTTCCATCTGGCTCAAGGCCGAGCAGGGCAGCCTGTCCATCATGGCCACGGATGCCAACATCGAGTTCACCGGCCGTTACCCCGCCGAAGTGAAGCAGCCGGGACTCATCGGCGTGCAGGGCCGTGCCTTCGTGGATCTGGTGCGCCAGCTGCCCGCGGGCGTGCTCCAGCTCACCCTGGACGAGGGCACCGGCAACCTGCTGCTGGAACAGGGCCGCCGTACCTACAAGCTGCCCGTGAGCGGGGCCGAGTGGTTCCAGAACTTTTCCGAATTCCCGGCCGAGACCCCGGTGACCTGGTCGGGGGACTTTCTGCAGGACGTGCTGGACCGCGTGGTCTTCTGCATCAGCGACGACGACGCCACCGACGCCATCACCTGCCTGTACATGAAGCCCTGCGGCAACGGCCGTATCGACGTCTGCGGCCTCAACGGCCACCAGTTCGCCCTGGTCTCCTTCACCCATGACGACCTGGCCGCCCGGCTGCCCGAAGAAGGCGTGCTGATCCAGAAGAAGTACCTGCAGGACATGAAGAAATGGCTGGGCGTGGACGAGATAGAGCTCAACATCACCGACAAGCGCCTGTACCTGCGCACCCTGGACGGTGCCGAGAGCCTGTCCGTACCGCGTGCCGGGCATGACTATCCCGACTACACGGTGTTCATGAGCCGCCTGGAAGGCGACGGCGTGAGCCTGCTCACCGTCAACCGCAAGGAAGCCATCGAGGCCCTGGGCCGCATCCAGATCTTCAATACTGACAGCGACCGCTGCGCCTACCTCGACCTGGGCGACAACGAAGTGCGCCTCTCCGCCCAGGGACAGGACACCGGCTCGGCCAACGAGAGCCTGGAAGTGACCTACCGCGGCGACATCAGCCGCATCGCCTTCCCCACCCGCAACCTCATGGACGTGCTGGGCCATTTCACCTCGCCCAGCGTGGACATGATCCTGACCGGCGCCGAGGGCCCCTGCGGCATCCGCGGTGCCGAAGACAACGAGTACACGGTCATCATCATGCCCATGAAGATTTCCGAATCCACCTATTATAGCGAGGAAGATGTTTAATGGCTCCTGACATGGCCTCCAGCTACGACGCCTCATCCATTACCATTCTCGAAGGGCTGTCCGCGGTGCGCAAGCGCCCGGCCATGTACATCGGTTCCACCGACGTGCGCGGCCTGCACCACCTGGTGTACGAAGTGGTGGACAACTCCATCGACGAGGCCATGGCCGGCTTCTGCACCCACATCACCGTCATCCTGCACGCCGACAACAGCGTCACCGTGCGCGACGACGGCCGCGGCATCCCCGTGGACATCCATCCCAAGGAAGGCGTGCCCGCGGTGCAGGTGGTCATGACCAAACTGCACGCCGGCGGCAAGTTCGACAACAACAGCTACAAGGTCTCCGGCGGCCTGCACGGCGTGGGCGTGTCCTGCGTCAACGCCCTGTCCGAGTGGCTGACGGTCACGGTGCGCCGCGACGGCAAGCGCTACCGCCAGCACTATTCCCGCGGCGTGCCGCAGGACCAGCTGACGGTCATCGGCGAGGCCGACGGCCACGGCACCACGGTGCGCTTCCAGCCCGACGAACAGATCTTCGAGGTGCTGGAGTTCTCCTACGACACCCTCAAGAAGCGCTTCGAGGAGCTGGCCTACCTCAACAAGGGCCTGTACATCGAATGCATCGACGAGCGCACCAGCGAGACCCACGTCTTCCACGCCGAGGGGGGCATCCGCCAGTTCGTGAGCGACCTCAACTCCGGCCAGCAGGGCATCCACCCCATCATCACGGCCGAAGGCGTGGTGGACAATGTGACCATCGACTTCGCCCTCCAGTACAACGCCGGCTACAAGGAGACCATCCTCACCTTCGCCAACAACATCCATACCAAGGAAGGCGGCACGCACCTGGTGGGCTTCCGCACGGCGCTCACCCGCGCCATCAACGGCTATGTGAAGAACCAGCCGGACCTGACCAAGAAGCTCAAGGGCACGGCCCTGTCGGGCGACGACGTGCGCGAGGGCCTCACGGCCGTCATCAGCGTCAAGCTGCCCCAGCCCCAGTTCGAAGGCCAGACCAAGACCAAGCTCGGCAACAGCGAAGTGGCCGGCATGGTGGCCGGCATGGTCTATGACAGGCTCACGGTCTACTTCGAGGAGAACCCCAAGGACATCCGCCTGATCATCGACAAGGCCGTGGACGCCGCCCGCGCCCGCGACGCCGCCCGCCGCGCCAAGGAACTGGTGCGCCGCAAGGGCGCGCTCTCGGACAATTCCCTGCCCGGCAAGCTGGCCGACTGCCAGAGCAAGGACCCCGCGGAATCCGAAC
>ERZ827469.2576-NODE-2576-length-13361-cov-3.240794_pt1 | contig 13361 bp, 11 predicted proteins | sample MGYA00519917_ERZ827469 | MGnify/ENA primary metagenome ERZ827469 (study PRJEB31778, sample SAMEA3449314) | human gut metagenome | biome: human gut; feature: human-associated habitat; material: faeces | place: United Kingdom | collected 2010/2012 ... | reverse complement strand
CGCCGTCGGCTACCTGCCCGAACCCGCGCCTCGCACCGCTCATGCGCGCGTTGCGTTGAACCCCGGACCGGTTTACGACCGGCGTTCAACAGACAGCGCTCGTAACGCTGCATTTCCGCATTCCCGAAACCGCCGCAGAATACACGGCGAGCTTGTAGCGGAAAGCCCGCCTCACGAGGAGGTCCCATGACCGGCGCACGCCCCGCCCGCACGCGCCGAGTGCTGCGCGCCGCCGCGATTTACGGAACCTCCTGGCTTGCCTGCCTTGTCCTCTATTGGGGGAGCCTGGCAAGCGGCGACATCGCGGGCGGGATGATCATGGTCTATACGCTGCTGGTGCTTTACGGCGCGCTGCCCGCGATCAGCGCGATTTCGGCATTTTTCATCGGTCGCGTTTGCAGCTTTGGAAAATGGCGGCTTGCCGCGCCGTTCGCGCTCGCTACCCTATACGAGCTGTTCATCATGGCGACGTTCGACCTCTCAACAGCCCTCGGACTCACCAACATCGCGACCGCCGACGCGTTCGCTCTCGCTCTCGACTTCGCCCCCGCCGCGCTCGGGCTTGGAACAGGCTGGCTTTGCGACAAGTTCGCGCCGGCTGCAAGCTAAACCCGGACACGATTCGCCCGGAAACCGGCAAACCGTCGACGCATCTTTCGCAAACGTAAGGAACCGGTCACCCGAATCGATGGCTCGCGCCTTCCCTTTCATCCACACTTTCACTTCGACAAGCAAACCGCGAGGATGAAGGTGGCGCGATGTATCTCAAAATGGCTCTTGGCAACATAAAGCGCAACGCGCTCGACCATCTGGTGTACTTCATCACGCTCTGCATAGCCGTCTGCCTTTTGTACTCGTTCACCGCATCGGCGGATTACCTCACCTCGCTCGAACTCACCGCCGACCAACGCGCTGTCTACGTTCGTATCGGAGACGCCTTGCGTGCGTTCTCAACCCTCGTCGTCATCGTGTTCGCATGCCTTATCGCTTACGCGAATCGATTCATCACACGCCGTCGCAAGCGCGAGCTTGGCACGTACGCATTGCTCGGCATGAACAGTACGCAAACCTCGGGCATTCTCGCTATCGAGACTTTCATCATGTGCGCCGTCGCGTTTGCGACGGGCATCGCCTGCGGCATCGCCCTATCGCCGGCGTTTTCCGCCGTTGCCGCGTACGCGTTCGGCGTCGCGTGGCGACCCTCTTGGACGCTATCAAGCGACGCGGTCGTTTGGTCGGCGGAATGCTTCATCGCCCTGGCCGCCTTCTCCATCTTCACGGCCGCCCGCAGCGCGTCGCGCCAAACCCTTGCAGAGCAGATGAACGCGCGTCAAGAATACGTCAGCCGCAAGCAGATGACCCCTGCAAAGCGCACGACCTGCTTCCTGGCGGCAGCTGTGCTGCTTGCAATCACCTGGTATGCATGCAGCGCAATGCCCGCGATGTTCGTCACGCTTCTTTTGCCGATGGGGCTGCTTGCGCTCAGCGGAACGTTCCTCCTCGTAAAGCCAGGTGCGCCGCTTCTATCGAACGTCTTCCGGCACCTCGACAAGCGGTACTTACGCGGCATGCGGCCTTTAGCCGTTCGCCTGAATGAGCTCGCCATAAGCAAAGCGGCGCTGCCGCTCTCGTGCGCGTGCGTGATGGTCGCCGCGGCGACATGCATGATATGCGCAGGCTTGTCGTTCGGCGTCGGCATGCGAGCCGACCCCGCCAACGCCACAGCAGCGATAGCGCTTGCACCGATCGGCTACGTCGGCATCCTTTACGGCGCTACGTTTATCGTGGCGTCATTTGCCGTAGCCGCTCTTCACCAGGTGGCGTTTTTCGTCGACGCGCAGGAAGACCTCGTCGCGTCGCATCTAATCGGCGCAGACCCCGCAGACCTGCGCCGTCTTGTGCTTGTTCAAACGGGAAGCGGCTTCGCGTCGATCATGGCAATCGCCGCCATACACGACGTGTTCGGACTCGGGCTCGTTCGATTTCTCTCAGACGCCATCGGGTCATCGGGATTCGCGAGCTTCGTCGTCCTCACCGCAGCGGCGACGACGATCATCGGATTGGCCTACTACGCTCTTACCTGCGGCGCGTGCCTCAAGCTTATGCGCGAAAGAATCGCCGCATGACGAGTGAAGCCTTCATGACTCAAGAAAACGCCTCTGCCGTACAAGCAAGATTCGTCGTAATGAGTAGCCGCTTCGCCCAGCGCACCCACCTAACGCTTTGGGCGAAGCGAGCCCGACAAGGTAGCAGGTGCATGGTGGACGCACCCGATCTCTTGACTCCGACAAACGCGAAAGCCAAGTTGCAGCAAGCGGCGAAAATCTGGTGGGTGAGCCGCTTGTCTGCAGCGTCGATTATACCAAGACAGGGAAATACGACGAACATCGTGGATGCTTAAGACGCAGCGAATATCGCGCATTATTCGGAGGTCCCGTAAACGGTTCCCCGCGCCCCTTCATGCGATCCGATCCGCCGACATGCCGCTCAACATACGTTAACGCCCCTGAGCAAACCCCATCCGCTTCAAGCAAGGCACCGGCAACTCACAATGCCCGGAACGATAAATATCTCGAATACACTTGCCTTGGAATACCGATAGGTGCTATCATACTTCCTCGCGTTAGACGCAATGCACCATTAGCTTAGTTGGTAGAGCAGGGGACTCTTAATCCCAAGGTCGAAGGTTCGAGTCCTTCATGGTGCACCATCGAATTTTAGCGAGTCCTTCGGGGCTCGTTTTTTTGCGCTACCTCGATGCAAACCGCTCGACAGAGACAACGTGCTCGAGGGAGAGGGTCCAAAACGTTGCTTGGATCGTGCGCTTCTCCCACGGGAAATGCCAATAGTCGTCCCCCTGCCGCACGCCCACTATGCGCTCCCAGCTGCTCTCGACTTTCGCCCGAACCTGCGATAATTCCGAAGAACGCAGATTCCAGTTGCCGATATCGCGAAAACCAACCCCGAGAGACGCAATCCATTCATTGAATTCGCTGTCATCTGCCTCATCCTGCGATAAATACCAGTAGTTAAGCGCATGATGCCAGTCGTCGAAGTCGGACAGGAGCACCTCCCAATCGGGCACGTCCAACTTCATGCGCACGCACTGACCACCCTCGGCATGGTGATATTGCCGCATATCGGGCTTTCCATCATGGCGGCCTTGCCGCTTATACCATGCCCAAATTGGGTATTCGACGCCCTCGGGAGGCGGTCCAACAAGCTTGCTCATTTGATTTGCCAGCCAGCGATACGCGTAATTCATGTGATTGCAAGCATCATCGTCCCGCTTGGGAAACACGATGAGCTCAGCTGGAACCGTATAGAGCCCCGTCTTCTCAAGCTGCTCCCATACAGCTATATCTTGAACGGTCCAGAGGATCATTCGAGCACCTCATCTTCGACGAAAGAGGATCAAGTGAAGCGGCCTGCCTTTCGCTCAAACCCTACAGCGCCGTGCCCTTCGTCGGCGTGTACAGCCCGCTCATGTCGACGCCTTCCAGCTCGAGTAGCGTGCGTTTGACGCGAAGGCCGCCCGCGTATCCAGTCAGGCTGCCGTCGGCGCCCACCACGCGGTGACACGGCACGATGATGGAGATGGGGTTGTGTCCCACCGCGCCGCCGACCGCGAGCGCGGATGTGCGTCGCCCTCCCCTGCGCGCCTCCACCTCGCGCGCGATATCGCCGTACGTCGTCAGCTGGCCGTAGGGTATCTCAGAGAGAATTCCCCATACGAGCATCTGGAACTCAGATCCCACCGGCGCCAACGCCACATCCACCGTCGGTACCTCGCCCGCGAAATACGACTTCAACCACGCCCGTGCGCGCTCGATATGCTCGCTGCCGTCGGCAACCACGCGGCCGAGTGTGCGCCCGTGGTACTTCTGCCCTTCGATCCACAAACCGGAAAGACCCTCCGCGCGCGAAGCGAGCGTTATCGCGCCCACCGGCGAGTCTATCGTCGCAAGCGCCATGTCGAATAGAGTCTGATCAGTCAAAACGTCCTCCTCTTCGCATCCAACGCGTTTCCTGTAAAGAACCCCGCGCACGCGCTCGCGCCGCTCAGGCGAGCACAGCAGGCGCCGACGAAAACGGAAAGGGCCGCCGCACGAGTCGAACCGCCGCGATCCGTCAAACCGCAAGGCCACAGCACCGGTTAGCACCGCGCGGCAAGCAAGAAACGAGCTATCGGAGCTTCTTTCCCATCGGCAACGGATGGCACTCGTCGATCATCGGACAGCCATCGCACTCCTCGGTGACCGACGTGTCCACATCATCCCACGAGATCTCGGTATACCCGAGCGCACGGTAAAACGGAACCGCCCCGCCGCGCGCCACAAACCGTAGCTCGCCGAAACGCTCGAGCGCGTCATCCATCAGCGCACGACCCACGCCGAAGCCGCGCCACTCGCGGTTAGCCACCACAGGGTTCACGTGCGCGACACCGTTCCTCCCCACGAGAATGCGGCACAACCCCACGCAATCATCGTCGGCGTTCGCCGCCACCGTCACGTTCTCGAGCGAGGGAATGCGATCCATGCCCTCGTTGTACAGATACCAGTCGATCAGCTCGCGATCCTTCTCAAGCGCGGGCCTCAGCGTGAACAATGCCATGTTTTCCTCCCGTGGCAACGTGCTCGATAGCAAACCGCCCGCCTTCGCGGGCGGGCGGACGCGTTCTACATGATGGGCTCGACGTAAATCTTGTTGCGCGAATCGGGGATGGCCTTCTTCGCCAGCTCCGCCGCGCCCTGAGCGATCATCGGCAGCAGATGCGTCGGCACGCCCATGAACATCATGTCCTCGCCGATGTCGGTCGCCGCGCGGCAACCGTAGCAGCCGAACGTGATGTTGGGCTCGTCGTTGGTCAGCGGCAGAAGCACCGCCTCCACGCACATGGAATTGAAACCCGACGCGTGGAAGTCGTGGCGATGCCCGGTGTAGTAGCTCATCGACATGGACAGCCACATCATCTGCTCGGGCGTGCCGGTGAACACGACGACCTCCGGCTCGCGCACCGTTTTCGCCAACGGCGCCACGTAAGTCGCGCGACGGCTCTTCGGCGGAAGCGTGGGGCGCTCGGCCACCATGCGCGCAGCTGCTTCGGCGTTGACCACCTTGTGGAACAGCACGTAGATCTCGCCGGTCGCCAGCTTCTCGGGAACGCCCGTCATGCCGAAGATGGACGTGCCGTCGGGGCATGAATGACGATGCGGCGGCATGAGGATGGACGCGCCGCGGCGCGCTGCCATCATGGCCTGGCAGAAACGCAGGTTCTCGGGCGGCATGGGCACGTCGGGCAAAAGCTCGTCTTTGTCGATGAGGCTCACCGCAACCGGCTGCCAACGAAGGCCGAGGCTTTGCATAATGGAACGTTGCAGCTCGGCGTATTCCGCATGAAGCTCATCCGATATAGGCTCGGCACGATCCTCGTCCGCGAAGGGGTTGTACGTCGCGTCACCGGTCGCTTCCACCAGAAGCGCGCGCTTCGGGCAGTTGCCCGAACACGTGGTGCACCCCACGCACTTCTCGGGATGAGCCGCATAAGGGTAGCCCTCCTCATTGAACTCCAGCACGTTGCACGGGCAAAACGCCACGCACAGACCGCATTGCACGCAGCGGTTCGCGTCATTGGTGATGGTGTAATCAGCCATTCGTCCCTCTTCTTGACAACGTCTTTCCGCAAGGCGAACGAAAACGCGACGGGAAAACTCACCCTGCCGCGCATCGAGGCGCCTGGTTGGCGCGCACATGAGCGCGCGGGTAAACGAAGGCGGCAGGAACGCATCCCGCCGCCGACGACAAGCTAGCGATCGCCGACGCCGCGCAACTCTTCCTTGCACCACGGCGGGTACACGCGCTTGCCGGCGGAGTTCGTCAAATGATACGAGCAGAACGGAATCGCGCGCCCGTCGGGAACCGTCACCATCATGGAGCACTCGCGCAGACGCTGCGTGTCCATAGACACCGCGTCCATGTAGTTCATGATGATGATGGACAGACCCGTCTTCACCTCGACGCCCTTCTTGTACAGGATGTCCAGGAATACCGAGCCCTGCGGCGAATCAGGGCTGTAGCCCGCCGCGTACTCTTCCATGGTCATGCGACGCGTCGCAGGATAGAATCCGCTCTCATGCTCGGCATCCTCGCTTTTCACGAGGAAGACTCCCGTGTCGCACAGCGGGTTCGAGCAACCGAGCGGCCAGATGTCACGCACCTCGAGCAGGCCCTGCGACTGATCCGCCAAGTTGAAGATGACATCTCCCGCGCTCATGGGCATGGCGCGCTCGGCGTCGAATCGACCCGAGGTGAACGCAGGCTGCAACGCCAGGCCCGCCACCACGTCGGAGTTCTCCAGCGCGAAGCGCAGAAGATCACCGAGCTGGCCGTCGTTCAAGCCCGCCACGACAGCCACCGAGAGCACCACTTGAATGCCAACCTCGCGGCAGCGCTCGATGGCGCGCAGCTTGATATCGAGGATGTCGCGACCGCACGTGGCCTCGTACACGTCCCCGGTCACGCCGTCGAACGACAGGTACACGCCCGTGAGCCCCGCGGCCACCAGGTCCTCCAAATAACCGTCTCGCGCGGCGATGACCAGGCCGTTCGTGTTGATCTCGATGCCCCAGAAGCCCTTCTGGCGACCCAGGTAGATGATGTCGACCAAATCCTTGCGGCATGTCGGCTCGCCGCCCGTGATCTGCACGGCGCCGTCGGTGCCCACCGCACGCGCGATGGTGTCGTACATGGCCTCGATCTCGTCCATAGTGGGGTCGTCCTCACCGCCTTCGGCGCTGGCGAAGCACACCGGACAGCGCAGGTTGCAGTTGCGCGTGACCTCGATCTCGAGCAACGTACCGCGACGTTCGTGACGCGCGCACGTGCCGCACCCCACCGGGCACGGGCCGGTGATCGGCTCGGTGTTCACGGGCTTGGTCTTCGGGAAGGCCTCGGAGCGCAGCCATTCGTAATGCTCGGCATCGGGCCACATGCGCGTGTCGAGCTTGCCGTGCTCGGGGCACGTGCGGCTCATCCATACAACGTCTTCGTCGTCGGCGTACACGCGCGCGGGAAGCTCCTTCAGGCACGTCGGGCAAAGCGCCGTCGTCTTATGTAAGTCTCGCATTGCAAATCCTTCGGTTGGTATCAGCTGGTCGGGCGGGATCACCCGGCGAGGCGCCGGTCGCTCGAAAGCTCGCCGGTCGTTCGTAACGTCAACGGGGGTTTCCGCAGTGCGTCGAATTGGCGCGAAAGCTCGCCGAAGCGCACTTCGGTACGCGAGGTGCGCCTGGGGGCCAAGGCGGCGTGCTGCAGGAAGCCGCAGAGTCGGCGTTTTCCGTCCGTCGCTACAGCGCGGGCGGAACGAGAGCCGCAGCGTCGAGCGGTTGCGTCGTTGCAAAGCAACGATGCAACACCCTACTCGTCGATGTACTGACGCGGGTCGTGCTCCTCGTTGGGCGGGGTGCACACGCGAATGCCCATGAAATCGACCCACTCGAGCACGCGCTTGGGCACGAACAGCTCGTTTTGGTACTGAGCCGCCTGCTCGATGGCCCTCATGCAGGAAATGGCGTGCGCAAGGTCCACCTTCTCGTCGATATCGGCGATAGGCGCGAAATATGCGATGGGGATGTTCTTCTCGGCGGTCTTCTCCATGTACGCATCAAGCGCGGGCTTGCCGTTGAGGTTGTAGTACACGCCCTGATGGTTGATGTCGGTGTTGTAGGAAGAGCCGACCAGCGACGTGCCGCACTCCTGGCACGGAGCGCACACGAAACCGGGCGTGCCCTGCGCCTGGAAGTAATCGAGCCACTGGAACGCCTGGGTCACGTGCGACTTCGGCATGGTCGGAATGTCGCCGCCGACGGAAACGATGTGCTCGTAGCCCATGTCGAAAATCTGCTTGAACGCGTCATCGAAATGATCGTCGAAAGTAGCGCCCTTGTCGGTGATGTAGTGGATCTCCATCGGCCACGGACCGATTTCGTCATAGGTCTTCTTCATGAGCTCGACGTTTTCCGCAGGCGTCGTGGAGACGAAGAAATCGTAGGTGATCTTGTCTGCGGTCGGATCAGCCGCGACGAGCGCATCGTTTTCACGCTGCATCTCGATGAGCGCGTGCATGCACGCCTCGGACACATCGTAAAGGCTGCGCCTGAAGAACTCGGCCGCCTGCTCGTCGCTGAGGAAACCGCCGTGCTTGGTGGTCAGACGCGTCTTGACCATACCCGGGATGGGGGGCTTGCTGAACACCAGCAGAGCTTGCTTCTTTTCTGCCACTTGTCTCTCCTTCACCTTTTCCGTATCAAGCGCCGCACATCGCCGAAAGCGATAGACGGCGCAAAGTTAACGATTAACCCGCAGATTTCGCGAGAGGTTGCTCTCGCGAAGCATTCGGCCGGCCCTTGCGCATCGACGGCGAGAAGCCATCAGGCCGAGAAGCCGACCTGCCAGCTGAGATCCCCGTCGTCCTTGCGGATCATGCAGTCGATGGCATTGTACGACCAAGTCCCGATCATCGGCTCGCTCTCGTCAAGCGAGCACGACGTGAGGCAGTTCACGTTGGATTCCCACATGCCTCCGTCAAACGGCGCCCGATCGATCCATTCAGGATGCCACCATCCGTAGTCCGCATTTATTAGACCGTCTCTCATACGTATTGTATCCAATTTGAATCGAGCTTCGCCCTTATCCGTCGAAATAACGACGCAATCGCCCTTGGCAAGACCAAGCGACTCTGCCGTGGCCTCGCTCATCTCGACGACGGGGAACGGATCGCGCTTCCTGAACTCTTCGTTGTTCAGGTACATGGAAGCGTTGTAGGGCTGCTTTCGAGCGCCGGTGATGAGCGGCATATGCACCCATCCCTGCGCCTCCCGCTCGGCGATAAACGCCCGGCTGCACAACCGCCGAGGTTCGCCCGGCTCAGGCAGGCGCGGACCGCCGAGTTCGGTGAGGATCTCGCTTGCCAGCTCGATCTTGCCCGTGGTGGTGGCGAAGCCCTTTTGCCGCCCCTCCTCATCAAGCGCGAGATGCTTGGCGTACGCAGGCGGCTGGAAACACAAGCCCAGCTCGCAATAGGTGTCCCAGTCCATGCCGCTCGGCGCAAGCGTGCTCGCGATGGCGTCCTCGAACGTCTCGTCGGGCCATTGGCCCTCCTGCCCCATGCGCAGCCCCAGCTCGCGAAAGATATCGTAATCGTTCTTACGCTCGTAATACGGTTCCACCGCTTTCGGGCCGCCGTAGGCGATGTTGGCAACGCCGCCGTGCGCCTGGAACGTCGCGCGCTCAATGGCACCCGCCGAGGGAAGCACGTAGTCGGCGATCGACGCGGTGGGCGTGAGGTAATAGTCGAGCACCACGATGAGATCGAGCTTCATGAGGGCATCGTAGACGCGGTGCGTGTCGGCGTAGGTGAGCAGAGGGTTCGTGGCCTCCACGATAAGCGCGCTCACGCGATACGGAGCGCCCGTCTCCATCGCGCGCAGCACCAAATCGGGATGAGCCGACGTAAGGTAGCGCGCAGGGAGCTTGCGCCCGAGCCGCTCTGTCAGGCGCGCGACGCGCGCGTAGCCATCGTAGCTTTGCAAAGGCGTGACGCCGGTGTTGAGGCTCAGCGCCTCAAGCGCATCGGCGTGCTCGAGCGTTAACTCGAGGTCGACCTCCGGAACGAAATCGCTTCCCTCTGCGAGAACGCACGCGCCCTGCCTGTCAACGTTGCCGGTGATGGCGCGCAAACAGCAGATGGCGCGATGCGTCGGAGCGACCGACGCCCCCACCTGATCGATCCCGCGGCCGGAAACCAAGACGGACGGATAATCGCCCGCGAACAGACGCGCCGCGTGCACGATGTCTTCCGCAGGAACATCGCACATATCCGACACATGCTCGGGAGTGTAAGCCGACACGTGATCAACCAGTTCATCGTAGCCCGAGCACCACTCGTCAACGAAGGCGCGATCGCCGAGACCCTCGGCGATGATAACGTTGATGAAGCCGAGTGCGAGCGCGCAGTCGGTGCCAGGATTGGGCGCTATCCACAAATCGGCGCATCGCGCGGTTCGCGTGAACCGCGGATCAATCACGACAAGCGGCGTATCCGACTTCCCCACTTGCAGGATAGCGCGCCAAAACGCCGAGTTATCGGATTCGGCGGGGTTGGTGCCCCAAAGGAACATGCAGCCCGTCTCGGGGGTGAGGTCGGCTTCGACCGTCCAACCGAACGTCAGCACGTCCATCCAGATGCGCGGGTTCCAGCAGATCTGCCCGATGCCCATGTTGTTCGGCGAGCCGACAAGCGTCATGAACCGATGCAGGGGCCAAAACGAGGTATGAGGCCCTCCGATCATCGAAGCGAGCGTACCCGCACCATGCTCCGCGATGAGCTCTTTGAGACGACGCGCGATATCGTCGAGAGCCTCGTCCCAGCTCACGCGTTCCCACCTACCACCGCCGCGCTCGCCCGCGCGACGCAGCGGGTAGTTGACGCGATCGGCGCCGTCAAGCACGTCGAGGTTCATACGCCAGCGACGGCACCCCGCCAAGATGCGCTCGTCATAGGGGTAGCGCGTCGGATCGGGGGCGAGATCGACGACGCGACCGTCCTCGACCGTCGCCGTGAAACCACAGAGGTACCCGCAGAAATGGCAATTCGTCTTCTTAAGCTCTTGCGTCACCAGCGCACGCTCCCTTTCGATTATCCACCGTCATCTTCCACCCGTCGTCCTACCGAGAATCTGCAGAGCCGCCGAGTCCTTTGAAAGACCGCTCGCTTCCCCCCTCGCGCACGACGCCGAGCGTCTCGTCGAACAGGAAACGATACTTCATCCATCCGCCGACGCGCGCCCAATCGATGCGCCACGAGTAAAGCAGCTCGAGGAAGTGCAGCGCCTGAACGTAGGGTTGGGCCATGTTCAGCTGGAACACGCAGCTCATGCACGCGGTCACGATGGCATCGGCCCCAACCTCGACCGCCTCCTCGCCGTTGCGCCGCGCGATCTTATCGGCCGCCTCGAACTTACCCGCAGCACGCGGAGACGAGCCGCAGCACAACGAGCGCCGCCTGCTGTGAGCGGGGTCGACGAACGAGCCTTCGGGGAGCATGGCGCGCAACCCGTCGGCGAACTCGCCCTCGCCTCGGTCGGGGCACGAATCGTGCGTGCACAGCACCAGCGGAGCAGACGCGTCGCCCTTCACGAGTAAAGCCGCCGCATCGCGATCGACGCGATACCCCAGATCAGCCATAACGCGCGGAAGCACGGCCACCTCGACGCCCGCGCATCGCTCGTCGAGCGCCAGGCCCTCGCGCAGGGCCTTCACGCAGTTCGGGCACGCTGCGACGATGCGCTTGATTCCCGTGTCCGCCAAATGATCGCACAGCTGCAGCTGAAACGACTTCATCAATTCGGCGCCATCGGCTTCGTAGGACAAGATCTTTCCGCAGCACAGAAGCGAGATGCCGTCGACCGCTCCACGTTCCACGAGCGTGTCGTAAACCGCCGACACCAGCGGCATGGCATAGTTCACAAACGAGCATCCCGGGAAGAACAGCGACGTGCAATCAGGCAAAACGCCCCCGCTCGGGACAAGATGCGCATCGCCGCCCGCGTCGTCGAACGTCACGACATCGCCCGTCAAAGCATCGGTGAAACGATATTCCCCCATGACAGCCTCCTCGTTGCGTTTTCGGGAACCCTATCGATGATAGACCTCTCGCAAACGCAAAAGAAGCGGGGCCGGCGAAAGCCGAACCCCGCATGCAGATCAGAAGAAGAACCGAAGGCGGAAAACGGAAACGCGTCCACGATAACCGCTTCAGCCGCGGCCCTTCGTCGGTTCGAGACGTCGCACGCCTTGAACCCTGAGGCCCTGCTCGCGCATGCACGGGCAGGGCCTCAACCGACTCGCGTTAAACGAACCGGCGGACCATCCTTAGTAGATGTTCTTGCCGTAAGTCCACTTCGACACGAACTCCGCGTCGGGCTTCGCCACACGCTCGTAGTAGCGAATCTCGCCGGGGATCGGCGCGCGGTCGTCGGTGTTGACGACCAGGAAGCGCAGGATGCAGCCGCCGATGAGCACGAGCACGGGAGCGATGACCTCGGAAGCCACGCCATGACCGCCCACGTACAGAATGAACGGAAGCACAAGACCGCAGCCAACGATGCCGATCCAGAACGCGGGAGCATAGGAGCCCTTCACCCAACGCTTCGCGGCGGCCTTCGCCGTCACGTTGCCGGCGCCGAGGAAGGACAGAACCATCGTCATGAGCACGATGATCTCGGTCACAACCAGGATGATGTCGACGATGTGCAGGATGGAGAGCACGACCTCGGAGACGATGAGCGTCTCAAGCGAGACCTGCGCCGGCCAACCACCGACCGAGAGCACCACGGCGGCGCAGCCGGTGGAGATAGCCGAGATGGTGAACAGCACGGGCAGGGCCGGCGTCGCCCAGAAAGCATGCGCCTTCAGGGTCGAGAGCATGATGCCGGTGTACATCATGATGCACAGGCCGAAGAAGCCCGCGATGATCAGGAACACGCCCGCAGCCGGCTTCAGCGCGTCAGAGAGCGGCGCGAAGAACGTCCAGCTGTCGCCCAGGTAGGCGAGCAGGTACAGGAGCGCGAAAACCGCGGCGATGACCAGGAAAGTCGCGCCCCACTTGATGATGGACTTCGCCGTCGTCCACACGCGCCAGAAAACGCCGGGCTGGCCGAGGTCGACCACCAGGAAAACGCAGCCGATGGCGATAGCCACGAGCGACCAGAACACCGGCATGGCGAAAACCTCGCCGTAGCCGGGGACGACGAACGTGTTGAAGATGGCGGACAAGAACAGAATGCCGCCTGCCAAACCGCCCAGGAACAGGTACAGGGCGATAGGCGGTTCCCAGTAATGATGCTTCATTATGCCTTGCCTCCCAACTCAGGAATGTAGTAGATCTGAGGCTCGGTGCCGAACTCCTCGAAGAGACGCTCGGTCTTGACAGAGCCGATGAGCTTCGAAACCTCGCTGTTCGGATCGTCGAGGTCGCCGAAGATACGAGCCTTCTGGTGGCAGGTCTCCACGCAATAGGGCTGCGCATCCGGATCAGCCTGGCGCTTGTCACGGCAGAAGGTGCACTTGCGCACGAAACGATGCAGACGAGACTCGAGATGAGAAGCGTCGCGCATGCCGTAGGGGCAGGCGTTCACGCACACCTTGCAGGACAGGCACTTCTTGGGATCGACCCATACGGTGCCGTCCTCGTCCTGCTGGCTTGCGCCCGAGGGGCAGCAGGGAACGCACTCGGGGTTGGCGCAGTGCATGCACAGAAGCGGAGTCCAGCTCTTGTGGACGTTCGGCCACGTGCCCTGGCA
>ERZ827469.2575-NODE-2575-length-13367-cov-3.166917_pt1 | contig 13367 bp, 14 predicted proteins | sample MGYA00519917_ERZ827469 | MGnify/ENA primary metagenome ERZ827469 (study PRJEB31778, sample SAMEA3449314) | human gut metagenome | biome: human gut; feature: human-associated habitat; material: faeces | place: United Kingdom | collected 2010/2012 ... | reverse complement strand
ATTAAAGATGTCATCTGCCGGAGGATATACCCGGTGTGTCCGGTATTCCTGATTCACTGTTTCAAACAGTTTCTTATAGTATGGCTTGGAAAATTCACCTTTCAGTGCATCCAGCCAGTCATTGTTAATTGCTGCCATATTCCCCACCTTTTCTCTACAGACGTACCGATACGCCTTTTTCTCTCAAATATTCTTTTACTTCTCTGATTTCCAGCTCTTTATAGTGGAACAGGGATGCCGCAAGTGCCGCGTCTGCCTTCCCCTCTTCACCGAGTACTTCGTAGAAATGCTCCAGATTACCTGCTCCTCCAGAGGCGATTACTGGAATTGATACATTTTCCGCGATCGTCCTTGTCAGCTCCAGATCGTATCCGGCCTTCGTGCCGTCACAGTCCATACTGGTCAAAAGAATCTCTCCTGCGCCAAGTGCTTCTACTTTCTTCGCCCACTCGACCGCATCAATTCCCATATCAATGCGTCCGCCATTTTTATAGATATTCCACCCACTGCCGTCTTCTCTTCTTTTCGCATCAATCGCGACAACCACACACTGGCTTCCAAACTTCTCCGCTGCTTCCCGGATCAGTTCCGGTCGATTGATTGCAGAAGAATTGATGGAAATCTTGTCCGCACCTTCCCGAAGCAATGCCTTAAAATCGTCAACGGTCCGGATTCCACCACCTACCGTAAATGGAATAAACACACACTCAGCAACTTTACGCACCATGTCAACCACCGTGCTTCTGTCGTCCGAAGATGCCGTGATATCCAGAAATACCAGTTCATCTGCCCCCGCCTTATCATAAGCCGCTGCGATCTCAACCGGATCTCCTGCATCCCTTAAATTTACGAAATTAACACCCTTTACCACACGTCCGTTATTCACATCCAGACACGGAATAATTCGTTTTGTAAACATTTTTATCCTCCTGTCTTAAATCCCGGCAAAATTTTCTAGTATCTTAAGTCCGACTGTACTGCTCTTTTCCGGGTGGAACTGACATGCAAAGATATTGTCCTGTTCCACGGAAGCATGAATATGTGTGCCATATTCCGTAGTTGCTTTCACAATTCTGTCATCTTTTGCTTTCAGATAATAAGAATGAACAAAATAAACATATGGATGCTCCGGCAATCCTGCAAAGAGCCTTCCATTATTCCATAGATCCAGTGAATTCCATCCGATATGCGGTATTTTTAATCCCTCTGTATCTGGTATACGCAGAATCTGCCCATCTAACAAATGCAGACCTTCCACTCCGCTGCTTTCCTCACTGCCCTCAAATAAAAGCTGCAGACCAAGGCAGATGCCAAGAAATGGCTTTTTCTCCTCCGCCACTTCCTGTATCACTTTATCCAGTTCATATTTTTTTAACTGGACCATCGCCTCACCGAAAGAACCAACCCCCGGTAAGATCACCTTGTCTGCCTGACGGATTTCATGAAAATCCCTCGTTATCACGCATTCCTGATGTAAAAAGTCAAGTGCCTTTTGTACGCTTTTTAAATTGCCTGCATCATAGTCAATGATCGCTATCATTTTTATTCCTCACTAAGTCCTGCATCATCCAGTATCTGATAAATCTCTTTTGAATATGCAGTCCGATCCTTCATGTCATATACTTCAAGTGCTTTTTCCGTATCAATCTTAAATGCTTCTAATGCTTCCTCTGCCTTTGCCTGTATGTCTGAAATCTCTCCTTCACATCCAAGTTCTTTGGCATCACTGCTGTATTCTTCACATCTTCCGATCGTGCTGATCAGTGAATCCAGTGCCATATCATAAATTTTCTGGTTCACCAGATTCTGATATGCTCTGTACTGACCTGTTGTATATGCCAGAATACGGTATTTTCTGTAGGTATCCTGATCTTTCTCTTTCACTTCAAGACCTGCCACATCCTGAAATGCCTGCTCATAATCACCCTTTGCATATGCGTCTTCTGCATTTGAAAAGCTGCTTGAATAGCCGACCAGATTTGTTGCTAACACCACAAGAATAAGGAATGAAAATACCATTACAAAGATCAGAATTACCGGCACCTTCGGCAATGGAGGAGTCAGATCCGGTTCCTTTGGCGGCTTTGGCTTCTTTTCTTTCTTTGGCTTTGGTTTCTTTTCTTTCTTTGGCTTCTTTTCTTTTTTCTTTTTCTCTTTTTTCTTCTTTTTCTCTTCTTTCGGATCCGGCTTTTCTTCTTCCTTCGGTGCATCCGATATATCCGGAATATCTCCCAGTTCCTGCAATATCTGCATATTTGGATCTGACAAATCAATGTCACCCGCATTTTCTCCTGTTAGCGGTTCTTTTTGAGATGAGACAGAATCACCTTTTTCATCCTCATCATCTTCCCCAAAAAGAATGCGTGATAATTTTTTTAGAAAACCTTCTTTTTTCGGAGTTTCTTCTATGCCATCCGAAGTAATTTCGGTTTCTTCTGCCTCACTGTCTCCAAACATATCAGCCCCGCCAAGGTCTCCAAAATCATCCAGTCCTGTGCTGCCTGCATCATCCATACCAAAAGTATCACTTCCGGCATCATCTGACGCCTGTGCCGGTTCTGCTGTATCTTCAGACTGTTCATCCGGCTCTTTTTCCATCGTCTGTGCCTGTGACAAACCTTCTGTTTTTGTCACATCATCGATACCCGGGATATCTCCAAGCGTATCCATCAGGAAATCATCATCATTATTATTATGATCTGCTCCATCCACAATCTGATCTAAACTGTTAAAGAAATCATCCGTTTTTTCCTCTTCCGGTGACGACTTCTCATTTTGCAATTCTTTTTCAAACTGTTCTAAAAAATTATCTTCCGCTTCTTTGGAAAGTAAATCATTTTCCATATCATTCATAATATCTTCCTCTGTCTGCATCGTTTCACTCCCGGTTTTTTTCTTTGTATCCAAATCTTTTTCAGATATGGAATTTAACAGTCCATCCAGATAATCTTCTGTCCCGCTCATCCGATACCTCCGTCAAGCCTATAACTTAATTTGGGGATGTGACAATACATCACATCCCCCTCTTCGCTTCAACCTAATCAATGCTTTTATCAATTAAATTGTCAATAGCCTCTACAAGATTGCCGATTTCAGGTTTTGTCAACTGAGCATCTGCCCCTAACTGTTTGCCTTTAATTCTCATTTCCTCATTGACCAAAGATGAGAAAATAATGAGCGGTATCTTCTTCATATTATCATTTGTCTTAACCAGTTTGGTCAGTCTGTGTCCATCCATCATCGGCATCTCGATATCCGTGATAATACAGTGAACCTTGTCACGCACATTGCCTGCTTTTTCAAATTCAGTAAGTTTGTCCCATGCTTCCTGACCGTTCATTGTCACAATCAGATTGGTGTATCCTGCCTTCTTCAGACAATCTGTGATCAAGCGGCTAAGAAGCGGTGAATCCTCAGCGATCAGGATCGGAGAGTCACAACGTTCACGGCTTACCATATTATCAACATCTGATACCTTAAGTCCTGTCTCCGGGCTGATATCGGATACAATCTTCTCAAAATCAAGGATGATGATCAGCTTGTCATCCATCTTAATGACACCTGTGGATGCACTGTTATTCTCCGTATTGATCGTTGAATCCGGTTTGATGATGGATTCCCATGATACACGATGGATACCAATCACAGCATCTACATGAAACGCAATATTTAATTTGTTAAAGTTCGTGATGATAAAAAGTCCTTTGTTTTCTCCGTCCTCCGGCATTCCCAGGCATCTTTTCAGATTAACAACAGTAATCATCGTATCACGCGGCATAAAAATACCTTCCACACTTGGATGAGAATTTGGTACTGGTGTAACCGGCTGATACGTCAATATCTCTCTGATCTTTGCAACATTGATTCCATAATGATTATTTCCTAATGTAAATTCCAGGACCTCCAGTTCATTTGTTCCTGACTCTAAAAGTATATTTGTATCCATTCCTGTCTCTCCTCCCGCGTATCATCTGCTACGCAATTCGTCTCTTTTTCCATTGCATAAATACTGCATTTATTATAGCACATTACTAATATCATTACAAAGTAATTTGATAATTTGTACCGCTGATATTTACAAACAGATCCAGACTGTCCACACTGGTCACACTGTCCGGCACCTGAAACAATAAGATAGTATTTTCTGTTACTCCAGCCGGGACTGTTTCCTGATACAGTGCAAAATCAGATGGAAGTATTGTATTTTCTTCCTCTGCTTTTTCCTGACCATTGACCATAACAGAGAACTTCGGTGTCTTTGCAAAGTTATCTATCGCTATTTCATCCGCTCCGGAATTTGTAATATCAATACCGACAATCACAAATGTCTTGCCCTGCTCTGCATCCAGCGAATAATAACCGCCCTCCATATAATTTGCTGCAATTTCTGCTCCGGTATATGTGACCGACAGATTTTCTCCTCCAAACAGTTCATCCAGTGTCGACGGCTCTGCTGTTTTATTCTCTGTGCTCTGGTCTCCTGCAGCTGCATTGCCGGATGCATCCAGTGTGATTTTATTCTCCGTCTCCGTCGTCTGTGACTCATCCACTGCCTCTGTTTCCTGCTCATTGCGGCTCACATTTGCAAGGCCGTCAGGCTGGCTCGTATTAAATTTTGCCACAGCGTGTGCCGAGTAATCCACAATCATGCCTTCCTCATCTTCTGTTAAACTGTATGGCTGTTCTCCACATCCACCGAGCAGCAACGCTGTCACTGCTGCCACTGCCGTTAATCTCATTCCCGTTCTTTTCATGGCATTCCTCTCAAAATATCTGTAAATAATAGAACTCACGCTCTGCGAATATTCTATTATCATGAACAACAGAATGCGCACTCTGCGAACATTCTATTGTCACGAACTATACCCATATGTTAGCATTTTTGGTATGATTTATCAACTAAAAAAATTTCCATTATTTGTTTCTAGTTCAAACCAGAATTCCACTCCGTCCTCATGATTGATCACGCCGCACTTCTGATGGAACGAATCCATGATTGCCCGGACGATTGACAGACCGATGCCGCTGCCACCGTATTCTCTGGTTCTCGCTTTATCCACTTTGTAAAATTTGATCCAGATATTGTCCACATCTTCTTCCGGTATCGGATTTCCCGTGTTAAAAACACTGACGCGGACTTTGTCCCCTTTCTGTACACAGCTGATATCGATCCGCTTTTCTCCCTCTGCGTGATGGATCGCATTGCTCAGATAGTTGGTCACTACCTCTTCCACCTTAAATTCATCCGCCCACGCATATAACGGTTCCTGCTGTGTAAAGTCCAATGTGATCTCATTCTGATTCAAAAGGATCGCAGACGAATTGATCACCCCCCGGATCAGTTCTGTCAGGTCAAACCGCTCCATGGTGATGACCTCATTGCCAAATTCGAGCTGGTTTAAAGTGAGCAGTTTTTTGACCATTTTATTCATCTTGTCCGCTTCGTCCATGATGACTTCGCAGTAAAAGTCCCTGCTCTCCGCATCATCATTGATACATTCTTTCAATCCCTCCGCATAGCCCTGGATCAGTGCAAGCGGTGTTTTTAACTCGTGCGATACATTGGATAAAAACTCTTTGCGCATCTCATCGATCTGCGTCTTTTTGTCAATATCGATCTGCAGCTGGTTATTTGCGCTTTTCAGTTCGGAGATCGTATGCTCTAACGTGGTCGACATGACATTCATATATTCGCCTAACTCATCTACCTCGTTGTGGTATCTGCGCCCCGGCTGGTATTTTGCCTCAAAATCAAGCTCCGTCATGCGTTTTGAGATATCGGTCAGACGCAGAAGCGGTGTTGTAATGCCTCTTGAGACAAACACGATCACGACTGCACTGATGATTGCAGCGACAACACCCACACATGCCAGAAATGTATTGGACAGATTGACGCTTTCCCTGATACTCTCAAGTGCGGTACGCATCAGGATCAGATTGCCGTTTGAAAGTGTTCCGTAAAGGACCAGAAACTCTGAATCTAACCTGGTATCCGTCTGTTTTTGAATAATATAATTATCCGACTGCATCATCACCGTCACTTCATTTTGTTTTTCGCCAAAAATGATATTCATAAATTCCAGCATCATTTTCTGCGTATCATTGACGGAAGACCGCACGATCGTCCGGTCGGAGCTTATGATCATGACGGTGATATTCCCATTTGCACAGAGATTGTCAAATGTCACATCAAAAGAACTGTCATCAAGTGTCCCTGCCTCACTCGCTTCATCGATCGTCTCAAATCCGGAAAGCAGCGTATTTTGTTTATTGATCACATAGTACGGTTCTAAAAAAACCGTGTTGATAAACCAGCACAAAAGAAGTGTTCCCGTAACCAGACAGATACTGATCAGGATCAACTGGTGTGTCAGTGAACCAAAATATTTTCTTTTAAATTCTTTTTTCCTGCTTTTCATCATTACTTATCACTGCCATTTTCTTCTGCTTCAAATTTGTAACCCATGCCCCAGATGGTTTTGATGTAATCTCCTTTTTCACCGATCTTGGCACGCAGTTTTTTGACATGTGTATCGATTGTTCTGGCGTCCCCGAAATAATCATAGTTCCAGACATGATTAAGAATCTTTTCCCTGGAAAGTGCAATGCCTTCGTTTTCCATAAAATAGGTAAGCAGTTCAAATTCCTTGAAGCTTAATTCGATCTGTCTGCCATCCACCGTCACTGTATGTGCAGTCTGATCGATCACGATGCCGCCGATGGAAAGAAGTTTTCCCTCCTCCGGTGCCTTTCCGCTTCTTCTTAAAATTGCACCGACACGCGCAACTAAGATCTTCGGAGAAAACGGTTTTGAGATATACTCATCAACTCCAAGTTCGAACCCTGTCAGCTCGTCCTCCTCATCCCCCTTCGCCGTCAGCATGATAATTGGCACTTTCGAAGTCTCCCTGATTTCCCTGCAGACCTCCCATCCGTTCATCTTTGGCATCATGACATCTAAAATGATCAATGCAATATTTTTTTCCTGATAAAAAATATCGAGTGCTGCTTCTCCATCTCCCGCTTCTAACACCTCATAATCTTCCCTGACCAGAAAATCACGGACTAATTTTCTCATTCTGCTTTCATCATCCACAACTAATATTTTAATTTTTTCCATCTTTGTTCCTCATTTCTGCGCTGCTTTTTTGCACATCTCAAATTTGTGCCAGAGTACAAACCTGCATGTTATCCTAACAGATAATTATGAAATAAATGTGATGTCTTCTATGGTTCTTCCACCGTCTGTTCACGTTCCTTTAACGCGGCTTCCCTCTCATCAAGTTCCTGCTCCCACGCCGCATATTTATCAATCAGCTTATTTTCATAATTGATGATCGTCGGACTGTCGCTCGTCGATGCAACGATAAACATTCCGATCACGCTGACTGCCAGTATCACAGATATAAATAACGTGATCTCATATTTTTTGCGGTATCCATCCGTTTTTTTTGACGCCTTCTTTTCGCTCGCCCTGTTTTTTGCAGAAATCCTTAATTTTTTCCGGAGGCTCTCCTCTAACACCGGATGTGTCACGGAAATCGGAAGAATATCACTGTTATTAATGGACGGATTCTGAATCAGATATTCCTGTAGTTCTTTTAAGTATGTAAATCCAACCGCTGTTTCAAACAGTTCCTGCTTCACCATTTTATTATATATTTCAAGCACCGTTTCCGGATGATGCATATCTGCGCGTTCTTCCACATAATGAATCCCATGTGCTTCCTTTTTCGCCTGCTCTGCTTCCGCTTCATCCGTAAAAACAAAACCGTTTATCTTTACTTTTTTCTTTTCGGACATGATTATTCCTCTTATTTTTCTTATTATCGTGATATGTCTTTTGTCATTCTGATTTTAATAATGTCAGAATCAAATAACGGTTCCAACATTATTTTCATTATAAAAAAATGTGAAAAGAAATGCAATGCGTATTGTATTGTAATTTCTATATAGTATAATCGGCTTAGGAAATCAATTCTGGAGGTTTTTTATGAACAAAAATAATTTTGCACCGCTGCCGCCTATGGGTTGGAACAGCTACGATTACTATGACACCACTGTGACAGAAGATGCCGTGAAAGCAAATGCAGATTACATGGCTGCACATTTAAAGGAGTTTGGATGGGAATATATCGTCGTTGATATCGAATGGTACGCGATCGGTGCCGGTTCCATGCGCGATCAGTTCCAATATATCCCGTTTGCGGATGTTGCCATGGATGAATTTTCAAGACTGCAGCCGGATCCGGCACGTTTTCCATCTTCTGCGGACGGAACCGGTTTTACCCACCTTGCTGACTATATCCACAGTCTCGGTTTAAAATTCGGTATCCATATCATGCGCGGAATCCCAAGAACTGCTGCGCATAACCATTGTAAGATCAAGGGCAGCAACGTGACTGCCGATATGGTCGCAAATCCTTCCTCCATCTGTGGATGGAACCCGGATATGTACGGTGTCCGCGATACGGAGGCAGGACAGGCTTACTATGATTCCCTGATGGAACTTTATACTTCCTGGGGTGTTGATTTCATCAAGTGCGATGATATCTGTAATACCAATATCTATCCGGCCAATCCTTATTCTGCACGCCATGAGATAGAAATGCTCGCAAAGGCGATCGCACGCTGTGGCAGGCCGATCGTTTTATCCCTTTCTCCGGGACCTGCACTGATCGAACACGCATGGCACTATGAGACTTATGCAAATATGTGGCGTATCACCGATGATTTCTGGGATAAATGGGATCTGTTAAAAGATATGTTCCACCGCTGTGAGCTCTGGCAGAACCATGTGGCAAAAGGATGTTACCCGGACTGCGATATGCTTCCGCTCGGCTGGCTTGGAAAAGGATTCGGTCATGAATGGTACACTAATTTTACACCGGAGGAACAGCATACCATGTTAACGCTCTGGTGTCTCTTCGGTTCCCCTCTGATGCTTGGCTGTGAACTGACAAAGTTAGATGACGCCACACTTGCCCTTCTTACTAACCGCGATGTGCTGTCCATGTTAACCCCGGACTGCAAGCCGCATCAGGTATGTCTTGACGATGAAAAAGCCATCTGGTGTGCATACAATGCAGTTACCGGTGAACACTTTGCCGCCTTCTTCACCCTATCGGATGAGACACAGACGATCCACTGTGACATCGAAACGCTCCATGTCGGCGATGAACCCTGTGCCCACAAAGATGCCAGCCTGACGGAACTTTGGAGCAAAGAAAAAACATCCGTATCCGGCAGTGCCATTTCTGTCACACCGCCAGCACACGGATGTCTGGTATTTCGTGTAGAAAACTAGTCGGAAAGATCACTCCTCCGGCATCCAGACACGCATCTGGTTTTCTCCCCGGTTCGCCCACGCATAATAAGGAATTGCGGTCAGCGTCACATCTGTCCGCTTCGGGCGTTCCTCGGAGTAAAGTGCATCACTGCTCTCCATCCGGTATCCCGGCAGATGGATCAATACATTTCCTTCTAATACACCTTCCCTGCAAAGTTCTGTCTCCGCTTTGATCTCTCTTGGAATCCGTAGCGCCTGAATACATTCGCCATTGTCAACTCCCTCAAAACAGTAAACAACCGGACCACGCATCAGGGCGACACAGCCTTCATCTTCACGCACGTTTGTGTTTGCATAAATTTTGCGTACCGGAAGATCAAATGTAAGCTCAATCACATCATTTTCTCCCCAGTTTCTCTTCAGATAAAGATAACCATCTTTCACAAAAGACATGTCATCTGTTTTTTCTCCGTTTACTGTCACAGCAAGTGTGTCCGGACGAATATGGGATGGGATATGAATTGCAAGTTCAAACGCCTTTTCTTTTTTTGCTTTTACCTGATAGGATACCTTTCCTTCCCACGGATAACTGCTTTCTACCGTAATCACCGCTTTATCAAAATCCGCGGTCTGTCCCAGAAACAGATGTGAATAGAGCGTCGTTTCACTCTCACTCCATGCATAAGTTCCCAGTGAAGTTACAAGACGTACCAGGTTCGGCGGACAGCATGCACATGCATACCAGCCCGGACGGGTCGGCAATACATGTTTATAACCAAAGATCGTGCCGGATGTTCCCGGATTTACCTCAAGCGGATTCACATAGAAAAACTGTTTTCCATCCAACTGGATACCGCTGATGGTTCCATTGTAAAATTCCCGTTCCATGATATCGGCATAAATTCCAAGGGGTTTTATTTCCAACATTCTCTTTGCAAAAAAGATCATTCCTATCGACGCGCAGGTCTCCGCATATGCCATATCGTTTGGCAGATCATAGTCAATCGTAAATGCCTCGCCCTCAACCGTAGAACCGATGCCGCCGGTGATGTACATTCTTTTCTTTACAATATTATCCCACAGAGTCTGACACGCCTCATAAAGTCTCTGATCTTTATCTTCCCCGGCAAGGTCTGCCATCGCCGTGTACATATAAACGGCACGCACACTGTGCCCAACCGCCTCTTTCTGCTCATAGATCGTGGCATGTGTCTGCGTATATCTCTGATCTAACGGCTCTAAGCTGTACTGCCCCCAGTGCTGCCAGCCTCTTTTTTTCTTTTCCTCGTAAAAGTAATTTGGATTTTTTCCGCGCTCTTCCAAAAAATACCGTGCCATATCCTTATATTTCTCTTTTCCGGTCGCACGGTAAAGTTTCATCAGTCCGATCTCAACTTCCTGGTGCCCCGGAATCCCCGGCTCTTTATCTTCCCCGAACATGGAAATAATATGGTCAGCAAGACGCTCCACCACATGAAGCAGTTTGTCTTTTCCGGTTGTCTGATAGTAGGCGACTCCTGCCTCCATCATATGTCCGGCACAATAAAGTTCATGGCACTCCTGCAAATTCTGCCAGCGGTGTTCCGGTTCTTTTACAATAAAAAAGGTATCAAGATAGCCATCCGGCTGCTGTGCCTTTTCGATGATGTCAATGATCTCATCCGCACGCGCTTCCAACTCATTGTCCGGCTTTACCGCAAGCGAATAGGCGACACCCTCTAACCATTTTGCGACGTCACTGTCCTGAAAGACCATACCGTAAAATTCTCCTTCGCTTAAACCTGCGGCAATACGAAAATTTTCAATGGCATGGCTTTTTTCCACGCCTGGCACTTCATCATTTAATACTTTCTCCTGAAAGTCCTGTTATACTGGAAATAACCTGCAAGGGCCAGACAGTAACTGCTATGGGCGGTGAGGTACAGTTTGCTAAAAATCAACCAATGGAAGAACAGAGGATCCGTCAGCAGATGGAGAAACTGGGAAATACAGATTTTCAGTGGGAGGATCTGAACATTGAAATAAATGGAAGGATTTTTGTTCCGGTTAAAGTTCTCAATGAAGTACGAAGAGATGCTCTGAGTCAGCTGCGGGAAGCACTGATCGGATGTCAGAAGAGAGCACAGGTTACGAAGCAGCAGACGAAATCTAAGGATCAGGCTGCCTGTCACAGAAGGGTAACAGACAGCCTGCCTGTGTATGTATCCTGTGAACGTTCGGATACTGCGGAAGTACTTTTGAACGAACCGGGGATTACAGGTTTTTATTTTCCTTTTGATACTATGGAAAAATATTTTTCACCGGAACTTGCTGCAAGCAGTGAATTATATCTTTCTACTCCACATATCCATCGCGGAGAAATCCCCGAAAAGTGGCTTCGTGCCTGGCTTTTCGGGGATTTTTGTTTGACAAAGACGCCGAGCGTTCCCAATCTCACTCACTCTCAAATAATTCGCGAGGTGTTATATCGAGGATGTCACAAAGTCCGAAGGCTATCTCTGCTTTGGGGAAGCTTACGCCGTTTTCATAATTGCTGACTGCACCCGTTGTAATGCCAAGCTTATCTGCAAGCTCCTGCTGCGTGAGCCCGGCACGCTTCCGGCCCTCACGGATGATAATGGAAGCGCGTGTGGGTTTGGACATATGTTTCACCTCGATCCAATCATAAAAAGAAAATACGCGAAATAAGAACTCATTATCAAATTTATACCATTTTTATAGTGAAATGACAAGAATCCTCTCAATATGTGTTGCGCGGGCCACAAAAATATCAAAATGCAATCGAAACAGCTGTCCCAGAGACGGTTTTGAAAAGGCTGATAGAGCAGGTTTCGAGTGTTCTGCCAAACCGCCATATGCGGTTGAAAAATTTTGTGCAATTTTCATAGTTTTCTTCGCACTGTTTTGGTGGTACAATAGAAGCAGAATCTAGTGACATTCAGGAGGAGCCGCATGGCAGAAAAGAGCATTGAATTAGACAGCGTAGAGATCGCAGCCGCCGTATTCGGGAACTGTGACCGGAACATCCGTATGCTGGAGAAAGAATTTTCGGTAACGGCGGTGTGCCGCGGTACGATGCTGCGCATTTCGGGTGAACCGGCCAATGTTGCAGCTGCGGCCCGTGCTGTGGAGGGGATGCTTCTCCTTATCGAGAACCATACACCGCTGGAAGACCAGACGGTGCGCTACTGCCTGAGCCTTGCGCATGACGGTGAGGAAAAGCGCGTCCGGGAGCTGACCGAAGATTTCGTGATGGTGACGGTCAAAGGCCGGCCCATCCGTCCCAAGACCCTGGGCCAGAAAGAGTACCTCAACTCCATCCGGAACAACGCCATCACCTTTGGTGTCGGCCCGGCGGGTACCGGCAAGACCTACCTTGCTGTGGCCATGGCTGTCAAGGCGTTCAAGGCCAAAGATGTTTCCCGCATCGTGCTGACCCGCCCGGCGGTGGAGGCAGGCGAGAAGCTGGGCTTTCTGCCGGGTGACCTGCAGCAGAAGGTAGATCCCTATCTGCGGCCTCTGTACGACGGCCTGTTCGATATGCTGGGCGCAGAGACCTATGAGCGTCTCGTGGAAAAGCAGATCATCGAGGTTGCACCGCTGGCCTATATGCGCGGTCGGACGCTGGACGATTCCTTCATCATCCTCGACGAAGCGCAGAACACCACCCCCGAGCAGATGAAGATGTTCCTCACCCGCATGGGCGTCGGCTCTAAAGTAGTCGTTACCGGCGACGTCACTCAGATCGACCTGCCCGACCGCACCCGCAGCGGCCTTGTGGATGCACTTCAGGTCCTCAAGGGCGTGAACGGCATCGCGCAGTGCTACTTCACTGAAAAAGATGTGGTGCGCCACCGTCTGGTGCAGGAGATCATCAAAGCCTACGAGGCCGCTGCCCACCCGGCTAAGCACTGAACCCTATGAAAAAACAACCCCGGCGGCATACCACAGAAACCGGGGTATTCGCTCAATAGAATGTAGAAACGAAAGGAGCGGACGATTTATGTCCAATAAAGTTTTGATCACCAACTCGCAGAAAGCGATCAAGGTCCCCTCGGGCCTTCGCATCCTCATCCGC
>ERZ827469.2573-NODE-2573-length-13373-cov-2.543625_pt1 | contig 13373 bp, 12 predicted proteins | sample MGYA00519917_ERZ827469 | MGnify/ENA primary metagenome ERZ827469 (study PRJEB31778, sample SAMEA3449314) | human gut metagenome | biome: human gut; feature: human-associated habitat; material: faeces | place: United Kingdom | collected 2010/2012 ... | reverse complement strand
GGGCGGCTACTCCAAGGTCGCTGAGTCCGCATTTGTGGGCGCACTGTTCACCTACGCAGGTCCGAACTACGTTCAGATACTCAACCACCTTGGCAAGACCGACGAGGCTGCAAAGGCCCAGGCTGAGATTGACAAGATGAAGAAGGTTATGATGGATTCCGCTTGGGACGGCGACTGGTTCCTCAGAGCGTACGACGCAGAGGGTAAGAAGATGGGCTCCAAGGAGTGCGAAGAAGGTCAGATCTTCATCGAGCCGCAGGGCTTCGCTATCATGTCCGACATCGACGCTGAGGCTTCCAAGAAGACCCTCAAGGCTATCGACGAGCGACTCAACACCCAGTACGGTCTGGTGCTCAACAACCCGGCATTCACAAAGTACTATATCCAGTACGGCGAGATCTCCACATATCCGGGCGGATACAAGGAGAACGCAGGTATCTTCACACACAACAACGCATGGATAATCTGTGCCGCTGCATACGCAGGCGAGGGCGACCAGGCGTTCAAGTACTACTCCGAGATCGCTCCGGCGTTCACTGAGGAGACTTCCGACATTCACAAGACCGAGCCGTACGTTTACGGTCAGATGATCGGCGGTAAGGACGCCGGCGCTGATATCGGCAAGCAGGGCGACAACTTCGGTCAGGGCAAGAACAGCTGGCTGACAGGTACAGCGGCATGGAACATGGTCGCTATCTCCCAGTACATTCTTGGTATCGCAGCTGACTTCGACGGTCTGAAGATCGACCCGTCAATTCCTCACCAGTGGGACGGCATGAAGGCTACACGTCAGTTCCGCGGCGCTACATACGACATCACCGTTAAGAACCCGAACCACGTTTGCAAGGGCGTTAAGAGCATGACTGTTGACGGCAAGGCTGTTGACGGCAATGTTATCCCTGTAATGGGCGGCGGAAAGCACACCGTTGAGGTCGTTCTCGGCTGATGACCCGATGACCCGAACATAAATACAAGAGCGCCGGGGCTTATGCTCCGGCGCTTTATTTGAAATTGGAGGTGCGGAATGTTCAGAGGAACGATACTGCTTATAGACCGGTTTTCCAGAATGAACACGCTGATAAACAGCTACCTGTCCGCTTCGGGCTTCGTGGTGGAGTGCATGCGCTCCGTTGACGATCTTCGAACGGTCAGGCTGAACACGATACATCTTGCGCTGCTTGATATCGACACCGCCGGCGGAAGGCTCAAGGAAATCCTCGAGCAGATGAAATCAGCGGGAGTTCCCGTGATAGTGCTGACCTCCGAGAGCGACCACGCCGGGAGGCTCTCAGCGCTGGAGCTGGGCGCGGCGGACGTAATGAGCCGCCCTCTGGACATTGCGGAGCTTGTCGCAAGAATACGAGCGGCGCAGGCGCGTACGCAGGTGTCTGTCACTGGATTTGACCGACCGCCTGTGAGCTTCGGAGGGCTTACTGTGGATATTTCGAAGTACCGCGCCGAGCTTGACGGCGAGCCGCTGAATATCTCCCCGAAGGAGACCGCCCTGCTGTACCTGCTGATAAGCAGTCCGGATACGGTATTCAGCCGCGAGGAGCTTTCGCGCCAGCTCAGGAGCTCCGGGCGTGCCTCGGAGCGCACGGTGAATGTATTCATAAGCCGTCTGAAAAAGGCGATAGGCCGTTACAGCGCGAATATAGTTTCAGTGCGCGGCGTCGGGTACAAATTCGACGGCAGTGTTGAATAATAAAAGGGGCTGTCCGAAAACAGCCCTTTTTTGTATTTGTTTATTCCTCGCTGGTGTTGAACTGGCTCTGGTGCTTGGTGAAGAAATCCACCCTGGGCTCCAGGAACTTCAGCTTGTGATCCTTTCCGCCGGTGAAATCGGAAATGGTGTCGAAGATCTTGTCCCAGCTCCAGAAGCTCTTGTCGAGCTGGAGGTACTCGAGTATCATCTCGGTTCCCTGCGGAGCCATCGGGTGCAGCAGCACAGCCGCCGTACGTATCATGTGGAACACCTGAATGAGCGCGCGGCGTCTTGCCTCGTTGTCGTCTGCCTTGTCGGCGTCGCCGAGGTTCTTTGCCATGTACTTGCTTGCCTTTCTGATGTAGCTGTCAAGTACATAGGTCGCCTGGTGGAACTCAAAGCGGTACATGAAGCGCTCGTAATCCAGGATCGCCTTCTTCGCGTCGGCGAGCACCTGCTCGTCTACCTCGCCGACCGGCATTACTCCGTCAAAGTACTTCTGAACGGAATAGATGCAGGTGCGGATAATGCGGTTGAATACGTTGGAGAGCAGGAATCCGTCCTTTACTACGGGATCCGGATCTTCCGGCTTTGCGTTGGGATTGTAGGGCTTCGGCATGAAGCTTACGCTGCGCTGACCAAGACCTAAGCCGAGGAAGTGCATGCGGAGCTGCTCGGGGGTGTAGAAGTCCAGAAGATCAGCCGCCATCGGGGGCTTTATCGCGCCGGAGCTGGAAGCCTTCTTATCGAGGAACAGAATGTGGTTGTTCGCGCACAGTATCGGGAGCTGCATTTCTCCTTCGGGCGGGTCAATGGTGTTTTCGCCTTCCTTGAGGCCCATGAACATCGCCATCTCAGCTACTCCGTAGAAGTAGATGTTGTCGGCGCCGATGAACTGATATACGTTAGCGTCCTTGCTGCACCAGAAATCCTTCCACTCATCGGGATTCCTGCCCTGCTGCTCCAGCGCCGCCTGAGTGAAGGAGATAGGCGCCCAGAGGGACTCCGGCCATACCCAGATGGTCAGCGGATCTTCGCCCTCAAGCACCGGAGCGGGAACGCCCCACTCGATGTTGCCTGTAAGTCTGAACGGAACAAGGGTTTTACCGGTGCGGTAGCGTATTCCGTTCGCGGAGAGTATCTCGGTAGCCTTGTTCATCTCGTCGAGTTCCTTGAACTTGATGGTGAAGCTGGGCTTTTTCTTTTCCTCTATGAACTCGTGCTCCGGAAGCTGATCCTTGACTGCGTTGTAGCTGTCCAGAAGCTCGTTCTTGATGTGCACCACTGGGTCAGCGAGGAACTCTGAGATAGTGCTGGAAACGAGCTGACGCACGTTCTTCTGCCTGGATATCTTCGCAACGTATTCCTTGAGCAGCTTGTTGTACGCCGGAAGGTCGAAGTACCAGTTCTCGACGTCCTTCATTATGGGCGTGTCGCCGGTGAGAGTGCTCTTGGGGTTGATGAGGTTTCCGGCATGTACTGATGACCGAGGTCGCACTCGTCGGCGTATGCCTTTTCGCTCTGGCAGCCGTCCACCGGGCACTTTCCTATTACCTGTCTGCCGTTGAGAAAGCAGCCCGCCTTCTCATCGTAGAACTGCTTTGTGCTGATACGGTGCAGGTGTCCGTTTTTATATAATGTGCGGATAAACCAGTCGGATACCTTGTTGTGTATCTCGGCTGTTCTTCCAAGTCCGGAAGCTCCGAATATATTCAGGCTTATCATGTAGTCGTCGAGGGTCTTTTTCTGAGCCTTGTGGTTTTCCTCAACAAAGTCGTGGATAGTTCCCTTGAAGCCCTGCTCGGCGACCAGCTTGCGGTAGCTCTCCGCGATAGGGGAGCCGTAGCAGTCCGTGCCGGATACGAAAATTACATTTTTGTCGCCCAGCCTGTCGCGCAGGAATCTTGCGTATACGTCGGCAAATACGAACACGCCGCCGATGTGCCCGAAGTGCAGCTTCTTATTTCCGTAGGGCATTCCTCCGGTGATTATAGCGCGCTTGGGGAACTCCGGACGGGGTGCCTCGTGCTTTACAAATTCCTTTTTCTCTTCGCTCATTGTGTCAGTTTCCTTTCTTGTGAAGGTTATCCGTTTCCTTTCCATAGGCCGCCCTCAAAAGCCTTGTGTGAGCGTAGGCGTGCGCTTTGCATATCACATCGGTTTTCAGGGGTTTTCCGTATTTTATCCGGATTTATTTATAATCTATATGATACCACATAATTGCAAAAAAATCAAGACCAGTGCAATAAAAATGCGTTTTGCCCATTGACAAAGCTGCTATTGTATGGTATAATAACTGTACCAACACAGATGATACAGTTAATACAGAACAGTACACGCCGAAAGGAGGAGTGAAAATGCTCAACATAAGGCTGGAGGGGAAGCTGCCCATCTATGAGCAGCTATATAATGGCATATCCCGGCTGATTTCCTCCGGGGAGCTGGAGCCTGACGAGCGGCTTCCGGCGGTGCGGGAGGTCGCGAAGCAGTTCGGGATAAACCCGAATACGGTTCAGAAATCGTACTCGCAGCTTGAACAGGCGGGGCTGATATACTCGATACCTGCAAAGGGAAGCTATGTTTCCGGCGGCGGGGACGCAGCCGAGGCAGTCAGAAAAGAAGCCGTGCGGAAGGCCGGGTGTGAGCTTCGCAGCGCATACGATGCAGGGGTCAGCCTTGCGGAGATAGAATCCCTGGCACGGCAGATATGGTCAGGAGAGGCTGGAGAAACCGGGGAAACTGGTGAAAGGACGGGTGGTAATCAATGATCGAGGTAAAGAATGCGGTAATGCGTTTCGACGATAAAAACGCGCTTGACGGCGTGTCCCTCACTATTCCGGAGGGCTGCGCATACGGCCTGCTGGGTTCTAACGGAGCCGGAAAATCAACGCTGCTCCGGGCGCTTTCCGGGATTTACAGGCTCAGCAGCGGAGAGCTTTTCATAGACGGCGAGCCGGTGTACGACAACGCGAAGGTGAAGGAGCGCGTATTCTTCATCAACGATGAAACGGTGCAGTTCAACAGCATGACCCTTACTGAAATGAAGCAGTACTACAAGAGCTTTTACGGCACGTTTTCCGAGGAGCTCTGGCAGAAGCTCTACAGCGCGCTGAATCTTCCGCTGAAAAAGCGGCTGAACACCTTCTCAAAGGGTATGAAGCGGCAGGCGGCGGTGATATGCGGGATCGCGTGCAGAACTCCGTATCTGTTCCTTGACGAGGCTTTCGACGGGCTTGACCCCACTATGCGCATAATCGTCAAGCAAATGCTCATCGACGCTATGGTAGATTCCAAGCTGACTGTAATTTTCAGCTCCCACAATCTCGGGGAAATAGACGAATTCTGCGACCGCGTGGGACTTCTCCACGGCGGGAAGGTAGTTTTCGACCGCGAACTTGACAGCGTGAAGGGAAGCGTGTTCAAGATCCAGACGTCGTTCCCGGGGCCGGTCACGAAGGAGCAGCTTTCCGCGGACGGCGTGGATATCCTCCATGTCGAGGAAAACGGCAGCGTAATGCACATCATCGCCAGAGGCGACCGCGAAAAGGTCAGAGCGGCGGTGGAAAAGCACTCCCCGAAGCTGTACGATGAAATCCCGCTTTCGCTGGAGGAGATATTTATTTACGAAATGGAGGTGCTCGGCTATGACAGCTCAAAACTCGGCAAATAAGAGCGTTTTCTACAAATTTCTGCCGTACTATCTGAATAAGGTGAAGTACCTCAGACCGCAGCTTATCATGAGCATTATCTTCAGCGTGCTGAGTTATCCGGCGTTCATGCTCATCATCAATATTTTATGCCCGGTGGAGCGAGATCTCCTTGAGCTTAGCCAGTATATCAGCGACCCGACTCCGGAGCAGTACGAAATGAATATGGCGCTCTGGATAAGAGGAGCCTGCTGTATTCACTTCTGATTGCTGAGATCGTAATCGGGGTCCTCAGCCTTGTGGGGCTGTTCATTTTTACGTTCGTGACTACTCTGCGCAGCTTCCGCTGCCTTCACAACAAATCGGTGGTGGATATGGATATGTCCCTGCCGATAAACCACAACACGCGGTTCTTCGGCGACCTCGCGGCGGTGTTCACAGTGAACATTCTGCCGCACTTCATTGCGATACTTCTGGCGCAGATACTTCTGCAGTTCGCCGACCTGTCGGCGTTCGACACACAGGGCGAGATCCAGGCGATAGTTGAAGCGATGATGGGACCGATGGCGTTCACGGGACTTTTCATGTGCATAATGGAGATCGCGATAACGCTGCTGCTGATATCTTTCTGCGGCAGGCTTGCGGAGGCGTGCATTTACCCGATACTCATCAACTTTGCGATACCTGTCATTCATCTGATGACGATAAACCTCATTGAGAGCGGCGTGTACGGCGCTGTGCTTTACCCCTCGGCGATATCCACCGCTGTGGGTTCGGCGTATCCGATAACCGCTTCCTCTCCGCTTGGCATGATGATCATGACGCTTTATTCGATGATGTCAATTGGCTGCAAGGGCAGCGTCAGCGACTGCGGGCCGATTTTCCGTCCGGAGTTCGGCATTCCCGCCCTGCTGGTGACCCTTGCGTGCTTCGCCGGGGCGTACTTCCTGATAAAATACCGCCGCGCTGAGCGCGTTGGAATGCCCTACGTCTATAAGGGAATGGGGCTTGTTATCCCTGGCATCGTGATCTTCGCGATAACCGTACCGGTATCCTATTTCATTTCCATCAACGTGCGCGGGCAGGAAGACACGATGGATTACTACAGCTTCACGCAGAACAACATTCCCGGTATGATAATCGGCACGATAATCAGCACGTTCATTTTGTATATCATCATGGAGCTTATCAGCGGGCGGAATTTCCGGAAGTTCGGGCTTTCCGTGGCAAAATGGGCGGGGACTCTCGCTGCGTGCGCGCTGATATGCCTCGGGCTGAATATGTCGAACGGATTCGGCGCGGCGTATTACGTCCCGAACCCGGACAGAGTGGCTTCGGCTTCCATGTCATACTATGACTCAAATTCATTCGGCGAGGAGTACCGCACGTCAAGCCTTACCAAGAATCAGTTCACGATCAAGGGCATCGGCGGAGATGATATTCTTCAGACTATCAGGGAAGTGCACGACGAGATACCCAAGAACAACGGCGACGGTGCGAGCGATGGGAAATATGTGAGCTTCTACTATGTGATGAAGGACGGCACTCAGCTTGAGCGGCGCTATTCCGTCAGCAGTGAGCTTTTCGGGGAGATACGCCGGAAGATGGTGACCCCGGAGGGATGGTATTCCTCGTTATTCTCGCTGGACGAGAACATACTGCTGAACGAGGGCTACAGTGTCAACCGTATCTGGATGAACGATATTGCCAAGTACGGAAACAACAAGCTTTTTGACGCAATCAGGCAGGACTGCCAGAAGATAAACGTTGATTTCATTGAGAATGAACCAGCCTGGAAATATACCGACCTGTATTACGATATCGGAAGCGGGGATCAACTGACGTCATCAAGTTATAATCTGAGGGTCTACGACTGGATGGATAACACCATCGCTTACCTTGAAAGCCTCGATATAAACGTCGGCGCTCAGTTTACGGGAGAGGACTTCTACACTGCGTTTATCCTGAAAAATGTGAACAGCCTTGACGACTGCGAACTGTTCGGTCAGTCCGAGGGGTATTCCTACTCTGAGATGAACCGCATTATGAGCCGCGAGATATATGGTCAGAACGATTACGACCTGAAATTCAGCTATGGCAGAACGACCGCGTCAGATCCGGAGCTGAACAGGCTGATGAAGGTCTGCGGAACTGCTGATTATTACTATTACAGTTCTGATGAGGACATCTATACTATCCTGCTGTACAAGGCGTACGACCTCAGCGATTACGCAATGAATTACCGTAATGATTATCCTATCCATCTTGTTGTTCCCAAGGAATACAACGACCAGGCGGAAGCGCTTATGCAGAGCTGTCTGGTTCAGGAGTATATCCCGGAGGATACGGCTACGGCTGAGATCGAAAGCACATACAGCGTGGCGTGAATAACACGATAACCGATCTTCCCCCAATATAAATCAAATCCCCGGCTTTTTGATGGAGCCGGGGATTTGATTGTTTGTACAATTTTTTACATATAAATTTTTGTAGAAAATGTAATGCTTGATTTGTAACCTATGCACAAAAAAGTACCAAAAAATAACAAAATAAACAGAAAGTTATCAATTTTGGTCGGCTAATTTAAATAATTAGTATACCGATTCTACATTGTGTAAAAAAATATCATGAAAAAATTGTTGCAATATATTGTGAAATGGTGTATAATTATAATACGAATAACTATAGGGTATGGTATGCCATTTTGTGGAATTCGCCCGTGACAGAGAGGAAAATATATGGCACTTTTCGATACGAATGCATTCAGGATATCTGAGCAGGGGCTGTCCGTCCTCTGGCAGAAGCAGCAGATAATCGCAGAAAACATCGCTAACGCGGATACGCCGGACTACAACTGCAAATACCTTGACTTTGCAGGAATTTTCAGGGACAAGCTCCGCAGCAACGGCACCGTCGATACCGAGATAGACCTCGTTCAGCGGCTGTTTATCGACCGCGTTACCGACGACCAGGCGGACGGCAACAACGTTGACAACGACGTACAGCAGGGCGAGCTTGCAAAGGCTCAGATACAGTACGACGCGATAATGAACTCGATGAACGGCAATTTCGCCAGAGTCAGATCCGCTATGACTACGAAGTAACAGGGGGTACATATGGCATTCTTAAGTTCGCTCAATATCCCGCTTTCCGGCATGACCGCCGAGCGGTTCAGGCTTGATATCATCTCTCAGAACATCAGCAACGCCGACAATGTGGCTTCCACTCCCGAGGAGGCTTACAAGCGCCAGATGGTGGTTTTCGGCGAGGACAAGACCTTCAAGAAGCTGCTGTTCGCTAAGCTGAACTCCGGCGAGATCGCGTCCTACAATTACGTGAAGTACCGCGGCGTTGAGGCTAAGGCGGTCGTTGACGACCCCACTCCGGCAGAGCCGGTCTACGACCCCACCCACCCGCTCGCAGACGAGCGCGGCTACATCTACGAATCCAACGTTGACGTGGCTACCGAGCAGCTCGACGCGACGGAAGCGGAGAACATGTATTCCGCGAATATGGCGGTGTTCGAAGTGGTAAAGTCCATGGCTTCGAAGGCGCTGACCCTCGGCAAGGGCTGATTTTCGAAAGGAAGATTTAAATGGTTGACTTTACGACAATGAACGCGCTCACCCGCATGAAGCCGATGGAGTCCATGACCCCCATGGGCGAGGATCCCAAGAAAAAGACCTACGCGGTGGACGCAAACGAGGCTTCCTTCCTCGATATATTCAAGGGAATGGTTGATAATGTAGTCGAGACCAACGAGCAGGTAGACCGCGACGCGATTGACCTCATGCTCGGCAATATCGACGACCTTGCGCAGGTGCAGTCGAACATCACTAAGGCAGGCATTGCAGTAGACCTGCTTGTTACAGTGAAGAACGAGGCGCTCAGCGCTTACAATACGATCATCAACATGCAGGTTTGATGACCTCAAAGCTGCCGGCGCGGCAGCATAAAACTTCGGAGGACGTTCTTATAAATGAATGAAAAGCTGAAAACTGTTGTAACGACAGTTAAAACGAAATGGACGGACGCTTCAAAAATGGCGAAGATCCTGATAATCTCCATTCCGGTGGTCGTTATTGCAATAATCATTGTGCTTTGCGTTATGCTCAATTCCAATAAGAGTACGGCAGTGCTGTTTTCCGGGCTTTCTGCTTCAGAATCCGGCGAGATAGCTTCCGCGATCCAGGAGCTGGGCGTTACTGACGTCACGGTGAACACCAACGGTGATATCATCGTGCCGGCGGAAAAGGCTGACTCGCTAAGAATGCAGATGTGGGCGCAGGGCTACCCCAAGACCACGATCAACTACGATATCTGGAACAACGGCGTTGACCTGTGGAGCACCGACACAGACAAACGCGAGGTAAAGCGCCAGCAGCTCGAATCACGGCTGGGCGCAACCATCGCTTCGATGGACAAGATACAGTCCGCGACCGCTAACATCACCCTGCCGGAGGTGTCCAACTACGCGCTTTCCGACAACAAGGGCGAGAGCCAGTGCGCGGTATTCATTCAGCTCAAGGCGGACGCAGAGCCGCTTACCAACGAGGAGGTGCGCGCGATATACCGCGGCGTTACCACCAGCGTTGAGGGGCTTACCAAAGAGAACGTCTCCATCATGGACAGCAAGCTCAACTCCTACGAATGGGTAGATCCGGAGCTTGACCAGCCCGAAGAGGACGAGGACACCGATAAGTCCGGCGTTGACATCGCAAGAAAGCGTCTTGAGTTCGAGCAGGAGTTTGTACAGGTGCTCAAGGACGGTCTCGGCGATATGTTCACCAAGATGTACGGCGAGGACGGATTCGCGTTTAACGTTTCCGCAAGGCTGAACTATGATTCCAGGAACACCGAGTCCACTCAGTATACCCCGGCAGAGGGAACCGACCACGGCGTAAAGGACCACGAGGACAAGGTAACGTGGGGCGGCGCCCTTGATGAGGACGGCGGTATCGTCGGAGTAACACCGAACGCAGACCTTTCTCCGGATTATCCTACATACACCGGTCTTGAGGACGGTCAGAACTATTATTATAATAAGGAAGAAATACAGTACAGCGTTTCCAATGTCAAGGAGACCGTAACTAAGGACGGTTACTCCATCGACTCCCTCAGCGTTGGACTGGTCGTAAATCAGACCAACATGACCCAGGGCGAGCGCGACGCATTACAGGCGATAGTCGCTAATGCGGCGGGTACTACGGTAGATCTCGTTTCCGTTTACAACATTCCGTTCGCACTCAGCGCTACAAACAACGGCGGCGCAAACGGAGACGGAAACCTCCAGATCATCACTCCGCCTGTGGATACGTTCCGCAATACGCTCCTTTACGTTGTAGTCGGTCTTGGCATCGTGCTGATACTGCTTCTGGTGATGACGCTTATGATGAGCCATTCGAGAAAGAAGAAGATCAGACGCCGCCAGGAGGCTGCGTTTGCAGCAGCCACACAGTCAGGTCAGACCCAGGCTGCCGCCGGCGCGACCGCGCAGGAGCAGGAGTCTCCGGAGGAAGTGGATTTCAACATTGCGAGCCTTACAGAAGAGGCTGCGAAGGAGTCCCGCGAGACTATACTCAAGCGCGAGATAAGCGATTTCTCCAAGACGAACCCGGAGATCGTCGCACAGATCATCAAGAACATGATGAAGGCAGAATAAGCCTCACTAAGGGGGGACAGATATGGCAGAAGGTAAGAAGGCAGAAGAACTCAGCGCCAATCAGAAGATCGCTCTGGTTCTCGCGGCAATGGGTGCGGATAATGCGTCCGCAGTATACAAGCACCTGTCTGACGATGAGATCGAGGCGCTTTCCACCGAGGTCGCAAAGTTGGAATATCAGCCTATCGACGTGGTCGAGGGCGTTCTCAATGAGTTCTACGAGCTTTGCCTGACTCAGAAGGTAGTTACCGAGGGCGGCGTTGACTACGCCCGTGAGATACTTGAGAAGGCTTTCGGCACTGAAGCGGCTAACAACCTGCTTCAGAGGATAACAAAGCAGCTCAAGACCAAATCATTCGACTTCGTGAGAAAGGCCGACTATAAGAACCTGCTCGCGATAGTTCAGAACGAGCACCCGCAGACAATCGCGCTCATACTTTCATATGCAAGAATAGATCAGGCGGCGGCTATCCTCGCGGAGCTTCCCAAGGAGAAGCGCGTCGAGGTAGTCGAGAGAATAGCGCGAATGGACAGAGCTTCTCCTGACGTTATCAAGGCGCTTGAAGCTACGCTGGAGAAGAAGTTCGCAAACCTTGTCAACACCGACAGCATGGAGGTCGGCGGTATCTCTTACGTTGCGGAGGTCATGAACAACGTAGACCGCGCGACCGAAAAGTACATATTCGACGAGCTGTCCGCAAGGGATCAGAAACTCGCGGATCAGATCAAGCAGAAGATGTTCGTATTCGAGGATATCGTCAACCTGGACTCCATGGCTATTCAGGAGTTCACAAAGCAGGTCGACCCGAATATGGTCATCAAAAAGAAAGACGATAAGGAAGAAGAAGTACAGAACGGCTGGGTAGGCCATGTCATTCCCTTTGATTTGGTGCAGACTACACTTCTTCGGGAAGATTATGATGCACTCAAGGCAAAAGAAGCCAGATTGGATGAAATTGCCGCTGAACTGACGGAGATCATAGATTCCATTGATGAGGGTGATCGCGGAGAGTTTCTGAATGATGACAATACTGCATTTGTCCCCAAAGAGTTTGCAGCAAAACTTGCGGAAATCTATGCAGATATCTCTTCCCCGGAATTGCTTGGTTTGCAGGGATATGCTGCATTGATAGATGCCAAAGCCGGAAAGGCAGCAAAACTGAAATATATTTTTGAGCACAAGGAAGTGAACTGGGCGTTTGTAGATGGAAATGCCCCGTATACCAAGGGCAAAGTCGCGGCTTATATGAAAACGCTGCGCGAGGCATATTCCTTCCCGGAAGATTCCTTTGAGGCGAAGATGGTCTGTGCTGATAAGCTGATGACGGAAGAAAAAGCCGTCAAAAAGGATGTCAAGGAAAAAACCTATGCGCTCCACATGAAAACCAAAGAAACCATCGAAGGGCTGTCCGATGAACAAGCCCTTGAGTTGCTGCGCCTGAAATGGATTGCACCTTTGTGTGCATCTCTCCGTGCAATGCCGGATGCAATCATTGACACACTGGAAAAGGCGGCACAGGCGTTGGCGGATAAGTATGCTGTGACTTACTTGGAATTGGATGAGCAGATTCAAAAATCCGAGCAAGTGCTTTCTTCCATGATGGATGACTTGACCGGCAGTGAGTACGACATGAAGGGCTTGGCAGAGTTCAAAGCTCTGTTGCAGGGTGATGCAAATGAGTAAAACCGAAATCCCTTCCATTCGTTTTCGCGGCTTTGACGACGCTTGGGAACAGCGTAAGCTGGGAGATATTGCTGACATTGTGGGTGGTGGAACCCCAAGTACAGGAAATCAGAGCTATTGGGACGGTGATATTGATTGGTATGCACCTGCTGAAATTGCGGATCAAATCTATGCAAATTCGAGTCAGAAAAAGATAACCGGCTTGGGTTATGAGAATAGTTCAGCCAAAATGCTTCCTCCCGGTACAGTCCTGTTTACATCTCGTGCAGGGATCGGGAAAACAGCCATTTTAACCCGAAAAGGCTGTACTAATCAGGGATTTCAGTCCATTGTCCCACATCGTGGAGAGCTTGACTCTTACTTCATTTTTTCTCGAACCGAAGAATTAAAACGATATGGAGAGCTTGTTGGGGCTGGATCAACTTTCGTCGAGGTTTCGGGAAAGCAAATGGCTGTAATGGAGCTGATGATGCCGCCAACGATGCGAGAACAACAGACTATTGGAGGTTTCTTTCAGCAGCTCGACCACCTTATCACCCTTCATCAGCGTAAGTGCATTTTCTTTACTGGAAGGGCGGGTAGGCTTATCTCGACCGTAAACAAAAAGCGAATTACTTCTTCTTGGGAACAGCGTAAGCTCGGTGATATGATGAATGTTACATCTGTTAAGCGCAT
>ERZ827469.2561-NODE-2561-length-13410-cov-8.852190_pt1 | contig 13410 bp, 10 predicted proteins | sample MGYA00519917_ERZ827469 | MGnify/ENA primary metagenome ERZ827469 (study PRJEB31778, sample SAMEA3449314) | human gut metagenome | biome: human gut; feature: human-associated habitat; material: faeces | place: United Kingdom | collected 2010/2012 ... | reverse complement strand
AGATGACGATGTACATTATCCGCGAGGTGACCGGCATGAGCATGGAGGCCATCGGTCAGGAGTTCCAGCGCGATCATTCCACCGTTGTCTATTCCATCAAAACGATGGAGGAAAACATCAACCGCGACCAGCACCTCAAGGAGATGTGCAGCGACATCATGAAGAATGTCCGCACCTAGCCTACTTTCTTGAAAGAAAGTAGGCAAAGAACTTTTAATGTGTTGACCCGTGGATGGAATGCGCAGAAATTAACGATATACCAGCAACTATTCTACGGGTTATAGGATTGGAGTTTCTTTGGTTACTTTCTTTGCAAAGAAAGTAACTTATCCACAAGGTTTTTAGTTTTCAACAGGCGGTATTCCACAGCGCGTGTTGAAAAACGGCGGTTTCCGGGTTTTCAACAATAATCTCCACAGACTGTTCAAAAGTCTGCGCGGACGATTTTCCGCATCGCTATCGGGCGCAGCGGAGTTTTCCACAGAACTAACAGCCCCTACTACGACTACTACCATAGTTAATAGTTTCTGCGAACAGGGACGCTCTGAAAGAGCATCTTACCCCGGAAAATAGCAGCCCCGATGGTGGAAAACCCGAAACAGAGAAAACATAAAGAAAAAACAGACGCTTTTTGCCCCGCTTTGAACAAGCGGGCGGGAGAACAGAGTATGAAATTTGAATGTGAAAAGACCCTGCTGGCCAATGCCATCGACGGCGTTTCCCGCGCGATCACCAACCGCGCCGCCATCCCTGTGCTGGAGGGCATCTACCTGAAGGCCGAGGGCTTTACCCTGACGCTGACCGGCTATGATATGGAAATGGGCATCACGACTACCATTGAATGCAACGTACTTGTACCGGGTGAAACGGTACTTGATGCGAAGCTGCTCGGCTCGATGGTCAGCCGTATGCCGGCCGGTGACATCTGCATCGAGCTGACCGATGAGGGGCAGACCAAGATCAGCGGCGGCGTGGCTGAGTTTGAGATTCCCGCGCTGAACGCCAGCGATTATCCCAGCCTGCCGGTGACCGGCGCTGACAACACAATGACCGTGAAATGCGGTATGCTGCGCGAGATGATCGAAAAAACGATCTACGCGGTCAGCCAAGACGACAAAAAGCCCGCCCACACAGGCGAGTTGTTCGTCATTGAGCCGGGCAGCCTGACCATCGTGGCGCTGGACGGCTACCGGCTGGCTATTATCCAGCGTGCCGTCGAGTGTACCCGCGACATCCGCATTATCATTCCGGCCAAGACGCTGCAGGAGCTGCTCAAAATCATGGGCGGCGCGGACGATGATGTCAAGATCGACGCAAACCGCCGCTATGTCGTGTTCACCTCCAACGGCTACACGATCATGAGCCGTTTGATCGAGGGGGACTTCCTCAATTATGAGAGCGTCATCCCGAAGGACAAAAAAACGCGCGTTGTCGTGGATTGCAAGACCTTCATCGACACGATCGAGCGCGCCTCCCTCATTATTACCGAGCGTTTGAAGAACCCGCTGCGCATCAATTTCGGCGAGGAGCGGGTGACTGTGCGCTGCCAGACCCCGCTGGGCAAGGTCGTGGATGAGTTCTCCCCCGTGGAGATGACCGGCGACCCGGTCGAGATCGGCTTCAACAACCGGTATCTGCTCGATGCGCTGCGCTATTCCAAGTGTGAGCGGATGGTGCTGGAGATCAACGGCCCCCTGAGCCCGGTCAAGCTGCTGCCCGAGGACGGCAAGGACTTTATCTATCTGGTTTTGCCGGTACGGTTTAAGAACGAGGGCTGAAGCAATGCTGTGCTGTAGGGGCCGGGCATGCCCGGCCCTGCAGATAAAATCAGCCGCCCGGCTAAAGGGCTGCTGCAGCAAGGCTGAGGTTACGATAGAGGGATGTATTATGGAAAAAATTCGTATTAACACCGACTTTATTAAGCTTGACGCCCTTTTGAAGTTCGCAGGCCTGTGTGAGACAGGCGGCGAGGCAAAGGAGCTGATCCAGGGCGGGGCCGTCAAGGTCAACGGCGAGGTCTGCACGATGCGCGGCAAAAAGTGCCGCGCCGGTGATACGGTCGAGCTGGAGGGCCAGACCGTGCAGGTCGCGGCGGGTGCGTAATGCGCCTGACCCACCTTGCACTGACTGACCACCGCAACATTGCCCATGCCGTGCTGGACCCCGACCCGCACCTGACCGTGCTGTGCGGCCCCAACGGGCAGGGCAAGACGAACCTGCTGGAGGCGATCTGGCTGCTGACCGGCGGCAAGAGCTTCCGCGGCTCCAAGGATGCCGAGCTGATCCGCCGCGGCTGTGACTTTTCGGTCATAGAGGGCGCGTTTGAGACACAGGACATCGAAAAAGAGATACGCCTGACGGTGGGCAGCAAGACGAGCCAGCGGCCCGGCCGCACCGGCAGGCTGAACGGCGCGGACATGGGCCGCGCTGCCGCGCTGGCGGGGAACTTTCAGGCCGTTGTGTTTGAGCCGGATCTGCTGGGGCTGGTCAAGGGCGGCCCCGAGGGACGCCGCCGGTTTCTGGATTCGGCGCTGTGTCAGGTATACCGGCCCTACCTTGTGGCGCTGCGGCGCTACATGCGGCTGACGGCCCAGAAGAACGCGCTGCTGAAAAGCTACGATATTACGCCAAACGGCGCAATACTGCTGGACACCTACGAGGAGCAGCTGGCGGAGTACGGCGCGCTGATCATGCAGCACCGCCGCAAGTTTCTGGAACAGGCTGCCCCGATCGCGGCGCAGAATTACCGCGATATATCCCACGGCGCCGAGGTGCTGGAGGTGCGCTACCAGATGTGTACCGATGCCCCCACCGCCGAGGCGCTGGCCGCAAAGATGCACGCCATGCGCACCGCAGAGCTGCGCGCCGGCTTCTGCCTGACAGGACCGCACCGGGAGGACTTGGAAATCCTGCTGGACGGCCAGCCCGCCCGGGTGTTTGGCAGTCAGGGCCAGCAGCGCAGCTGCGTGCTGGCCCTCAAGCTGGCCGAGGCCACCGTGGTCGGTGAGCTGTTCGGCGAGCATCCGGTGCTTTTGCTGGACGATGTATTGAGCGAGCTGGACGATGAGCGCCAGACCTATCTTTTGACCCGCATGGGGGAGCATCAAACGATCGTGACCACCTGCGACACTGCGGCATTTGCACGCACCAACGGGAAAATTGTTTATGTGAAGGGCGGATGCGCGCAGGAGAAACCTTTTGTAGATAATAGATAAAAGATAATAGATAATAAAACTGGTGGATCGCGGGCTGGAAGCCCGCTCAAGATTACGCGCTTTGCGCGTATCCATATTTATTATCTTTTATCTATTATCTTTTATCTGCAAAATCCTGAAAGGATTTTGCTTATGTACTTTCACGCCGGGCAGGATTTTGTACTGAACACCCGCGATGTGATCGGGGTGTTTGATCTGGATACAGCCGGGGCATCGCGGCGGACCGAGGAATATTTCCGCCATGCCGAGGCCGAGGGTGCCGTTGTGGACCTGTGTGCGCCCGGCACCCTGCCCAAAAGCTTTATGGTCACCGATTTCCCGGACGAGACCGTGTATATCAGCCAATTATCGCCCGCCGCATTGAAAAAGCGGGCGGAAAAATTAGAATTTTAAAATTATGGCTGCCGTTTATTTTTGATTTGTAGGGAGGGGTCTTGACCCCTCCGCATACAGGCAGCCACGTAAACACGGAGGGGTCAAGACCCCTCCCTACAGAACATCCATAAAAGGGATGTATAGAGATACCCACCCACAACAGGAGGCTATCATTTCATGGCAGAAGAAATCATCACCGAAACCAACCGCGAAACGGCTACCGACCATGCCTACGGCGGTGCGCAGATTCAGGTCCTCGAGGGTCTGGAGGCTGTGCGCAAACGCCCCGGCATGTATATCGGCTCCACCGGGCCTTCCGGTCTGCATCACCTCGTCTATGAGATCGTGGACAACGCCATTGACGAGGCACTGGCCGGCTACTGCACCCATATCGAGGTGACCATCAAGCCCGGCAATATCATTGAGGTATCGGACAACGGCCGCGGCATCCCCGTGGACATCCAGCCCAAGCTGGGCATCCCGGCTGTCACCGTTGTCTACACCGTGCTGCACGCCGGCGGCAAGTTCGGCGGCGAGGATTCCGGCTACAAGGTGGCCGGCGGTCTGCACGGCGTCGGTGCATCGGTCGTCAACGCCCTGTCGGAATGGCTGGTCGTTCGTGTCCGCCGCGATGGGGTAGAGTATGAGCAAAGCTTCAAGCGCGGCAAGCCCGACGGTGACCTGAAAAAGATCGGCGCGGCGGCTTCTACCGGAACGACAGTCACCTTCAAGCCCGACCCGGAGATGTTCCAGGAGACAACGCTCTACCACTATGAGACGCTGCTCAAGCGTCTGCGCGAGGAGGCGTTCCTGAACGCCGGTGTCCGCATCACCCTGACGGACGAGCGCGCCGATGCCGACCGCCCGCAGGAGGAGCAGAACGGCGAAGTCCGCACCGAGACGATGTGCTATGAGGGCGGCATCCGCTCCTTTGTCAGCTATCTGTGCGAGCGCCGCGACTTAACGCCCCTGCACCCGCAGGTCATGTATATGAAGGGCGAGGGACAGGGCGCTGTGGCCGAGGTTGCGCTGCAGTATTACGACAACAGCTACAATGAGCTGCTGCTCAGCTTTGCAAACAATGTCCACACCCCCGAGGGCGGCACCCACGAGGACGGCTTTAAGCTGGCCCTGACCCGTGTGCTGAACGAGTACGGCCGCGCCAAGGGCATTTTGAAGGATAAGGACGAGAACCTCTCCGGCTCCGATGCGCGCGAGGGCATTATTGCCGTGGTCAGCGTCAAGCTGCAGGAGGCCCAGTTCGAGGGCCAGACCAAGGCAAAGCTTGGCAATACCTTCATCAAGGGTCTGGTCAACAATGTGGTCTACAAGGCCCTGACCGAATTTTTTGAGGAAAACCCCGCTGTGGCGAAGGCTATCCTTGAAAAGGCTACGCAGGCGGCCCGCGCCCGCGCTGCCGCCAAAAAGGCCCGCGAGCTGGTCCGCCGCAAGAGCGCGCTGGAATCCAACCGTATGCCCGGCAAGCTGGCCGACTGTCACGAAAAAGACCCCTCCAAGACCGAACTCTTCATCGTGGAGGGCGATTCTGCAGGCGGCTCGGCCAAGATGGGCCGAGACTCCAACATTCAGGCCATTCTGCCTTTGTGGGGCAAGATGCTGAATGTCGAAAAGGCACGCGCCGACCGCATCTACGGCAACGATAAGCTGATGCCTGTTGTCACCGCGCTGGGCACCGGTATCGGCGATGAGTTCGATATTTCCAAGGTGCGCTACCACAAGATCTTCATCATGGCCGATGCCGATGTTGACGGCTCGCATATCTGCACGCTGATGCTGACCTTCTTCTTCCGCTATATGCGGCCGCTGATCGATCATGGCTATGTCTATGTTGCCCAGCCGCCGCTGTTTAAGCTGCAGAAGGGCCAGAATGTCAAGTACGCCTACAACGATGAGGAAATGAAGCTGCTGAGCGCCGAGATGCCCGGCGCAAAGGTCAACCGCTACAAAGGCTTGGGCGAGATGAACCCCGACCAGCTGTGGGAGACCACCATGAACCCCGACAACCGTGTCATTGTCCAGATCAAGATCGAGGACGCCGAGCGCGCCGACGAAGCGTTCAGCATCCTGATGGGCGAGCAGGTCGAACCCCGCCGCCAGTTCATCGAGAAAAACGCCAAGTACGCGAATCTGGATGTGTGATGTTCCATGTGGAACATTATATGCCCGATAGATGCCGTTTGTTTGTAGGGGAGGGATTCATCCCTCCCGTGCAGCCATGCCGCCATCACCCGTTTTAAATTTTGCAATATGGAATACCAATATCCAAAACGAAAAACGCCCAGAATAGCAGGGTTTGATTATTCATCGGTACAGGCATATTTCGTTACAACCGTGGCAGCCGGCCGAGAACGGATATTCAGCTGCATAAAAGACGGGGAACAAATTGAATTATTGCCGACCGGAAGAATCGTGCAGCAACATATAGAAGCATTGCCTACACATTATGAATATGTGCAGGTGCAGAAATATGTCATCATGCCGGATCATATCCATATTATCATTTTTATAGGGCAAAGCGATGAACAGAAAAGGCCGTCACTGAACCAAATCATGGCGGCATTCAAGGCCGGTGTATCGCGTGAAATCGGCAGGCCAATCTGGCAAAGGTCGTATTATGACCACATCATTCGCAGTCAGAGCGATTATGACGAGGTATGGCAATATATCGAAAATAATCCCATGCAATGGGTAATTGACGGAAAAAGCATAGCTCGCAAGCCGCAAGGCAAGCGATAAAGAAAAGTTCCCGGGAGGGATAAATCCCTCCCCTACGAAATTACAGAATAAAGAAGCGAATAGTTTAGTTATAAGGTGATACAATGGAAGAAAATATCATCATGGTGCCGGGGTCCGGTACCAAGGTCATTGTGCGCGATGTAAAGCAGGAAATCGAGACGGCGTTCCTTGACTACTCGATGTCCGTTATCGTGGCGCGCGCTCTGCCCGATGTGCGTGACGGCCTCAAGCCCGTGCATCGCCGCATTTTGTATACGATGCATGAGCGCGGCAATGACCCGCAGCATCCCTACCGCAAATCCGCCGATACGGTCGGTGCGGTGCTGGGCTCTTACCACCCGCACGGTGACGCTTCGGTCTACGATGCCATGGTGCGTCTGGCGCAGGATTTCAGCCTGCGCTATCCGCTGGTTGACGGTCAGGGCAACTTCGGCTCTGTGGACGGCGACCCCCCGGCTGCCTACCGTTATACCGAGGCCCGCATGTCCAAGATGGCCTGCGAGATGCTGACAGATATTGAAAAGGACACCATCGACTGGGACCCCAACTTTGACGAGACCAAAAAGGAGCCTCATGTTCTGCCCAGCCGCTTCCCGAACCTGCTGGTCAACGGCAGTCAGGGCATCGCGGTCGGCATGGCGACCAACATCCCGCCGCACAACCTGCGCGAGATCGTCAGCGGCATGATCGCCCTGATGGAGGACCCCGACATCGACCTGGCCGGTCTGATGGAGCATGTCAAGGGCCCGGACTTCCCGACCGGCGGCATCATCATGGGGCGCAGCGGCATCCGCGCCGCTTACGCCACCGGCCGCGGCAAGATCACCCTGCGCGGCCGCGCCGAGATCGTCGAGAAAAAGAACGGCCGCTATGAGATCCTGATTTCCGAAATCCCTTATATGGTCAACAAGACCCGCCTGATCGAGTCGATTGCCGACCTTGTCAAGAACAAGCGGATCGAGGGCATCAGCGATATGAATGACGAATCCTCGAGCCGCACCGGCATGAAGATCGTCATTGAAATCAAGAAGGATGCCAACCCGCAGGTCGTGCTGAACCAGCTTTACCGCTACACCCAGCTGCAGGACACGGTCGGCGTGATCATGCTGGCGCTCGATGACGGCGTGCCCAAGATCATGAGCCTCAAGACCATGATGGAGCGCTACATCGAGTTCCAGATGCAGGTCATCCGCCGCCGGACTGCCTTTGAGCTGAAAAAGGCGAAGGAGCGCGAGCATATTCTGGAGGGCCTGCACAAGGCCGTTGACATCGTGGACGAGATCATCGCCACGATCCGCGCCTGCAAGGGCGGCTTTGCCGAGGCGCGTCAGGCCGTGATGGATAACTTCGGCTTTGACGAGCTGCAGGCAGATGCCATCGTCAAGCTGCAGCTCGGCCGTCTGGCCGGTCTGGAAATCCTCAAGATCGAGCAGGAGTTGGGCGAGCTGCGCGCCGCCATTGCGGACTTTGAGGATATTCTGGCCAATGATGAGCATGTCAAGCGCATCGTCAAGACCGACCTGACCACGCTGGCTGACAAGTACGGCGATGAGCGCCGCACCTCCATCGAGGCTGTGTCCGGCGAGGTTGACATTGAGGATCTGATCCCCGAGGAGACCTGCGTCTTTACGCTGACCCACGAGGGCTACATCAAGCGCACAACGCTGGACACCTATCAGGCGCAGAACCGCGGCGGCCGCGGTGTGCAGGGCATGACCCAGAAGGACGAGGACTTTACCGAGGAGATGTATGTCGGCTCGACGCATGACTACATGCTCTTCCTGACGAATCAGGGCCGTGTCTACCGCCTGAAGGGTTATCAGGTGCCGGAGGGCAGCCGTACCGCCAAGGGCAGCCATATCGTGAACCTGCTGCAGCTGCAGGAGGGAGAGAGCGTCACCCTGATGCTGCAGCAGAAGGCCGATGTCGATGAGGACAACACCTACGCAACGATGATCACCAAGCAGGGCCTCATCAAGCGCACGCCGCTGTCCCAGTTCCGCAACATCCGCAAGGCCGGCCTGATCGCCATTGCACTCAACGAGGGCGACAGTCTGGTGTGGAGCCACCTGACCAAGGGCGATGATGAAATTATCGTTGCCACCCATGACGGCGCGGCCATCCACTTTACCGAGGAGGACGCCCGCTCGATGGGCCGTACCGGCCACGGCGTCCGCGTCATTAAGCTGCGCGAGGGCGACTATGTCGTCGGCGCCGGCGTCTGCCGCCCGGGTGCCACTCTGCTGACCATCAGCGAGGAGGGCAAGGGCCGCCGCAGTCGCATCGACGATTACCGCATCACAAAGCGCGGCGGCTTGGGCATCCGCAACTATTCCAACGGCAATGTGGCGGGCATCAAGATCGTGGACGACACCGATGACCTGATTCTGATCAGCCAGAACGGCATCCTGATCCGCATCCATGCATCGGACATCAATATCCAGAGCCGCTACGGCAGCGGCGTCCGCGTCATGCGTATGCTGGACGATGACCGCGTGGCCGTTGTGGCCCGCGTGGACCGCGACAACGATGCCGAGACTGCAAAGATCGAGGACACCGGCGAGAGTGACCCGACACCCGAGGAGCTGGCTGCCATTGAAGCCGAGGAGCTGGCCGCCGAGGCCGCCGAGGACGCAGCCCCCGAGAATAATGACGAAGAATAAATAAGCAACAGGGGAGAGGCCGCGCGTTGGCCTCTCCTTTTTGGTGAATTTGTAGGGAGCGGTCTTGACCGCTCCGGGAAGTTTGCCATGCCTTTCACGGGCACGGAGGGGTCAAGACCCCTCCCTACAAGCATTTGAAATTTTTTCGCCGAAGCCTTTTTTATAAAAAAGGCTGGAAAAACACCGCGTATTCATGGTATTCTAAAGTATTCCCATAAAAAAAGGAGCACCCACATGGAACTGCATACAACCATCTGCGCGCTGGCGACCCCACCGGGCGAGGGCGGCATTGCCACGGTCCGCGTTTCCGGCCCGGACGCCTACGCCATCGTCAGTAAAATATTTGCGCCGGTGCGGCAGGGCAAAAGTGTTGCCGATGCCAAAGGCTACACAGCCATGCTGGGCCATTACCTGCTGCACGGGGCCGAGATGGACGAGTGTGTGGCGCTGTTTTTCCGGGCACCGCATTCCTACACCGGCGAGGATGTCATCGAGCTGTCGGTACACGGCGGCACGGCGATGGCAGACGGCCTGCAGGAGGCACTGATCACGGCAGGCTGTGTACCGGCCGGGCCGGGGGAGTTTACCCGCCGCGCACTGGAAAACGGCCGAATGTCGCTGACGCAGGCCGAGGCCGTGATGGAAGTCATTGCGGCGAACGGCCGGCAGGGAGCCGCGCTGGCAAAATCGGCACTGGACGGACGGCTGGCAAAGCGCATCGGCAAGATACAGACCGCGCTGCAAACGCTGAACGCCCACCTGACCGCATGGGTCGATTACCCGGAAGAGGATGTGCCGGAACTGTCCGATGAGGCGTTTGTGCGCACCCTGACCGAACAAAAAGCCGAACTGGACGCACTGATCAACGGGTACAGTGCGGGCGCGGTGCTGCGCCATGGCGTGGACTGCGTGCTGCTGGGCCGCCCCAATGTCGGCAAAAGCACGCTTTTGAACCTGCTGGCCGGCTTTGACCGCGCCATCGTCACGCCGGTGGCGGGCACGACCCGCGATATTGTCGAGCAGGCCGTCCAGCTGGGCAGCGTGCGGCTGAATCTGTTTGACACCGCCGGTGTGCGGGAGGTCGGCGCGGACGGGGATGCCATCGAGGCCGAGGGCATCCGCCGCAGCTGGAAAAAGCTGGACGAGGCGGGCCTTGTGCTGGCGGTGTTCGATGCCGCGCAGCCGCTCTCCGAAGATGATTTGGAGCTGGCCCGCAGGTGTCAGGGTCGCCCCGCAATCGCCGTGCTGAACAAGCAGGATCTGGCAGGGGAGCAGGATGTTCCACATGGAACATTGGAGCCGTATTTTAAAAAGATCGTGCCGATGTGCGCGAAGGACGCCATCGGCCTGCAGGCACTGACCGATGCCGTGGCCGACCTGCTGGGTACGGCACAGCTGGACCCTGGTGCAGCGCAGCTTTGCAGCGCGCGCCAGCTTTCAGCCGCGACCCGCGCGCGGGATGCGCTGGCCGAAGCCATCCGCGCAAGACAGGACGGCTTTGGGCTGGACGCCGCCGCCGTCTGCCTGACGGACGCCCTGCAGGCGTTGTGCGATTTGACCGGCGAGGACGCGACAGCGGCAACGATTGATGAAGTGTTTGAAACCTTCTGCGTGGGCAAGTAAGTAAAAAATGGTGGAGCCTTCTCCCTCTGGGGGAGAAGGTGTCCGCGGCCCCGCCCGCGGACGGATGAGGGGAGAGCCTGTGGATGCTGCCCGTTAAAAGTGAGACCGCGCGAACTCCGCCCTCATCAGCCGCCTGCGGGCGGCAGCTTCTCCCGAAGGGAGAAGCCTTTTAGGAGAGAGCCTTCCCCCTGCGGGGGAAGGTGGCCGCAGGCCGGATGAGGGGCGAGTTTCCGGCGGTAACTCGGTAAAGTGGCAATAGAGTCAAGGTTGCCCCTCATCAGCCGCCTGCGGGCGGCAGCTTCTCCCGGGGGGAGAAGCCTTTTGTGGAGAGCCTTCCCCCTTCTGGGGGAAGGTGGCCGCAGACCGGATGAGGGGCGAGTTTCCGGCGGTAACTCGGTAAAAGGGCAATAGAGTCAAGCCGCCCCTCATCAGCCGCCTGCGGGCGGCAGCTTCCCCCGAGGGGGAAGCCTTTAGAAAGTGGAGGCAAACTATGAAAGGCATCAAAACCATAAATCCGTTACGCACAAATGCCCGAACCCTCCGCAAAGAAATGACTCGGCAGGAACGGCATCTTTGGTATGACTTTCTGAAAAATCTCCCGCAAACGGTCCGCCGTCAAAAAATGATTGGCAATTTTATAGTTGATTTTTATATTCCATCGTGTAAACTGGTAATAGAGCTGGATGGCGCACAGCATACCGAACCGCAGGCTGCCGAGTATGACGCACATCGCACGGCGTATCTGCAAAGCATTGGCTGCCGCGTGCTGCGCTATGGCAACAATGAACTGGATACAAATTTCGCAGGAGTCTGCGAGGATATTCTGCAAAAGATAGGGTAAGAAGGAAAGTATATGGATAAACTCGGAACCTACGATGTCATCGTGATCGGCGCGGGGCATGCGGGAATAGAGGCTGCCCACGCGGCGGCGCGGCTGGGGGCCAGGACGGCGGTGTTCACGCTGTCGCTGGATTTCATCGGCAATATGCCCTGCAACCCGTCCATCGGCGGCACGGCCAAGGGGCATCTTGTGCGCGAGGTCGATGCACTGGGCGGTCTGATGGGCCTTGCCGCCGATGCGACCTACCTGCAGAGCCGTATGCTCAACCGGGGCAAAGGCCCGGCCGTACACAGCCTGCGGGTGCAGACCGACCGCAAGCGATACCATATTTGGATGAAGCACGCGCTGGAAAAGACCCCCAACCTTGATATCCATCAGGGCGAGATCGTCGGCGTTGATCTGCAGGACGGGCAGGTCTGCGGCGTTTACACCAACCTGCACGCCTACTATGCCTGCAGGGCGGTCGTGATTGCGACCGGCACAAATCTGGGCGGCCGCATTTTTGTGGGCGATGCCCACTATGACAGCGGCCCCGACGGCACCCATGCCGCTACGGCGCTGACCCGCGACCTGATCACGCACGGCTTTACGCTGCGCCGGTTCAAGACCGGCACACCGGCCCGCGTCCACCGCCGCAGCATCGACTTTGACAAGCTTGAGTGCCAGCCCGGCGACCCAGACAGCGAGCTGCAGCCGTTCAGCTTTATGACCCGCGTGCCGATGCACAACAAGGTCAACTGCTACATTGCCTATACCAACCCCGAGACCCACAAGGTCATTCTCGACAACTTGCACCGCTCGCCGCTCTACGGCGGGGATATTCAGGGCGTTGGCCCGCGCTACTGCCCGTCCATCGAGGATAAGGTCGTGCGCTTTAAAGAAAAGGAGCGCCACCCCGTCTTTGTCGAGCCCTGCGGCGAGGATACCGAGGAAATGTACCTGCAGGGGCTTTCGTCCAGCCTGCCCGAGGCTGTGCAGAATGAGATGTACCGCACAATACGCGGCTTTGAGCATCTTGAAATCATGCGCCCGGCCTACGCCATCGAGTACGACTGCGTGGACCCCACCACGCTGAAGCCTACGCTGGAAAGTAAGGTCGTGGGCGGCATCTACGGTGCCGGGCAGTTCAACGGCACCTCCGGCTACGAGGAGGCCGCCGCGCAGGGCCTGCTGGCCGGTTTGAACGCCGCCCGCCATGCGCTTGGCAAAGAAGAGCTGGTGCTGGCGCGGCACACAAGCTACCTCGGCACACTGGTCGATGACCTTGTGACGAAGGGTGTGCTGGACCCCTACCGCATGATGACGAGCCGCAGCGAGTACCGCCTGAGCCTGCGGCAGGACAACGCCGATGAACGGCTGACCCCCATCGGCCGGGAATACGGGCTGGTCGATGATGCGCGGTGGGCGGTGTTCTGCCGTGACCGCGAGGTCAAGCAGGCCGAGCTGAAGCGGCTGGAGACAACCAGCATTAAGCTGGCCGACCTGCGCGCCGCTGCCCCCGAGGGCGCCGAGCTGGGCGAGATCGGCGGCACAGCGATGGAGCTGATGCGCCGCCCCTACATCAATTATGATTTGGTCTCGAAGGTCATCGGCCGCGGCGAGGGCGTGACCCCTGCCATGGCGCAGCGCATCGAGACGGAAATCCGCTACGCCGGGTACATCGCGCGGGAGGAGCGCATCATCCGCGACATCCAGCGGCATGAGAGCGTGGTCATCCCGGAGGATTTCGACTATGCGCCGATTGAGACGATGACACTGGAATCCCGCGAAAAGCTGGCGAAGATCAGGCCAAGGACATTGGCCCAGGCCGGGCGGATACCCGGTGTATCGCCCAGCGATCTGGCGCAGCTGAGTATTGTGCTGTTGAAGCTGAAATAAACAGGATGCCTTCTCCCGCGAGGGAGAAGGTGCCCGAGGCCCCGCCCGAGGGCGGATG